>PDWJ01000284.1_pt1 | contig 77216 bp, 53 predicted proteins | sample 1430881 | NCBI WGS metagenome assembly PDWJ01 (sample SAMN01162460, study PRJNA174530) | Oral metagenome, whole genome shotgun sequencing project. | biome: Marine environment; feature: Marine mammal; material: Swab sample of the gingival sulcus; isolation source: swab sample of gingival sulcus...
ACTTCCAGTTATGTCATTCTGTGATTTATGCAAAATAGCCACTGTTTTTCCCTGCGCATCCAGTAAATAGTAATCTTCCGACCATTCATTTCCAACTTCTACTGAAAGTAGTGATTTTTTGTACACGCGCAAATCACTTGCTGAATATAAATAGTTGATCGTTGTTTCATCTTGCAGGATTTCAAATGGATAAGCGGCACGACCGTACTCGGTAGAAGTGATGATTTTCGAGTCATCCGTCAATACATTTCCATTCGCATCATACGTGTAGGCACGCGATACCGTTCCACTTACACCGTTCACGCCCACCAAACGGTTTGTTCCATTTCCGTAACTGTATGCCCAATGCTGGATTTCTGAAAGTGGCAACACAGGGTTGGCGGATTGGATGTCTTGTCCCGCTAATTTTCGATGCAAGCTTAAGATGTTTCCAATGCGATCGTAGCGAATACTGACATCTCCAATGGAACGTCGCTCGGCATCGGTAGCTCCTGCGAGCAAATAATCACCTACGGTGGCATCGGCGCTAATTAAACGGTTGACCTTGTCATATTTATATCCGTAAAGCAAAGGCTCATCGAAATAATCAACTGGATTGGCAATGTTTGTTTCTTGTAAACCATAACGCATGATGGTTCCGTTGATATTCCCATTCCAATTGTTTCCGCTATTGACGAATTCAAAGGTATTTGTTCCTGTTTGGTACTGCGGTAAATCATCGTCGTAGAACAACTCGTAATGCATTAGAGGATCGTAACCCGATAATCCTGCTTTGATTTCGGTCAATCGGTCGCGTATGTCGTAGTTGTAATCAATTTCGTTGGCCAGCACCGACAAGCCGTTATCATCGTCGATGTAATGTTTTTTCTTGTCAACAAGCCCGTTGGCGTCGTCGTACTCGTAGGAAATCAGTAGCGTTGCCGCATTGAGATCTGAAGCATAGCCTGCTGCACCGTAAATGGCTTTCAAACGATTCAAGGCATCGTACTCCATGAAACAATGGTAATCGATGGTTCCATCATTGTTGACGTCTACCGTTTGTTCTTTGAGCGAATTTCGATAGTTGTACGCAGGATAATTGATTACCGAAGTGAGGTTACTGGCATCGTTTAAATCGACATTGATATCAGGGTTAAACACGGTTACTTGTGTCGCTACATTGTCAACATCATCGTAGGTGAATTCAGTTTTGAGGATTTTCATCCCATCGTTGTTGTAGCTGTATGTTTTCACCACTTTACCAATTTCATTGGAGGTAACATCACCACCGTAGAGGGTTTGTTTTTCCAGTGTATTGATGTAAAGGTTTTCAAATCCGCTAATCGTTACCACTTGAGGAGTTGGTGCTCCACCACCGCCCGTTGTCAAATACCAAGCATCAAACGAAGCGAGCCAATCTTGTGAGGAAGCATTCGTATACACATAGTTGAGATAGCGACCATTGACGGTCATATCTCCGTTTTCGGGAATGCCATTTTGGATATCGCCAATCTCTGTCGTTTCATACAGAAGGAACGGATATTCCTGATCGAGTGAATAGTTATAAGGAACAGTACTTCTACCGACTTCTGTTAGGCGTCCAAAATCATCATAATGATACACACGATAGAAGGCATTGGTGGTGCCGTCTGCTGGGTTTCCAGGTACGCCGTTTCCATTAGGGTCGTAAAACTGCCCTTGCTCGTCCAGCGTTACAGATACCAGCCCTTGCTTGTTGTACATATAGCGTTTAACGCCTGCATCTACGGTCGTTTCTTTCACTAATTGACCGAGGATGTTGTATTTATAGTGCGTTTCCTGCTTTTCTGGATTGATGACCTCCGTCAAGTTACCGTAGCTATCGTATACAAAGAGCGTTACGATGCGCTCGTGATTACCACTGTATTTCAAACTCGCTACTTTTTGACCCATTGCGTTGACATATTCGATCGACTTCTTGTTGTCTTGATCAAGGATCTCTGTTCGTAAGAAACGATAGTTTGTCGTGCTACCTGGACCAAAAACAAGTTCGAGTTCGTTTACGTTTAAATCGAGTTCGCAAGAAGCGTAAATGTTATTGGTAATAGCGTACGACGTTTTTAATGCATGTACACCGTTTACATCCACACCGTAGTTGGAAGTGCGCAGCGCACGTCCTTTTGGATCGTTTTCAAATTGGGTTTCCGCATATGGGTTACTGGTATTGTTATTCAGAGCGATTTCAGGCGCACCCGCTGTTGGTGTGGTCAGGTCGTTGTTGAAATTTTTGTAGGCTTTCGTCACCCTTCCCCAATTGTCGTACTCCACAGTTCCTGAGTGGATTTCGCGATGCGTATATTGATCGGTACTGTAACTCGATACCACACTGTGATTTCTACCTAGGGGATCAATAAATGCCTTGCGAGTTTCGATGTTGATTCCCAATGGGTCGAGGGTAGGATCATCATTGAAGGTGATGGTTTCAACATAGTTTTCATTTGTTCTGTTTTCGAAGTCAAGATGATCGTGCAACCAGTTGTTGTACTCCACAACGCTCAGTAAGCGCGTACCATTTTCTTTGGTATTGATCAATCGGAAATAGTTGTCGAATGCATATTCCATAAACTTTCCTGAGGGAGAAGTCACCTTGTTGACAATACTGATAGGGTTGTAATCGTATGTCGAAGAAAGTGAGTCGATTTTATTGTAACCTACCGTGATTCGAATAGGTTTGGCGATATCTTCGTTGACGGTCGATTGATAATTGAACAAATAAGAATAGTCTGAGTTCGTACAATTGTCATTCGTGTTCCATAGTGCTTGAGACTTGTTGTAGTAATATTTAGTTTGCAAACCTATCTGATTTTCTTCCAATTCAGGCTGCAAATATCGATTTCGCTCTTGGATGGTGCGCACCGTTAAATGATCGTAGGGATAAATCATCTCGTACGGAGCATTGAAATTGTTTGCATCCGTTTCGGCGAAATTTTCGAGGGTGAATTCTGCAATGTACTTATTCCTTCCATCCATTTTTACACCACCAAAAGTTTGATTCAGCGAACGATCAAGGGTGTCTACTTGAATGGTTACAGATCGGAGGAGCAGGGTTTTTGCTAAAGCATCAGCGGGTTGTAGGGCTTTTGGCTGCGCCACAATAAGTGGATTAGCAGTAGGGCTTTCGCTTGAGGAAACACCAGTATTGCAGTACTGCAAAGTGGCGTCAGGAGCATAGCTCGCTACATCTGTTCCGTAGGGACAAATGAACCAACCATAGGTTGGAGAAGAGTAGGCACAATAGCCCAACTGGACAAGAGCTTGCATTTGTTCGTCCGTCACATACTTGAACGAATAACAATCGGTGCACTCGTATAAGTCGGTACAAGGCCCTCCATTTGATTGACCTGTCGGACAAGGGTCACCTAGATATGTAGAGACTTGTATTTCCCCTGGTAAATCATCAAAAATCCAACGGCGATCATAGTCATAGTATTCTGATCTTATGAGGGGATCTTCGTCTCTCGAATTCTTAGAAATGAGTGTTTTTTGGAAGGCTAAGACACGATTCCCATAGGTGCGAGAACGTTCCATTCCGTCGAATTGAGGTAGTTTGGGGTAGCTTTGATCAGTATAATCGGATGTCCAGTTCAAATTGTATCCAATAGTATCAGGTGAGTAGATTCCATATAAAGGGTCGTAATCTGTTACGGCATAATCAACACTTTCAAAATCATAATTATACCAATAGCGATCGTAGCGGTTTTGTAGATCATACAAGTAATAATACTCTTCACGATTGTATGCTTCAGGATGTTGAGGTGAGCTAGTCTGAACGGCGAACATTTGCCATGAGGGTTCGTGCTTCAAGCGAAGGTTGTTTACTGTATGAGAGATCGCATTTCCAGTTTCCAGTGTTGTACTTTGCGTGAAAGGATAAGGACTAGGGTCTTCTACCGTCGAACGGTGTCCCAATAACATTTCGAATGCTTTCCCTATTGCTTTTCCTGTGTAGTCTGCTTCATAATACTCATAATCCGTTCGATTTTCGATGTAGGTTCTTCCCTCAATAACTTCATTATTGCAGTATTGATCAAGAGGATTTCCAGTAAAGGGTTTCTCCAAAATAATCGGACCTAGAGCTGGATAATTCGTCAATAATTTTTCCTCAACACCTCTGCTTATTGGACGATTCATGACCGCAAAAATTCGATCAATTTCACTTTCTGTGAAAGCAGGTGAATAGTCCAAAATATCGATTAATGTATTATCCGAAGGGTAGGCAACAGAGCTCTCAACTAGCTCGGTTAATACTTCGGTGGTAAAATCTGGATTGAGTAGTACGGCATCCCAAATTTCATCTGTTAATACCTGATCAGACAGTGCGGAAACCAATGTGTTCTTATTCATGTGAACAGAATTCACAATGGCGAGTACTGTCGGTTCGGTCAAGTAAGATTGCTCCGAAATAACATCGTTGAATACCTCTTCCGGGAAGACACTTGCTGCACTTGTCATTTCGGTGATCACATCATTGGACAGGAATTCGTTTTTCAGCAACAGATTTTTGGGAAAAGTATAATCGTCGTCTGGTGTAAGCGACTGTATTAAATGTAACTGAATGTCATCTGAAAAGTAGGGTTGTGCATTCACCATTAAATCGTAGCTCGACAAACTGAACTTTCCTTTGTTGTCAATAAAGTGATTCCAAACAGCGTTAGACAGCCCCATTTGTGCTGCAAGGACTTTCCCAATTTGATTTTGACGCATGGTAGAGCTAATAGCATGCTTCAAAACAGTATCAGATAAAGGCGAGTTAGCCAGCAAATCATTCATGGCATTTGTGCTGCTTGAATTATCGATCGAAAGCAAGAGAGCATCGTCCTTTTCAAGGTCATTTCCAACTGGATTAATGATACCTGTTCCAAATGCATTTGCAGGATTAGAAGAAATGGGCGGTGTAACGGGAGTAGATGTTGTTTCGTTTTTGCCTAGGTAGTTATCATAAACCCTGTTAATCTCACTTGTTTTTTTGATAAAGTATGAGTTGAAGAAGTAATCAGCATTTTGCGTTACAAGATCATTATAGAACCAAAATTCGAGGAATTTGGGTTGTTCACGATCATTAAAGTTTCCATGAAGAATGGGAACGTCAATATGAGGATAGGTTTGAGGTCCAATGGCTGTTGAGGTATTCCCAGTCGCTGGATCAACAATATTCATTGTGATCACTTCATCTTTATATACATCTTCGTACTCATACGCGCGCGCATAATGGTCGTCGTAACCTAATTTTTCTCGAAGTAAGTTCGGGCGCAGATATGCGTTTTCAAATGCTAAGGTGTAATCATAATTAATGATTTTTTCTTCATGCAACACATCATTCTGGTCATAGGTTTTCATCGTCTTGAGCTTTCCGTATAGGAGAAAATCCTGCTCATTTGGTATCGTTGACGGATTGGTATGTCCGTGGTATTCATAATCGATATACGTTTGTTCACCTGTTGGCAATATTGGACTAATCACACGCACTTTCCCGAAAGCATGTTCATTTTTAATAAAGAATTGAGAACGGAAATGATCACCGTTCAGCCTCATTTGTTTCGGATTAAAAATTTTGCTGTTTACATCATATTGATATTCCCACACTTTCATGTTAGAATTGGCAGCACCTAGGTAGTTGGTGTTGAGAATGCCATTGTTTTCGTCGTTTTTAGCAAGGAACTGAACTGCTGCGTGTCCTTCGTACGATTTTGTTCGGGCGATAGCGCTACGGGTAATGTTGACATTACAGGGGTCGAATGTGTAGTTGCCCGACCAGCGTGATTCACCATTTCCTCCAAATGGGTAGTAGTCCACTTTGGTTATTCCGCCAAGGTGATCCGTATAGCTGTAGAGAAGATAAATAGATAAACCATTGTAAGGTTTTTGGTCGTCATATGTCAAGCCATAAGCTAACCCTTCATTGTCAATAATTTTACGGTATCCTAAGTAAGTTGTTAACAGTTTAGATGTATCTGTTAGATTGGGAAGGTCATAATTCAGGGCATAATAATTCGGTTCTACATCCACTGGTATTTCTCGCACTTTGGTTAGAAAGATAATGTTTCTGAAATTCGCTACTTCTTCTTGAACCAGCACAGCTCCTTGAGTGTAATCATAATTGCGAAGAATTGGTTCTTGCTCAATTTCGTAATGGAGTGTTTTACGAGAAACGAGTTCTTGCCCTGTGATTGTCCCATTAGGAGTATGAGCAAAGTCGCCATTTACTTTGTACACGCGAACTCCCGCAAGCATGTACGGATTTTTTGAATAGCGCAGTAATTCTACCCGTTCTAGTTTTACGGTTTCGTCGAATTTGGTGGGGATATCGTCATGAGGATCACTTGTGGAGGCTTTCCACCATTTATTATATAATACATCGGGAGTTGGTTGTGGGTTAACCAAAGAAGGATCAACAAGTGTGATTTCATTGTACACTGGAATCATCATTCCCCAAGGATGACCCGTTCCGAAATTATGCGGAATATTTGAAGCTGATTTTATGGGTCTTTTATTAGAATTAAAAGGGTAAGTTACGAGGGCGTTAGGATCGTTTCCTGTGATTAATTGGTTGTTTCCTGTGTAGTAAGCATCGGTTGAGGCTGCCCCAAAATCAAGATCTGAGTTACCAGGCCCAATTTGAATATTCACACCTCCATAGGTACTTGGTACATTCGGCATGACAAAATAGTTCGAAGTTGTCAATGTTCCTTGACCATATCCCATTTGCCATTTAAGCGCTGAGTTAAATGTGGAGAAAATTTCTTTTCCATTCTGAAGGTTGTAACTGACGGTTGATTGATCGAGACCTGGTTCCGTGTAGTTGTTGTTTTCAATGTTCGGGCCATTCCCAAGTGAACCTGTTGTAATAGATATGTCAATTGTCCCATTTCCATTCGAATGGTCAGCTCCATTTGGCCGGTTTACTTTTGTTCGTATTTCATAGATGTCACCTGGGTGTAAGTCTAATCCTTTGAGTATTCTTGGACTATACAGGACACTATGATCGAATGGCATTTCATCATCATTTGGACCATCTTCCCAATTATACGTTCCTACATCTGAAAGATAGGGATTTGCAGAATTTACGTCTGCTGTAGCTGCTGTTCCATCTTGCGCAGCCCAGTGTTTAACGCGATGCCAATCGTCAAAGTTTCCTAAGCTTGTTCCCAGATCATCCTTTCCCCAGCGTTCTACAACGGTGTAGTTGTAGAGTGAATCTTTACGCTCGTTATCAGGATGATTGTACCATAATATGGTATTATTATCTGCTAAAGAACGCACGGAGGCGTAATCTAATTCTATAATATCCAGTGGAGTTTCCATTACATATGAATAGACCTTTTTTAGGAAAACGTCAGAATAAGCGGTAAAGTCGGTGTTTGTAGATGTTTGAAATACACCTGTCCGTACATTTTGATAGTGTGCTTGATTGAATTCCTGAAAATAATTGAATTCACCGAATTTCTCGTAAGAGAATCGAACACCTTGAAGTGGAGTGTTTTGATTGTGAATGAGATCACAATGCCATACGCTGTATGATTGTTTAGGCTCAATAACATTCAGGACAGCTGTAGCGTGCGTTCCGTAATCATTTGCGTTTACAACATCTCTCATCGGGTTCACATCTCCAGGGCCAAGGCCATACACGTCAGGGTCACTTGAACCGTCAGAAAGCTGATCATACATGATGACGCGCTGATTACTTGGTGCGCGATAGTTGGCTAAATGTGTATTGAAGGTGTACACAGTACCGTCTGAAACCTTAACAGTCCAAGAGTTTCCATAGTAACGTATTTCAGCAGAAGTTTCGAATTTATTTAGAACGAACACTAAGCATTTGTTGTCGTCCATGTCGACATATTTAAAAATGGCTCGACCCGAAACAACTCCAGGGATACTTACAGAAGGAGAGAACCAATAGATATCTCCTTCATCTGACCCTGAAAAAGCGTCAGAAGGATCGTTGAAATTGAGATCAGAATCAGATGAAATAACACCTCCATCATCGCGTAACTCTCCACAGCTGTATTTCCGAAAGACATCTGTCTCGATGGAAATGGTTGGAAGTCCTAAATTCCAGCCGTCACCATATGGAATTCCAGCGGTCATGGGCTGATTATTACTAAATGCAAAGGAACTAGAGTTGTTTAATGATAGCGAAAACGTTGGTCCAGCTGGAGTGCTTACCGAGCCAAGTGGAATAGAGGCCTGAAATTCACCTGTCATGACATTGACGTCACCCACAAAACCACCACCCGTAAGTTTGGTGGGTTCTGCAACTTTTGGGGTGGATTCACTGTTTTCTCGTCCGCCAATTACCTGGGCAAAGGACATACTTGTTGCAAGGAGTAGGGTAAAAAGGAGTTGGGCTTGTTTCATAGTGGCTATTTTTCTTAGCTTCAAGTTGAGGCTGTACGTTTATTATAACGTGTTTTTAATATTTGTTGCAAATGTATCAGCCCCGTTCGTAATCTATCTACGATGTATCATATGAACGTTAAATCCCTACAAATATTATAAGATTCTCTATACCAGTGCGCAGAAATGTCACCTAACGCGAAATTTTGGGTGTTCTCCGAAATTCATCATTCGGAAAATCGCAATAAAAAATCGCTAGAGAGTTTACCCAATAGCGATCCTGATATTCGAGGTGATATAGCACTACTCCTCAACTTCCTCCAACACCACGTTCGAAACAACATCATCGCCAAATCGCTCGTAGTTTACCAACCAAGCAGCAGCATTCTTCACGTATCGACCTGTTCCTGCCGTGTCCCAGTTGACATACAAACGTGTGAACCCACCATCGAGAATCAAGCGTTTTCCATCTTTCTCGTAAACGGCTGTCACTAAATTTCCCGCTGATCCGTATACAATTGGCTCCAAATCTTCATGTTCCGAAAGTGTAGCGATGGTAATTCCTTCGTATAAATGCTGTAAACCCGTTGTGATGAGGTGATTGGGCATTACGCCTACTTTTTTGCCTCCCATCATAAGGTCAACTACTTGATTTCCTGTTGTGTTTCCTGTCATTTCCACACCGATCAATTCTTTGGCAACGTAGTTGGCATCCGCATAAAAAGGTTGGTTGTCGCCCCAGATATACACGCCTTTACCTGAATCAAAAAACTCTTTGATGACTTTCATGTGGCTTTCATTGAGCATTTGAGTGGAGCTCGAAACGATCCATAGCTGGCATGCCTTATCCAATCCTTCTTTCAATTCTTCTGCCGATGGCGGCTTGTTCATCCAACGGTACACGGAAAACCCTTTTTCCTTGAGGGCATTCTTGGGCAATTCAAAATCAAATGATTCTCCTGTGTACAAATGAAGTACGGCAATGGTTTGACCTTCGAAGGCGCCATCTACGGCTAAATCGTATTGATTTCCTTGTGCATTTCCGTAGGAATCGGCCGCAACTTCTCGTTCTACAGTGCGCGTTTGCTGAGATTGCGTTTCAGCATCGTAGTATACTTCTTCGGTTGTTTCAGTGATGACATTTTTGGCTGCACACCTGTTGTATTGCGCGAATGTACTGGTTGATAGAAAGGAAAAGCTCAAAGCTAGTCCGGCGATAATTAATTTCGAGGTTTTCATAATGTGATTGTTTTGAAGCCTGTACAACCGAACTTCAAAAAGTTTCAATCACCAATCAATTTTTAATGAAACGCGTCCTCTACTTGAAGGATTGTCAGTGTATCTTTCCTTGAGCACATGGAGGTGATGAATGTCGTGTCCTGCGATCGTCCAGCCCAGTTCTCGTGGTGAAACTTCTTTATTACTCGCCAACCCAGAGAAGTCTAAATTTTCCGATTTCATACGGTTAAAAAGAAGAATGGTTGAACGTCGAACCAGAGAATATTCTTCCAATAAATCCGAGAGTGAAACTTGAGAAGACGCTTCTTCCTTTGCGTAGTTGTCTTCATCGAAAGGAGGCAATTCGGCTATTTCATTTCTCGAAAAGCACATGGCGCGGTAGGCGAGAACTCGCTCCGTGTCGATGCAATGTGCCAGTACTTCTTTGATCGTCCACTTTCCCTCGTCATACGCGTAGTCTACTTGCTCTTCGTTCAATTGCTGAAAGTAATGAATGATTTCTTGATGTGCCGATTCGAGCGAAGCGATCAAATCATCTCCAGATGTGAGTTTGATGTAACGATTGAAGTAAAAGTCTTCTCGAGGAGTGGGCTGTTGAATTTTCATAGGATAAAAATAATCGATTATCTGAAATAGGACTTATACGAAACGGACTCCCAAGACACAAACATCGTCAATGGATTCATTATCACCACGCCAGTTTTTCAATTCTTCGGCAATAACAGTGCGCTGATCGTCCATCGATTGATCTTTGATTTCTTGAAGTAATTCCTTCAAGCGTCGCGATGTAAATTTCTTGCTTTCTTCACCTCCAAATTGATCAACAATTCCATCGGAAAACAAGTAAACGCTGTCGCCAGAAGCTAGCTGCAAGGTATGATTGGTATATGCTTTCCGGTATTCGTAGCTTCCGATGGGTTGGCGGTCGGCCTTGATTTCATTGAATTTCCCTTCATGGAAAAAGTAGAGCGGTCGGTACGCTCCTGCGTATTGCAATTCATTCGTCGTTTTATCCAATCGGCACAGCGCAATGTCCATTCCGTCTTGCACCTCGTTTTCACTTTTCGAGAAGAATCCTTCAAGTAAGATAACCGTTTGATCTAAAATTTTGGAAGGTTGAGTGAGCCCCATTTCGTTGATTGCGCGCGAGAGTGAATTACTGCAAAGAACACTCAATAAAGCTCCTGGAACGCCATGCCCCGTACAATCGGCAACAGCAAAATAGGTGACATTTCCCTTTTCCTCAATCCAATAAAAATCTCCAGAAACAATGTCTTTCGGTTGGTAAAAGATAAAACCATCACGCAAGGTTTCTTCCAAAATAGTAGAGGAAGGGAGCGAAGCGCGTTGAATCCGTTCTGCGTAATTGATACTCGAAATAATCTCTTGCGTTTTGGCTTTGCTTTCTTGCAAGGCGATTTTTCGTTTCTGATTCATTCGGAAGAGGAAGAAGAGTAGTCCGAGAATACTGACGGCTCCAATGATACCGCCAACAATAATCGTGCGCTGGTAACGAATCACGCGTTGACTTTCCTTGATTTTTTCACTCTTTTGGGAAATGGTTGATTCCTGATCTTCAATCTTATTGATCTTTTCTTTGATCGTTTTGGACTTTTCGCCAATCTCATCCTGCTGATCTTCAATGGTTGCTTCCTGTTCTTTAATGCGCGATTCGGCTTGCTTCAGACGTTGCAGCCAGGAGTTTTGTCCTACAATGCGCTGCTTCGAAGATTTCAAACTGCTACCAATTGTAACGCCCTGCTTTTCCAAGGCTTTTTCCTGAATAGCATATGACAAGCCATTGTCTTCATCTACCACAAAATTGATCATCGACTGACCGTATGGAAAGTCTTCGGTGAGCAAGACAAACTCGCGTCCAACTTTATCTTCCAACTCAGTTAAGCTCACTTTGGTATTTCCGTTGATGTAAATCAAATCGGCTTCCTTCACCATAAACATGCGGCGGAATAGCTTTACTTCAACGGGTTTCGATTGAATGGTTGCTCCCACTGTTGATGCTTCCAATGCTTTGAAGAGCGAGCGGTCATCGGAACCTCTTCCATAGACAGCAATGACAAACTCCTTCGATTTAATATTTGCATCGAGCTGGACGTTTTTTGCCACCTTAAGGATGAAATCAACTTTCTCCTGAAGGGTTTTTTGTTCATTTTCATCCGATTTTCCAAACGAGAAAACCGTGAATCCAATAAACATGAACATGCACGAGAGAATGATTTTACGTAGTAAAAACGATGTATGAAGAACGGAAGAAGCTGAAAAGTATATTGACCGATCGAACATTGAAGTGGATTGTATGGACTAAAATTACGGATTCGATCGGATACAACCGCATATTTTGCCTAATTAGCTTATTAAAAATGAAGGGATGATTAGTTCCAATTGAAGAAGACGTCGCCTTTTACCGAAGAATGAAAAGAAGCTTTGAGTTGATCGAATTTTTTCTTCGCTTTCGGATCACCTTTTTCTGCTTCGGCTTTCACTCTATAGTAGAGATCCATGGTTTCTCCGAATAAATCTTGATCCAAACGATTTTTGATATTGGCAATTTTGCTGTTTACTTCGATGAGGTAATGCTCAATTTCTCCGAGTTCTTTCAACTCTTCTGAAGTACAGTTTTCTTTACGTACCAATAAGACATAACGCGGTAACAACTCGCCTAGCAGCGCGTTGAATTGATCCAATTCCTGATTCAATAAATGCTTATGTCTTTCGAAACTCACGGTATTAAATTATGAAAAAATTCATATGCCACCAATAATTCATCAGATTTAACATTTGCCCTCACTTCTGTGGTTTGTGTACTTTTGCGCTGTGGCAGGAATTTATCTTCATATCCCTTTTTGTAAGCAGCAGTGTACCTATTGTGATTTTCACTTTAGCACAACTTTCGATGCTTACCGACAAGAAATGGTCAACAGTATTTGCGCCGAACTAACGTTGCGCACGTCCTACTTGGAGCGAAAAGCGATTGAAACGATCTATTTCGGCGGAGGAACCCCGAGTATTTTGACAAAGCAAGAGTTGACGCAATTGATGCAAACGATTCATTCGAATTTTCAAGTGAAAGAGGGAGTAGAAGTTACCCTGGAGGCGAATCCAGACGATATTTCGAAAGCGGCTTTGCGTGAATGGAAGGAGTTAGGCGTAAACCGATTGAGTATCGGGTTGCAATCGTTTAAAGAAGATGATTTGGCTTGGATGAATCGCGCACACACAGTAAATGAGGCTGAAACGTGTATTCAACTTGCACAGTCGGAAGGGTTTCACAATTTAACCGTTGATTTGATTTATGGATTGCCCAATTTAACGATGGACGAATGGAGAAATCACGTTCAAAAAGTTATCGATTTTGGTGTGCCGCATATTTCGGCCTACTGCTTAACGGTGGAGGAAAAAACGGTGCTCGATAATTGGGTCAAAACAGGAAAGATTCACCCCATTTCTGATGAGGCGCAGGGCGATCAGTTCTTACTTCTCCTCGATATGCTCGAAGCGAATGGCTATCAACAATACGAGATTTCCAATTTTGCAAAGCCCGGTTTTGAATCCATCCATAACGGCAACTATTGGAAGGGCGAATGGTATTTGGGAGTTGGACCTTCTGCGCATTCATTCAATGGGACGTCACGTAGCTGGAATGTGGCGAATAATCGGAAGTACTTGAAGGCCATTGAAGAAAACGAGGCTTTTTCTGAAGTGGAAGAACTATCGATAGAAAATCAGTTTAATGAGCGCGTAATGATTGGCTTACGTACAGTAAAGGGCGTCGATTTGAATGAACTGGCAACCATTTCTGCGCTTCCTGAGGCGTTTTTGTTAAAAAAACAATCGTTTATTAATGACGGTTGGATGACCCAACGCGATGCAGTTATTTCACTGACCAAAGAAGGCCGATTGCGCGCAGATTATATCGCTAGCGAGTTGTTTATGTGAAATGTTTCCAACGAAACTTCGGGATTGTACATTTTGGAATGGGTAAAAAACGCAATTTAGTTTCGGTAATTCCCGATTAAGATTCACGAAATCAGCTTTATAGATTTGTGCTGAGAGGTGAATGACCATCTCTTGTAACCAAAAAACCACTTATCATGGCAATTACAAATCATTCATTTGACACGTATCGTGTCTATCATTACAACGCAGACAACACTTACGGACAAACGGCGGTGGTGAACTGTTACAGCGGATCAAGCTTTAAAGGATCATTGTACTTCTATAAAGAAGGAGCAAGCGTTCCTGCAAGTTCCAAAACGGGTTCGGGCTATTTATACCTTCGATTTAGCGAAAAACAGTTCAACGAAATCATCACAACGCTTCGTGAAGAGAAACCACTAAACATGGGCTTCAACGATAGCAACAATTGGGGGTGGGTTTCCACATCTCAAGAGCCAGTTGGAGAAGAAGAATCCTAGAAACAACCTTAGCCACTACTGAAGCCACAGTCAGAGATCCTCTGGTTGTGGTTTTTTGTTTTCGGTGCGCGCTGAGAGGAAGGATTTGAATACGACCCGTCTAAATTGATTTGACTAAATTTACGTCCAAACTGTATCAGCAAGAATATGAAGACACTCGTAACGCTCTTATCACTTTTCCTTATTTCATCCGTATTTGCTCAAAAGAAGGTGATTGATCACACTGCATATGACAGTTGGAATACATTGAAAAGTGAAAAAATCTCCAACAATGGAAAGTACATCAGTTATGAAATAAAACCGCACAAAGGCGACGGGTTCTTGTATATCTATGATGTAGAGTCGGATAAATTGGATTCAATTCCGCGTGGTACAAAGGCACAATTTTCGGGGAATAGCAACTATTTGGCGTTCACCATTACTCCCGGTTACGATACATTGCGCAACTGCGAACTGGAAAAGGTGGATAAGAAGAAATGGCCAAAAGATTCGATGGGAATCTACCTGTTAGCATCTGACTCATTGATCAAATTCGACCGTATTTCATCGTTTGATGTAAATGATGAAAGCGACTGGATGGCATTTATGTCGGAAGACAACAAGCTCAAAATGGCTTCAGCAGAAAAGAAGAAGCGCAGAAGATGGTGCAAGAAGAAGCGTGAGCCAGAATATACATCGAATGGGAACCTACTCACCATCTACAATCCAGCTTCGGGTGAGCGAATGGAATTCAAAGATGTGAAGAAATACGAATTGTCAAAAAACGCGAAGTATGTAGCGTATACCACACATCAAAAGCAAAAAGAAGATTCGATTGCCTTGAATATTGCCACAACCGAAGGTTCGAGTTGGACCTACGATCAAAAATACACCAGTTTAACAGGCTTGGCGTTCAATAAGCAAGAATCGCAGTTGGCATTTTTAAGTTCTGGAGATAGTGCTAAGGTAAAAATTCATGGGTTGAAGTTGTTGGATCTTTCTTCGAAAGGAGTAACGGCAATCGCTGATACAAATCAAGCATTCCTAGTAGAAGGTGATGCTGTTTCAACCAATTTTTCGCCTCGATTTACCAAAGATGGAGCGTATTTGTATTTCGGATCGGCTGAAAAACCTCAGGAAGAGCCAAAAGATAGCCTGATTGATAGTGAGAAAGTGAAATTGGATATTTGGCACTACAAAGAGAATCGTTTGCAGCCACAACAATTGAAAGAGTTGAAGCGAGACGAACGCAAAACGACACTTTATGCCTATGACATGGCTTCCAAAAGCACGGCTCAACTCTCAAGCGATACGTTGGAGGTACGTCCAGAATCGGATTTGCGAGGAGACTATTTGTTCGCAACCAGCAATGAATCGTATGCGCACACGTATAATTGGGAAGTGCCACGCAGAGAAGATCACTACCGCGTGTCGGTAAAAACAGGTGAACCCGAATTATTGAAACTTGGAGCTGCGTATGGAGGAGAAATTTCACCATCCGGAAAATACTATGCGTATTACGACACGGACAAGCACAATCACTTTGCGATCAATGTCGACACGAAGAAAGAAGTGTGTTTGACGTGTTCGGTGGATAACGTATTGTGGGAGGAAGACATCAACGGAATGCCAATGGACGCTTATCCAATTGGAACCATTGGATGGAACAAAGATGAATCGGTTCTCTACCTTCAGTCTGAATTTGACATTTGGGAATACGATTTTGCCAAGAATGAAATCACTTCTACAACACATGAAGAAGGAGCAGCATCGAAAATTGAATTGCGTCCTGTTGAGTGGTCGCGAGATAGTGTGTACATCGATTTTGACAACTTATACGTTCGAGGATTTGACCGCAAAACGAAGGGAACGCACCTTTATAATTTCAACCTTCATTCGGGACATGTTGATTTAGTTGAGTCGGCGTACTACGATGCACGTTTGTATCCTGTTCGTCGTTCGAAAGATAAGTCGCAAATGATGCTCCGTAAGATGACGGCCATTGATTATCCAAACTTGTTTTTAGCCGATAATTTTGTGGCTGGGAAGCAAATTTCAGATGCCAATCCGCAGCAAGATGAGTACAATTGGACGACTGTAGAGCTCATCAACTGGACAAGCTACAACGGTGTTGAATTAGAAGGATTACTCTACAAACCAGAAAACTTCGATCCAAACAAGGAATATCCTTTGATGGTGTATTTCTATGAATTGTACTCGGACCGACTTCACAGTCATTACATGCCGCGGCCAACAGCCTCTATTGTGTTTCCAACCGAATATGCTTCGGCAGACTACTTGGTGTTTATTCCAGACATTCGTTACAAAGAGGGACACCCTGCAAAATCGGCTTACGATTGCATTATGAGTGGAACGGATCGTGTCTTGGAACTCTATCCAAATGTTGATTCGACGCGAATGGCATTGCAAGGACAGTCTTGGGGTGGATATCAAACGGCTCAACTCGTTACGATGACACCACGTTACAAAGCGGCGATGGCGGGAGCTCCAGTTACCAATATGTTCTCTGCATACGGAGGAATCCGATGGGGAAGCGGTTGGAACCGTCAATTCCAATATGAGCATACGCAGAGTAGAATCGGTTATACGATTTGGGAACGTCCAGATTTGTATATCGAGAACTCACCTCAATTTCATCTACCTAATGTGGAAACGCCATTGCTGATTATGCACAACGATGGTGATGGAGCTGTTCCATGGTATCAAGGAATCGAATTGTTTACTGGATTGCGCCGATTGGGAAAACCTGTGTGGATGTTGAACTACAATGGTGAAGAACACAATTTGATGCAAAATGCGAATCGAATCGACTTGAGTATTCGCATGCGTCAGTTCTTCGATTATTACTTACACGATAAGGAAGCACCGCTTTGGTTAACCGAAGGAATACCAGCCACCGTGAAAGGAAAAGAATTACGTTATTAAGATTTCAGTCTCGAAAAAGCAAGTAAAATGGAGAAGCTACAGAATTTTGTAAATGGTGAGTATTGCGCACCTGCATCAGGAGAATACATTGATAATTATGAACCCGCTACGGGGAAAGTATATTCGTTGATCCCTAATTCGGGAGCGGAAGATGTGCAAAAAGCAGTGGAGGCAGCCGAAAAAGCATTTCCAATTTGGTCGGAGATGAGCGTCAATGAACGCAGTAAGATTTTGGTGAAGCTTTCCGAAGGAATTGAACGAAGAATGGATGAATTCGTAGAGGCAGAATCGCGCGATAATGGGAAACCGCTTTCGCTAGCGGCGCACGTAGATATTCCAAGAGCAGTATCCAACTTCCACTTTTTTGCAACAGCCATTCTTCATTATGCATCTGAATCGCACCAAATGGAAGGTGTGGGTGTGAACTATACTTTGCGCAAGCCAATTGGAATAGTGGGGTGTATCTCTCCATGGAATTTGCCGTTGTATTTGTTTTCGTGGAAAATTGCACCAGCCTTGGCGACAGGAAACTGTGTGGTGGCAAAACCATCTGAGGTGACACCATATACTGCGTATTTACTTGGAAAAGTGGCACAAGAAGCAGGAATGCCTCCAGGCGTATTGAACATTCTTCATGGAGAAGGTGGATCGGTGGGAGATGCGATTGTGAAACATCCTCGTGTGAAAGCTATTTCCTTTACAGGAGGAACAGCAACAGGAAAATACATTGCCCAAACGGCGGCTCCAATGTTTAAAAAGTTATCGCTCGAATTAGGAGGTAAAAACCCGAATATCATTTTCGCTGATTGTGATTTTGATGAAATGTTGAGCACCACGCTTCGTTCTTCATTTGCCAATCAAGGACAAATATGTTTATGCGGCTCGCGTATTTTCGTGGAACGCCCGATCTATGATCGATTCAAAGAAGCATTTGTTGAGCGTGTAAGCAAAACGGTTGTGGCACCGCCATCCGATCCAAAAGCGAAATTGGGAGCTGTGGTATCGAAACCGCACATGGAAAAAGTGCTTTCGTACATTCAACTGGCAGAGGAAGAAGGAGGAACCGTGCTCACAGGAGGAGAGCGTGTACAAATGGAAGCTCCATACGATGAGGGATATTACCTTCGTCCAACAGTAATTGAAGGGCTGGCATTCGATTGTAGAACGAATCAAGAAGAAATTTTTGGACCTGTTGTAACCATTACTCCATTCGATACAGAAGAAGAAGTATTGATGATGGCGAATTCAACGCAATACGGATTGTCGGCTACCTTGTGGACATCCAACTTGAAGCGTGCGCATAGAATGGCAAATGAAATTCAAGCAGGAATTGTTTGGATCAATGCATGGCTCGTTCGTGATTTACGTACCCCATTTGGAGGTGTGAAGGCATCAGGAGTAGGCCGAGAAGGTGGATGGGAAGCGCTCCGCTTTTTCACCGAAGCGAAAAATGTGTTCATTAAATACTAGATATACGTTTTAGATTCTTCAACATAGAAAGAGTATGTTGATTTTAGTCATTGGCTCTCGAATACTACGTGAAGTGTTCGGGAGTTTTTTATGCGATCTACTTGAAGCTATCGGTGATAACTATACCGAGACAAAATTCTGCGTGAACAGATCAAATTGCTCAGACTTAAAATGAAGTTGAGTACATGAAAAGTATCGTTGAAGCGAAATTTTCTATTTAAAATTGATTCACCAGAAACTGAAACAAATCAATATTGTACCTAAAGACATCAATGGATGGGAATACAAATTAGATAATGATTCTATCCCGAAAATCGAGTGAAGTAATAATTCAGAAGAAATGAGAAAGAGAGTTAGTCGGCGGTTTTTTGAGAATCACCAATAAGATGATTCAACTCAGCGAGTTCTTCATCAGTGAGATCGCGGTATTCTCCTTCAGGAACATCGAGCTCAATATTCATAATCCGAACACGCTTCAAACGCACAACATCGTATCCAAAGTACTCACACATTCGACGGATTTGTCGGTTTAAACCTTGCGTAAGCACAATTCGAAATTCATACCTCCCCAATTGTTCTACCTTACATTTTCTGGTTACGGTATCTAAAATAGGAACACCATTCGACATGTCTTCAATAAATGAAGAAGTGATAGGTTTGTGAACAGAAACGATATATTCTTTTTCGTGATTGTTACGAGCACGAAGGATTTTGTTGACAATGTCACCATCATCTGTTAAGAGGATGAGTCCTTCACTCGGTTTATCCAATCGTCCAATTGGGAAAATTCGTGTTGGGTAATTGATGTAGTCGATGATGTTATTTTTTTCCACGCGACGGTCGGTGGTGCAAACAATTCCAATCGGCTTGTTAAAAGCGATGTAGACATTCTTTCGAACGTTTAATGTCACTGATTTTCCGTCAACCGCAACTTCATCTCCTGGTAAAACTTTGGTCCCCATTTCGGGCACAACACCGTTAATAGTAATTCTACCTTGCTCAAGAAGTTTATCTGCAGCTCTACGCGAACAATAGCCTGCCTCACTCAAGAACTTATTTATTCTAACGGGTTTTGTATTCATTTCTGCTTGGATGGAACACAAAGTTATCAGAATCACATCACCTATTGAAGAAAAATGGAAGAAGTTCCATGTTTTTCGTGCAAGATCGTCCGACCTAGCCATTATTGAAAATAAATACGGATTAATTTCAGCTCTTTAGTTGACTAGTTTTTGCTTGAAAATGACGGTATTAGTCATCTTCAATTCCCTTGATAATTAGTGCTTGTAAAAATAAAATTCACATTATAGCAACCTTTATTTACTCTTCACGTTATATAACTAGCCTACTTTCGCTACATGGTTATTCAGATACTAAATAGGTGTTTGAATTGATTATGCAAACGATAGATGGCCGCTGTAATTAGTTCGACCAAACCGCCAGAATGTTCGACAGAAACGTTAAAATGAAATTTTCAACCACTAAAACGCGTTTTTTGTCTCATCATTCACTAGGTTTACTTGCGTTGACGCTAATTTGCAGTTTTACACCACTCCCAAAGCAAACGGTAGAACCAAAGACTACACTTATGAAAAAATTATTATGCCTAGCCAGTCTGTTTTGCAGCGGGCTTGTATTCGGACAAGTGGCTACAAATCATGTTGAAGCTGATGATATTAGCAGCTCAGCTTGGTATCTTTACGTGGACAATCCAGACGTAAAAATCGAACTCAAGAGAGCTGATTGCGATATCAACTCAGGTCTTGATCAACAGTACATTTTCGTTCGGTTAACAAACAGAACACAACGTAACATTACCCTAAATTGGGAAATGGATATGTTCTACAATGGTGATTGCTTAACCTGTGGCGTCGGAGAGTATGAATGGAACTACACGCTAGAACCTTCTCAAGTTGTGGAAGGAGAGTGTACATTAGACGCAGATAAACGACTGCGTATATTCTCGAAATTTATCGACCCAAACTATACCAATACTTCGGAGCTAACAGGCTTCAAATTCAGTAATTTAACGATGGACTAAATAACTACTATTGCGCTATGAACTTTTTGAAAACAAAAATATTGCTCGGCCTTATGGCAACGCTCATGTTTGGAGCATGGAGTCTCGGGCAATGCAGTGTTACAATTAATACGACGGTACAGCCGGGTGGTGATTGTAACGGTGTAACTGTGGATTTCACCGCCACAGCTGATGCAGTTTTACCTGTATTAAGTAATGATTTTAATACTGGAACTGCTGGTGCCGGATGGCAATCAACAGGAGGAGCAACCTTCTCACAACCATGTGGTCCAGGGATTGACAACACTCCATACTACTGGGCATCAACATCTACAGGAACTCCCCAATTGACGACTGTAGGTTTTGACGTTGCGTGTGGTGGAACAATCACGTTCGACATGGTTTACTCAACTCAGGGAGGTGCTTCTCCATGTGAAGGTCCTGACCTTCCAAATGAAGGGGTAACCTTACAATATTCTACAAATGGCGGTGCTACGTGGACAGTCATTCAGTATTGGCCACCGAACGGGGGATACGATCCTGCATTGACAAACTGGGGCACATATACTATTCCAATTCCAGCGGGAGCGATGACGCCAAACACACAATTCCAATGGATTCAGACGAACTCTTCAGGAACATGTTGTGATAACTGGGGAATTGATAACGTAGTTATTGGAGCCATTCAAGGATGTGGTACGTACTACTACGATTGGGATTTCCTTCCAGGGTCTCCTGATAACGCAACGCAAACAGTAACAGCGACACAAACCACAACGTATACATTGACTTATACGGATGGAACAGTGAGTTGTACAGACAGCTATACAGTAGTTGTACCTCCAGGTCCAACTGCGGATGCAGGTCCAGATCAAATTTACTGTGCAGGTGGAACACCAGTTACAATTGGTGCAAACCCTGTAAGTCCTGACAATGGTGCAGCTTACTCTTGGGATAATGGAGCCGGTTCGGGTACAATTAGTGGTGGTAACAATGGTCAAGCAACAGTTTCTCCAGCGACAACTACAACATACACCGTTTCGGTAACAGATAATGGTTGTACATCTACGGATCAAATGACGGTTACTATCGACCAGGCGCCAACAGCATCAAACCCTGCAACAATCAATGTAGAATGTGCTGGTGATGTGCCTGCACCAAACGTAGCTGTAGTTACAGATGAAGCAGATGATTTTACAGCAAATCCTACAGTAACCTTTATTGGTGATGTATCGGATAATGGATCTTGTCCTGAAACAATTACGCGTACATACCGCGTAACAGATGGCTGTGGCAATTTTGTAGATGTTCAACAAACAATCGTTGTTCAAGATGTTACCAATCCAGTATTTAACGCACCTCCTGCTAACGTTACAGTGCAATGTTCAGGAGACATCCCTCCAATGACCAATTTAGGTTGGACAGACAACTGTGACGGAAACGGTACGGTTGCCGGTTCAGACGGACCACTTGTTGGTGGTACATGTGGAGGAACTGTAACACGAACTTGGACATACACAGATGCTTGTGGAAATACAGGAACAACAACTCAAACAATTACGGTTAATGATACGCAGGCACCAGTAATGGCTGCCCCACCAGCAAACGTTACCGTAGAATGTATTGGAGATGTTCCAGCAATGACGAATCTCGGTTGGACAGATAACTGTGACGGAAACGGAACGGTAACTGGTTCAGATGGGCCGCTTGTTGGTGGAGCATGTGGAGGAACGATCACTCGTACTTGGACGTACACAGATGCTTGTGGAAACACATCTTCTGTAACACAAACGATTACTGTGGATGATACAACGCCTCCAACGGCAAGTAACCCTGCAACAACAAATGTGGTAACAGGAAACCCAATCCCTGCAGTTGATGTGACGGTAGTTACTGATGAAGCAGATAACTGTACGGCGAATCCAGCGGTAACATTCATTAGTGAAACGTCTGATGGCGGATTCTGTCCTGAAACAATTACCAGAGTATACCGCGTAACAGACGACTGTGGAAACTTTATCGACGTAGATCATTTGATCTTAGTTATGGATGGGGTGCCTCCAACAGCGAGTAACCCACCGAACATTAACGTTGCGTGTTTAGCGGATGTTCCTGCACCAGACCCAACGGTCGTAACTGATGAGGCAGATAACTCTGGTGTTCCACCAGTTGTAGCATTTGTTTCTGAAGTATCGGATGGAAACTTCTGTCCTGAAACGATTACACGTACATATTCAGTAACGGACGATTGTGGAAACTCAATTACAGTTACGCAAAACATCATCATCATTCCAGATACAGCACCAGTTGTACCAGCGAATGGAGGAAGTGTGGTAGAGTGTATTGCTGATGCAATTCAGCCAGCAGCACCAGCGGTAACTGACCAATGTGGAAACAACTTGGTTCCAGTAATTACTGAAAATGCAGACCCTGTATGTGAGGGAGATAAAATTTATACCTATACGTATACAGATTGTGCCGGTCAGGTTTCAGTATACACATATACTTACACACTTGATTTAACTACGGTACCAACAGTTCCTGCAAACGGTTCTGAAAACGTAGCGTGTATCGGTGATGTGTACACACCAACAGCTCCAGTAGTAGTGGATGCATGTGGAAACAACGTTGTGCCCGTAATGACACAGAACGCAGATCCAGTTTGTGTCGGAGATAAAATCTTCACATTTACTTATACAGACTGTGCCGGTAACGTATCGGTATACACATATACATTCTCGTTGAATGATAATATACCACCTACGGCTTCAAATCCAGCGGCTATTTCAGTGCCAGGTTCAATGGATGTTCCAGCGCCAGATCCAACCATTGTAATCGACGAAGCGGATAACTGTGCTGCGATTCCTACTGTGGCTTGGGTAAGTGATGTATCGGATGGAAATGTATGTAATGGTGAAATCATCACACGTACATACAGCGTAACAGATGCTTGTGGCAATGTAATCTACGTAACTCAGGAAATTACCATTCTTGCGGTGTATCCTCCAATTTATGCTGGACAAGATACGATCGTATGTGTGGGAGGTTGGGCAACACTCAACGCAAGTAATCCTTGGAATGTTCCTATTTCTTGGGATAATGGTGTTGTGGACGGGTTTCCATTCATGCCAGTAGCAACGAATACATATACAGTTTCAGCCGATAATTTAGGTTGTATCTCAACTGATGATGTGCTCATAACAATGGAGAACCTACCAACGATCAGCTTTATGTCTGATTTACTCGGAGGATGTGCTCCAACTGAAATCAACTTCACAAGTACTTCGACAGGCGAAAGCGCCTTCGACAATTGTGTGTGGACAGTAGACGGGAACACAATTCCTGGAGATTGTAATGGAGCTACCTATAATTTCCAATATGGAGGTCTCTACGACATTGGATTAACGGTTACAACGGTTAATGGATGTACGAACTCAGATCAGTACGATGATTTCATCTTTATTGAAGATGTGCCGGAAGCAGCTTTCACTCCATCGTCAACACAAGTTGAAAGTCTTGACACCGAAGTTGAATTCCAAAACAATTCCATTGGTGCATCTACCTACAGTTGGGACTTTGGAGACGGAGGAACTTCTGTTCAAGAAAATCCAACGCATACGTATCCAGAGGAAGGTTCAAACAGCTATCAAGTTGAATTGATTGCTTACTCGCCAGTGTACGGATGTTCGGACACAGCCTATACAACAATCGACGTGAAAGAATTGTTGATTTACTACGTGCCGAATACCTTCACACCAGATAACGATAATTACAACCAAACGTTCCAACCGGTATTCCATTCAGGATTCGATCCTTACGACTACGAGTTGTTGATCTTCAACCGTTGGGGAGAAGTGATTTTTGAGTCGCATGATGTAACTGTCGGATGGGATGGAACCTATGGTGTTGGTTCTTCCTCGATTGTAGAAGACGGTACGTATACATGGAAAATTGAGTTTAAGAGATTGGACAGTGATGAACGCGTTAAGGTTCATGGTCTGGTCAACTTGATTAGATAAAAAAGCGTAAATGAATTAGGAAAAGGAGGTTCGAAAGAGCTTCCTTTTTTGTTTGGAGCTAAGAGCAATTCTACAATGAAAGAGGGAGAAGTATGCCTCAGATCGCAAAAATCAAATACCTTTGAGACTCAATTTCCAACAGATCTATTCAAAAATTAATCAGATGTATCAAAAATTAGTATTCGCCTTATTTATCTTATTCGCTGGTCAAAACTTGGGGTTCGCACAAACGGAATCGGACTCATCAAAGCAAAAAAGTTTACACGTATCAGGTTATGCAGAGGCTTACTATATCTACGATTTTACAAATCCATCAGACCATAATCGCCCTGATTTCTTTTACGCATACGATCGACACAATGAGATCAATGTCAACCTCGCTCAAATTGAATTGGCCTACGAAAAGGATAGGGTGAAAGGAAACCTAGCATTGATGACAGGAACTTATGCCAGTTCAAACCTATCGCATGAGCCTCCAATCTACAGAATGATTAGTGAAGCATCTGTAAGCTATAAATTATCGAAGAAGAGTGAAACGTGGGTTACAGCAGGTGTATTTCCCTCTCACATAGGTTTTGAAAGCGCAATTGGTGCTGATTGTTGGAACATGACACGAAGTCTCGCTGCTGAGAACTCTCCGTATTATTTGGCTGGAGCAAAGCTGTACACATCAACGAAAAACAAAAAGTGGGATTTCGGTCTTACAGTGGCTAATGGCTGGCAGCGCATTCAACGCTTAAGTGGAAATCAATTGATGGGCTTAGGACATCAAATTACCTACTACCCGAATGAAAAGTGGACGATCAACAGTAGTTCTTACGTAGGGTCTGAGTTTCCCGACTCCACCCGAAGAATGCGCTATTTCCACGACTTTTATACCAGTGCGGAAGTATCCAAGAAATTGAGTTTACTGCTTGGTTTCGATATCGGAGTAGAGCAGAAGTCCAAAGGTTCTTCCGATTACAATATGTGGTACGTACCGACGATTTTGGCGAAGTACGAAGTCAATCCAAAGTTTTCAATTGGAGCTCGATTGGAACATTACAGCGATGAAAACGAAGTGGTGATCTCTACCAACTCTGGAGACGGCTTCGCGATGCTCGGATACTCACTCAATTTGGATTTCCAACTCACCGAACAACTCTTATTCCGATTGGAAGGACGTTCATTGCACAACGAACGCGCCATCTACACCGTTGGCAATAGCACTGTAAAGAACAATGTGTTCGTAGGAACGTCATTGGCGCTGCGGTTTGACTAGGAGTAGTTTACCGCTTACCGTGTAATTATTTTTCAAAAAAACTCACAGACTTGGTTAGCTTTTACCTTCTTGGAGGAACTAGTTAATGGTCGCGCACTTCTGCCGATCTGACGATAGCCGAAAAGTCAATTTCTAGAGTAGGCAAAAAAATAATTTACATGAAAAGAGTATTTAAATCACTCGGACTTTTATTAATCGGAGCAACTGTAGTAGTAAGTTGTACGAAAGAAGAAATTGCCCCCAATGTGGAGGAAGAAGTAACGCATTCTTCGAAAATCACTACGGTGACGCACAATTATTCCTATGGAAAGGAAGAGTACTCTGTGACGTATTCCTTGAATGAAGAAAATGAAATCATTCGAACGAGCGGAGACACAGAACTTCATAAAGGATTGATTGAAAAGAATGGAACTCCTGAGAATGCCGCATTTTTAGTGGAAGACGTAAGTGAGGACGGACGAACCTTCGATATTCGCCTGTTCAATTCAAATCAGGAGATGAATGATTACGCTCAAATCGATGAAGCAACAGCTGTTGACTTGCGCGAGCCATGCACAAACTACACAAACGGATCTTCAAACTCGATTTTCAAATTCTACAAACATGCGGATTATGTTGAGGAGTACACATTCTTACGTCGAGCGTTTGTCTCTTACTTCCAACAACAATGGTTGGACGGAGCCAATGATAACATTTCGTCACTTGAAATCCTCAATGGAGGAAGAGTTACTTTATTCGACGGATCATGTTATTCAGGAATGTCGACATCAGTTGTACATAGTGTAGCGAACTTGCACTATATCCACGTAGGATTTTATTGGTTTGATCCCGTGTATGCAGGAGATTTTGCCGCATCAATTAAAGGATACGGATACTAATAGATCTAATCAATATTGGTTTTGGAGCGGGATGCAGAGATGTGTCCCGCTTTTGTTTTGGAAGAAAAGTACCACGAATGCGCCACATAAACCGATAGCATCTATTTTACTTCACTATATTCCAAATTGAGCCATTTTTGGTAGTCGTCTTTTCTAATTTCCCCTTCTCTGAGAGTGAATTCAACAGCTCTTCACTTTCTATTCTTGGAGTTTCGGAGAGTACAGAAAACTCTTTGGCTGTAAGTGAATTATAGGTAGAAAAAAGTGATGCCCAATTTTTCGGGTAATCATTTTTCATTAATGTAGGGTCAATTTTTAAAATGGCAGCTTCGTAAACCTCATATGGTTTTGAACCGTAAACAGTCTCCCTGACACCTGTGCTATTTTTAAAGATAATGGTTGGGAAACCTCTCACTCCGTACTCTTTTGCCAATTTTAAATCATCTTCGAATAAATTTTTCGCCTTTCCTTCAACATCACTTTTGAACTGCTCAACATTAAGTCCGACGTTTTTTGCAGCGGTTTCTAAATGTTCCCATTTTGCAATGTTTATTTTTTTCAAAAACACCATTTCACGAATCTCCCTCATAAATAGGTAGGCTTTTTGTGAATCTTGTAATTGGGCGGCCTTAAAAGCGATAGAAGGAGGATAGGAAGAGTTGAGAGGATCTTCTAGCCATAGATCACCATCAATGGGCATATCGTAATAAACACTAACTTCATCCCAATGATTGGCCACGTCCGAAGGTTTACTAATTCCACCGCTATTGTAACTCCAGTCAGGTAATAGTCCTCCCATTCTGTATTCCACATCGATGTCCTTGCCATATTCTAGTTTGAGTTTTCGTAGTTGTGGTTCAATGCCCCAGCAAGACGAGCATATAGGATCGGTAAAGTAAACGACCTTTATTTTTTTATCGCCAGATTGAAGAACTTCCGCAGAATCTGCTGTTTGATTGATGGGCATTTCGCACATTCCCGTTTCAATGTCGCACAATAGCGGGTTGGTATTTCTCGTTTCGTTCTCCATTTCTTTTGTTTTTTGTTGACTCTGGCAAGCTGAAATGCATAGCAGAGCCGACATAAAGGTTATTAGATGCATTTTAACTATCATAATGATCTTTGGCTGTTACTAACGATACGAAGATACTTCATTAATGATGTATATTTGACATGGATTTCCTTTTGGAAAGTAGTTTCCTCCGGGAAACCACCTACGGGAATATGTATCAAAATTTTAGATTTCAATTCTAATGAGTAAGAAAGCAGTAGTTAATAACACACCTGTTTGTCAGGTAAGGATGCAAGGCATTAGTGATACAATGAGCATTTTGTCTGGCAAATGGAAATTTCACATCCTTGGAACGCTTATGGAATGCAATAAATTGGGGTTCATGGATTTGTTAAGGGAAATAGACGGGATAGGAAGTAAAATGCTTTCCAAAGAGCTACAGGGTTTAGAAATGAATAAATTGGTTAGCCGAACGGTAATGAATACAAAACCCATCACAGTTCAGTATACGCTTACGGAATATGGTAAAACTCTTTCGCCACTTATCGATGAATTAGCAAAATGGGGAATTGAATACAGGCAGTCAATTTACAAGTCCAAAAAGAATTAAACGAAGATCTTGCTTTTGCCTTTTAGGCAACGGTCTGTTCTGGCAATGTCGATGAAATTGGTGCATCTTCGAGTGAAGGACTATCCTTTTTAACCAACTCTCATTCCATTCTTAACCTTTCTTTCAGGTTCAATCAGCGTGACTTCTTTATTTTCTCCAACACCGCCGAGAACCAAACATTCACTCATAATATTGGCGATTTGTTTTGTGGGAAAATTGATAACAGCAATCACTTGTTTTCCGATTAAATCCTCAACGTCGTAAAGCTTTGTTATTTGTGCAGAAGTTTTCTTTTGACCGTAATCTCCAAAATCAATGATCATTTTATACGCCGGGTTTCTGGCTTCTTTAAATTGTTCGGCTGAAACAGTGGTTCCAATTCTCATTTCCACGTTCATAAATTCATTCCACGTCAATTGATTTTCCCCGCTTTGTTCCATTTTAATCGAATTTTGATTTTGTGATTGATGTGTGCTCTTGGTTGTGTTCAACGGTTTTGGCTGCGATTGGTTGCACGCGGTAGCACTTAATTTTACATGTACGAAGTAAATAGGTGAACTGCAGAAATTTACGAAAGTAGGCGCGACCAATCAATTATTTAAGACTACTGTTATAGTAGGTGTGTTCAGTGCTCATCGTTTTCGTATGGCCTCTCGAATTTGGCGAGTTAAGGCATGAATTGTAGGTAGGTCAGTTCTATTTTATACGCTTCAATTACCCCTTGTGATTCCCGATTCTGATTTAATTACGGAGATGCCAAGTTTTAAATCATAAACTTCCCCCTTTTCTTTTTTTTTGATTTATTGCGGTTTCCCGAGCGGGAAATGGGTAAAAATCCGCATTGATAATGGTTTGGTTGTTCGATAGATTCGTAGTCAATTAAATAAAAATAAATGAAGGTAATAGGTATTGAAATTGATAATAAAAGAGCAATTTGTTACGCTGTAGAAAAGGATAATCATGGGAGTTATATTAATCTGACAGGTAAGTTTAAGAGTCTCTCAATTAAAGATGATTATGAGAATTCTGAACTACGTAATTTTCAGTCGACTATTCACACCTTTTTCGAGGGGATTGTTCCTCAAAGAATTGCTGTGCTAAAAAGGCAAACAAAAGGGCGCTTTGCATCCTCAGCAGTTTCTTTTAAATTGGAAGGTCTAATTCAATGCTACGAGGATGTTGAGGTTGAGTTTGTTTCTCCGCAAACTTTAAAAGCTTACTATAAGAAGAATGGATGCAGTATTTCTCCACAACATAACTATCAAGATAAGGCAGTTCAATTGGCTAATTATTTGTTGAATACATGAAAGATGATGCAGTAAATCCAATTATTCGAAAATTCGTTCGTAATCAAAACGACATAGACATAGATAGATATTCCAGTAAAGGAGGGTTTGGAGAATTATATTTTGGTAAGAGAAATGTATTTGATGATAGAGTTGCATTAAAGTTTTACGAGCTGGATGCTCATGGAAATGGACATGAAGAGGCCCAACTCTTAAAGCAAATAAATCACGAAAATGTTCTACCAATTATAGATGCGAGAGTCATTGATGATAAGATCGCCTACTATTTAACCCCAGAAATGAGTGGAGGCGACTTGCAAAATGTAATAGATAATTATATCATAACTTCTTATGTTGGAATTACGGTAGTTCAGAAAATATTGACTGGACTGAATGAACTTCACAAAGAGCCGAATAGAATGGTTCATAGAGACCTCAAGACATTTAATATTTTGGTTGACCTTCAAGATGGTGTTAAAACGTATTTAGCGGACTTCGGTACAATTAAGAAATTGGGTTCGAGTTCATCTTCTGTTACTGCTTCTCAGTTTACCTTTTTATATAGGACACCTGAAGCGATCACATCTAATCAACATTTAATCGAATCGGATATTTATCAAGTAGGGATTATTTTATACCAAATTTTAGGTGGTAATTTCCCAATGAATTCTCCCTACCAATGGCTCAAAGGAAGGCATAAGAAGAAGTATGATTCTCTAGATTTTTGGCAAAAGGACGCTTATCTGAGTAATTATTTGAATGAGCTTATAATAAAGGGACGGTTATTAGACCTAAATTCCTTACCTAAGTACGTAGATAATAAGCTAAAAACTATTATTAGGACTGCCACCAGGCAAGATCCAAATAGAAGATACCAATCTTGCGCAGATTTTATAAAAGCGTTATTTGACTATCAAAAGGTTGTGAAAGACTGGTGGGTAGATAATAACATAGTTCATGGCAAGTGTTTAAAGCGGGGATGTCTCTACAGAATAGTTTCGAAAGGAGGAAAGCTAATCGCCGAAATGAGTAAAAATGGTACGATTTGGAGAAAGAAATTTGAAGGGGATATCCACTCCTTGATTAAACAAATTAATGAACATAATTGTGCTAAATGATGGTTTGAAGAATATATAATTATGGAACCAGTAATTTGTTATGAAAGTTAAAAGATTAAATATGAAAAATGTAATTCTATTTGTGATAACACTTGTATTTATGGTTGGATGTAATAAAGACGAAAACGATCCAAACACCAACACTTCCGAACCAATATCGGTTTACATAAATTCAGTAACAGCCAGTCCAACAGCAAGCGAATCAGTCACTATTAAGAATAATTCAGGGAGTTCACAGGATCTTTCGGGGTGGAAAATTGGTGATGAGAACAATCCAAATGCATATAATATTCCAAATGGTACAACATTGAATCAAGGTGCGATGCACACGTTTAATGCCTCAACGATGGGATTTCAAATTAATGATTCTGGAGAGACCATTTATTTGAAAAATGCATCTGGTGGTCTTGTTGATACTTGGTATAATTAGTTCTATGGATTCGGTTTTTTTGAGAAGCTCCTATTGATTTTAGTCGAAAGATTGGTAATTACTGGTGGTGTAATGACTGTCGGTAAATTGATAACAAGATCAATTGAAAAATGTGCTGTGCAGGATTTTCAATCCTGCACAATTCCTATAATGGATTTTGTTTCTGCCAGTGCGCATATTTAAACTGACACTTAACCACTAGCTGCGTTGGATTTTCAATCCATCGCAATTCTAGCTCATCTTGTTTCTGCTAACGCGAACAACCATGCTGTGCAGGATTTGCAATCCTTCACAATTCCCATCATCCATTCTGCGTCCGTTAACACGAACATTCAAACTTCTACTTAATCCCCAAGTTTTGTCATTGATCCTTGATTCTCTTTCCAATCTTAAATTGACATTCAATAAAAAAACAAAAGTCCTGATCATTCGATCAGGACTTCAGTACCTCGGGCCGGAATCGAACCGGCACGCCCGAAGGCACAGGATTTTGAATCCAGCGCGTCTACCAGTTCCGCCACCGAGGCATTTGGAATTGGTGGGGGCAAAGATAGTGTTTTTCTTTAAACAACAAATAGATTCGTTAAATTTATTAAAGGAAATCATCCATCTCGATCATTTTGGCTAACATTGCTCCATGGGAAAAGTTTTGATTAAGAACATCAAAGGATTGGTGCAATACGGTGAGGATTTGCCACAGTTTAGACGAGGGGAGGAGATGAAAACCTTGCCCATTTTAGAAAATGCGTTTCTAGCCCTCGAAGATGGGGTGATTGTTGCCTACGGATCGATGGACGATTGGGGCGGAATTACCGATTGGCGAGACCTCGAAGTGATCGACGCGGAAGGAAAATACGTGCTTCCAGCGTTTTGTGATTCGCATACGCACACCGTTTTTGCGAAAAGTCGTGAAGAGGAGTTCGTGGGTCGAATCAATGGACTTTCCTATGAAGAAATTGCCTTGAAAGGCGGTGGAATTTTAAATTCAGCTCGAAAGCTGGCGGGAATGTCAGAAGATGAACTCTTCGAGCAGGCAATGGCACGTATCGATTTGTTGAAGTCATACGGGACAGGAGCGTTGGAGATTAAATCAGGATATGGTTTGTCGGTGGAGGCCGAATTGAAAATGCTTCGCGTCATCGAACGTTTGAAAGAAGCATCTGGACTTTCCATCAAATCAACGTTTTTAGGAGCACACGCATTTCCAGCCGAATTCAAAGAGAATCACCGTGGATATATCGATATGATTATCAACGAAATGATTCCGAAGATTGCCGAAGAAAAGCTCGCCGATTATATTGATGTGTTCTGTGAACGCAATTATTTTTCGGTGGAAGAAATGGCGGAAATTTTGGAAGCAGGAGCGAAAGTGGGCTTGCGACCAAAAGTGCATGTCAACCAGTTTTCAGCACTGGGAGGAATCAAAAAAGCTGTTGAAATGAATGCGCTGTCGGTGGATCATCTAGAAGAACTAACGGATGAAGATATCGAAGCGCTCAAGGATTCAAACACCATGGCAACAATTCTTCCAAGTTGTTCGCATTTCTTGTCGATTCCTTTTGGAGATGCAAAACGACTTATGGAAAATAATGCAGCGGTGGCGTTGGCAAGTGATTTCAATCCTGGATCAACTCCAAGTGGTAACCTGCAATTTGTATGGTCGCTCGCCTGCGTGAAGATGAGAATGACGCCTGAAGAAGCGCTCAATGCACTCACAATTAATGGAGCCTATGCAATGGATCTTTCTTCCACTCATGGCACGATTTCTGTCGGAAAGAAAACGCCGATTCTTATCACAAAGGAAATTCCCAACTTGGCGTACATTCCTTATGCGTTTGGTGATCAACACATCGAACGAATTATCGAGTAGAATCAGCAATAATTTGTACTTTTAATTCCTATGATCAAATACCTTCTCATATTCGCTATTTCTGCTGGAACGTTTTCAGCATCAGCACAATTGGTTGATGAAAATCATCAGCTCCTCTGGGAGATTTCTGGAAATGGATTAAAGAAGAAGTCGTACCTCTACGGAAATTATCATACCAACGATCGACGTGTCTTTAATTTGGCAGACTCAGTGTATTACGCGTTAAATAATACGGATGGTGTGTCGTTGGAGGTCGATATTTTTAGTGATTTCGATGATGACTACTATTGGGATACGCGCTACGGATCAGTCCGAATGGATTTCGACAAAAATGGCGAACCCTACACAAGTTCTAAAAAATCAACGGAAACGCGTTACGGAGATGAAGATGGAATGCCACAATTTTTGGATGCGTATTTTCATCAGTATTGCTTGAATGCAGGAAAGAAGTTTTATGCCTTGGAAACACTCGAATTTCAGGAAAGTATCGGTTCGGGAGGATCGTTTTATACACCTGATTATTGGAGATGGTCAACACTCATGACCCGAGAAGACATCATTGGAATCTACCTCAAAGGTGATATTTACGAATTAGACAAGCTCATGCGTTCAACGCTTGGAGGGAAAGATGGTTATTACAAAGAACTCATTACAGATCGCAATTTTGGAATGGCCGACAAGATGGATTCATTGATGCGCATCGAGAATTTATCCTTGTTTACCGCGGTAGGAGCAGGACATCTTGCAAGCTCAACGGGACTTATCAATTTACTACGAAACAAAGGCTATACCTTGCGAAAGGTGATGGCGACCTACAGTGATGATGTCACGATCGACAAACTCGAAGTGAAAAGTCAACGATCTTACTTGTACGAAAATGATTCAATTGGAATGCAAGTTGAGTTCCCAGGGAAACCAACCGTTGTCCTCAATGAAGATGGCTGGGAAGATTACGAGTTTCGTTTGATTTACCGAGAGCTTGGACAAGGAAATAATTACATCGTTGAGTTCTATGAGCGAAATGATGACTCATCATTGGAAGAGTTGGCGGAAACCTATATTGCGAGTCCGTCCGAAAGTCCTTACGTGAAAATCAGATTGGATAATGGCGGTGAAGCATTTCAAGGATTGTCGGATGCTTATCCTGAAGGATTGTACTGGACGCGCGTTGTGCTGGGAGAAGATCATATCATCGTTCTGAAAGCCTACGGAGGGAATAAATTCATGAATTCGAATCGAGCAATGCGCTTTTTCGATAAGGTGAATTTGAACTAATTACAGACTTTATTCCGCAAAAATCAATTCTTTTTCTCGAAATTAAGGCTTTTTCCTATTTTTAGGCAAAAAACTGGAATGATTCCTCGTATTCAACAAGAGCAGATCGCTGCGAAGATCAGCAGCAATAAATTATTACTTCTCACAGGTCCAAAAAGAACAGGGAAAATGACTGTTCTGGAAAACGTATTGGACGATCAGCATTTGTCTCACACGCACTTCGATTGTTCAGATAAAAAAATGTGTCGTGCACTCGAAGAAGATCCTTCGCACTTGCAAGTCGAAACGGCTATTTTGGTGATTGAAGAGGCGCAATACCTCAGTAATTTGGAAGTAATCATCGAAGATGTGTTGTCAGGAACCATCCAGGCGACCACGATTATTGCCTGTTCCTTCGCTCCTCGAATTGATGAACTGCTGCTCGAAGCATTGCGAATGGAAGGATTGGAAGTTCCGATTTTCGCTCCGTCGTTTTACGAATCGGCGCAACATTTTGGTTTGCCGCAGGAGGAGCAATTGCTTGAAGAACGTCTCATCTATGGAAACTATCCGAGTGTATTGGAAGATTTAGAACATGCGGAGCTAACGCTTCGAGAGCTCATTCAGGAAATCATTTTCACCAATCTTGGAGCCAGCGATCGCATCAACAAGGAAGATAAACTCATGCGGATGCTGCAACTGTTAGCGTTCCATGTGGGAGATGCTGTTTCGTACAACGAAATAGCCGAACGTTGCGGACTCGACAATGAAACCGTGGAGCGCTACGTGAAGTTGTTGGAAGATGCGTATCTTTTGATCAACCTTCCTTCGTATCATACGGAACAACGCTACGAACTCAAGAAATCCAATGCGATTTACTTCGCAGATAACGGTATTCGAAATGCGTTGATTAGTAATTTCAACCCAACGTTTTTGCGGAATGATATGGATCAACTCTGGCGAAATTACCTCATTTCGGAGCGTGTGAAGTGGGTGCGAATGAATCAAATTAACGCGAAAAGTTATTTCTGGAAAACGCACACAAAACAGCGCATGGATTATGTGGAAGTGAGCGAAAAAGGAATGCGCGCGTACAAAACAGACTGGGAAAAACGCAAGAAAGTGAAATTACCAAAATCCTTTGGAGAGAATTATCCACAGGCCAAAGCAGGTGTACTCAACCGATCGACGTATTGGAGCTTTCTAACAAGTAAAAAGTGATGAAATTTGTTGATCAAATAGCGGAATACATTCATTCGAATGAACTGGAATTGGAACATCTCACGATTGTTCTTCCTTCGGAACGTTTGAAGAAATACATTGCTTCGGCTTTGTTTGAAGTCTATGGTCGACCGATTCTTTCTCCGAAAATGATCACGATTGATCAGTGGGTCAAAGGATACAGTCCTGAAACGGTCATCGACCAAACGCGTGCCCTGCTCCGATTATTTGAAATTCAACTTGAAAATGCCAAAACAGTTGAAGATGCTTCCTTCGATGAGTTTTTTACGTGGGGAACAATTTTGTTGTCGGATTTCAACGAGATTGATCGCTATTTGCTCGATGCGGATCAAGTATTTCGCAACCTGGCAGATATCAAAGAAATTGAAAACTGGAGTTTCGGAGATGAGGAATTGACCGAGAGCCAAAAGCGATTCATGGAATTTTGGGATCGGTTGCCGGGCTATTACAAAGCCTTGAATGCTGAGCTGACCAAGCGCGAATCGTGCTACGCTGGAAAATCATTCAATTACCTCACAAAGAACATCAATTATCTATTCGAAGATGAGAAAGCACAGTATCTTTTCGCGGGATTCAATGCACTATCGAAAGCAGAACTGGAATTGATTCGGCAGATTGACCAATTGGGTCGGGCGCATGTATTGATCAATGCAGATGAATGGTACTACGCCGATAAGGATCACGAAGCAGGACGATTTCTAAGAGATTTGTCAACGACGTTGAATGGTCGAAAGTTGGACTTTGTTCAAGATGAACTGTCGGAAAAAGCGATGAAGATTGAGCTGATTTCCTGTGCGCAGAAAACGGGTCAGGCGAAAGTGGCAGCGTCTATTTTGGAAGAATTGACCAAAGAACAGCTCAACGAAACGGTATTGTTGCTAGCAGATGAATCACTCATCGGAGCTGTCATCAAAAACTTGCCAGCCAATATCGGGAAGGCGAATATCACACTCGGACTACCCATTAGAAATACGGCTGTCAAAACATGGGTCGATGTCTTGTTTTCAATTCAAGAGAACAAAAATCGATTTAAAACCAATGCGATTTACTTCAACGATCTGCAGTCTGTTTGGAATCACCCGTTTGTTTTGGCGGTATTGAGTAAGGAAGAAAAGGACATTCTACTTGACGTAGAGAAAAAAATCATCGAACGAAATAGCATTTTCATCAACGTTCAGAACATGAAGGTTGGGGAAAAAATGAAGGAATTGTTGACGCTGATTACCGAACCATGGAACAATGATTGGCTGAAAGGCTTGAAGATCATTCGTTCGCTCAGCACGGTTCTGTACAAAGGTTTGCAGGAAGAATTTGCCTTCGAAAAAGCAATGTTGGAAGCGTTCGATCATTCACTTGTCGAGTTCGAAAATATCCTTTCCGAAGGAATTCCAGCGATGAGTTTGAAGAGCTACCGTCAATTGTTCAACATGCACTGGGGCGCACGAAGCATTGCCTATCACGGGAATCCACTCGATGGATTGCAAATTATGGGATTGCTCGAAACGCGCGGACTCGATTTCAAACGCATCATCTGTTTGGGAATGAATGAAGGGAATTTGCCACCAACCAACCCGATTCAGACGATGATCCCGATGGATTTGCGACGTTACCTTGGTTTGCCTTCTCCACGCGAAAAGCAAGGACTTTTTGCTCATCACTTTTACCGCTTAATGCATGCGTGTGAAGAACTCTACGTGACGTACTCCAGCGCCGATGAAATGATCGGAAGTAACGAGCCGAGTCGCTATTTACTCCAGTTGGAAATGGAATTGAGTCGCAAGAACCCGAATGTGAGCATCGAAAAGAAAGTGTATTCACTCGAATCAACTTCACGTGAAGCGCAGCGTGAAATTCCCAAAACGCCAGAGATCTTGGCACGAATGGACGAGCTTTTTGCTGGGTCAACTTCAGCTTCCATGTTGAAGAAATACTTGACCTGTCCGCTCGATTTTTACTTCCGCTACGTGATGGATTTTGGCGAAGCAGATACGGTTGAAGAGGAAATCGAAAACAGCACCTTTGGAACATTCATTCACGATACATTAGAGATCTTGTACGAACCGTTCGCACGCTACACGAAGGAAGGAGAGTTGAAGTCGCCGCAACCATCCAACATTACTTCTTTGGACATCGATTACATGCTGAAGAACTTCACAGTTACCTTGGATAATCAATTTTTGAAGCACTTCAACAACGACCGAGATGCTTTCACGAAAGGGAAAAACCTTCTTTCCTATGAAATGGCAAAGGAACTCACCAAACGTTTCCTGAAATCAGAGAAAGCCTTCTTGGAGCAACAGCGTGAGCCCGTTTTCATCGAAGCATTGGAGCAGTCCTATAGTACAGAAATTGAGGTGGAGGTGTACGGAGAGAAGAAAACGGTCAATTTGCGTGGTTTCATTGATCGCATCGATCGCGTAGGAGACAACATTCGCATCGTCGATTACAAAACGGGAAAAGTGAATGATACCGACGTCGCCCTGCGCGTAAAAGACATCGAAGATGAATTCATTGTGGAAACCATGGGCATGAAGAAACACGTGCTGCAGTTGGTGATGTATGCTTTCCTTTACAAACAAAAACACGGTATCATTCCAACTTCGAGTATCATTTCCTTCGTTTCCAAAGCCAACGAGCCGTTTACGCTCAACACGCAAAAAATGGATCTCGAAGAGATGTTAGACAACTTCCCGAAGTACATTCAACTCATTCTGGAAGGCATTTACGATACGGATGTTCCGTTTGTGCACAATAAGGATCAGTTTGTGAGTTATTGTATGTATTGTGGGTGATGAGGTACGTATTTGCGAGATTCTATAATTGTCGTAGTCATGATTTTTTCGTATATTCAATAATTGGAATTAAATTTGCCTATCAACGGAGAAAGTGAACTCATGGACAAGAAACAGCTACAATTAATATTGGAACTCGCCGAAAGACTCAAGAAGGAAAGAAAGAGTCAAGCGGAGAGCGCTCGTTTTCTAAAGTCGGCTGGGATCATTCCATTAAAAGGTAAAAATTCCAATTATCCGAATCTAGATAAAGTACTCAAGCCTGCATAATGTACAACCTAATTTACTGTTAGGCTTCCATGGTTGTGACCTTGAAGTCGCTGAAAAACTCATTAATTCTCCAAACAGAATACTTAAAAGTGAAAAGCCTTTCCAGGCTCAGCAATTCAACAGAAGAATCACGCGCAAATATGCATCCGAAATGCGAATTGCATCAAGGGCTTTTTCAAACCACGATCAGAGAAAATATTCCCTCAACAAAAAAGCCATCAATCCTAAGATCAACGGCTTTAACAATGAAAAGTAGTGGGATTTACTTTACGATTTTGGCATCGGCAACTTCTGGAGAATTGAAGAACTTCTCTCCTGTTACTTTACCAGAAATTTTCAATTTCGAATTTTGAGGAATTCCTTTGAACTCGTCAGCGTTGTCATAATCCATAAAGAAGAATACTTTCTGACCTTTGAAATCACAACTTTCATCTTCGTACAAAGAAATTGAGTAATCAAATCCATCATCAGATTTTTGAGAGTTGTAGTTCAAGTAATAACCTTCTACTGTGATTGTCTTGTCCGTAACACTTTCTGGATCTTCTTCTAGTGCTTTGTTCAATTCAGCTACGGTAAGAACATCGCCTGTTGCTTTGGAATCAGCTGATGCTTCATCAATGGCTTCATCCATTGCGTTTGTTAGTTCATCTCCGAGTGAAGAAGTATCTCCACATGATGCAAGGACTCCTGCAGCAAAAATTAACATTAATGTCTTTTTCATTTTGACTTTTTTTGGTTTGTTATTTATTCTAATTGAAACCCATCACATTAGCATTCTTAAATCTGTGTAGTCGGCTAGATGAGTTATTTTCTTTTGTGAATGTTCTCACAATTCATTTCTTCTTTTAATGGATAATATCCTTTCAATGGATGGTAGAAAAAACCTCCCGAGTTGTACGTTCCATTCCCTTCGTAGGACTTTCGGAATGATCCAGAGAGCAGATAACATTTGCCGTCTTTCTGACAAATAGCATTGAACCACTTCGATTTGTATTCTGGTCTTCCAAAGTCGTTCATGGATTTGCTCCACGTTGCGTCTTGCATCGAAACAGCTACAACCTTTCCGTAATCGCGTGATTCCAATAACTTCTTGATGGTTGCTTCCTCGGAAGGAAAACGACCAACAGGCTTGTTCATGATTCGACTTTCCATTTGTGCTTTCGCAACACCGTCGTTGGCGATGTATTCTTCGATGGTTGTTTTTAGTTCGGTTAAACGATTAATTTTCTCATCGAATTCAGCTGTTCCCAAATAGGCTTTCGTGTTTTCAGCCAACTCCAAACCTTTGTTTACACCTTTCAATTGCTTCTCAGGATCAAGTAAATACTTCTCTTCAGCCGATTTGATGTTTTGTGAAACTTCCTCCGACACCATTGAGGTTACCTTGCCTGCAAGACCATCGTAGAAGGCATTCACTTCATTCAGCTTGGCGAGAACAGAATCTTTTTTGACCTCAGCCGACAAGTTCGAATACGCCGTGTATTGCTCCTTGAATTCGTTGGATAGATTGATCAAAGGACGCGCATTTTTGATCGATGGATCTGAATTGAATGTCGCGATGTGTGATTGTACTTTCTGATTGATTTCTAGCGCATTCTTTTCTACTAAATCCGCATGAACCTGAGTCTTTATTTCGTTCAATTGATTTTGAAACGATGTAAGTTTTTCGGTTGCTGAATGTTTTTCTTTGGTGTAATCAATTTTTCCTTGTGCCGCTTCAAGATCTCGCTGAATATACGTGAAGGAGTACGATCCATTCGCAACTTGATTGTTCATTTTAGTGATGCGCTGCTCGATGTCGGTTAAGAGATTGTGGAGTTCCGTTTCCTTTCGTACAGCGGCTACTTCTTCTCGGAAGCGAATAACCTCTTCTTCCCAAGTTTGAATTTTTTTGTAGCGCTTGTAATTCGCTTTCAAACGCTGAATTTTTTTCTCGAGATTATTGATTTCTGCTTCGATCTGGTTGAATTTATAGTCGCGATCAGCTAACTTTTTATCAATCGATGCAATCCAATCTTTTACATCATTAATGTCTTTTGATGAAGGTCGAATTCCAGGGATCGCTTCCACATTAATTTGCGCATGTTGCATCAAAGGAATCTGGATAAACAGTAGGATAAGAAAGAAAAATGTTCCGCTCTTCATGTCGTTTTTTTGGGCAAAAGTAGAGCGACTTGACAGAACGATGTCTGGCAAATGATTTAAGTCTGCGTCAAGATTATTTAACGCTTAACATAGCTTATTTAACGTTTTCACAGTTGCGATAAGACCTCAAAAAGTTGTTCCTTTTTCCGCGTTGAAACGGGAATAATGGTGTTGTCGGAGAGTAAAATGTGTCCTCCTTCCTTTTTCTCGAAACTTGAAATGAAGTTGGTATTGACGAGATGAGATTTGTGTGGTCTGAAAAATCCGTAGTCTTTTAAGATCATTTCGAATTCCTTTAGCGGGCGCGATACCACTAACTTGCTCTGGTCGGTAAAGTAAAAAGTGGTGTAATTGATATTGGCTTCGCACCGAACAATGGTGTTCACGTTTACGACCTTAATTGAATCGTGCGATTTGAGCAGAATCTTTTTGTCTTCTTTCGAAGTGCTGTTGATGTTCGAAGTGAGCGTTTCCAACACGCGCAGGTAATCTGATTTTTCAATTTCCTTTTGAACGCGCTTTACGGCATTCACCAAATCTTCAGGATTAATGGGTTTGAGCAAAAAGTCAACCGCGCTGAGACGTATGGCATCAATCGCATAATTTGAATGAGCGGTAACAAAAATAATTTTGAAGTCTGTATTGACGAGCTTGTCGAAGATTTCAAAACTCTTGTTTTCCCCAAGTTCGACGTCAAGAAAGAGCAGATCAAACTCGGAACTGTTCACCAATTCGATCGTTTCTTCCACCGATGATGCTTCTCCTACAATATCAATGTTGAGACGCATGATCTCCATCATTTTCCGGAGACTTACTCTGTTTTCCTCAATGTCGTCAACAATAATCGCTTTCATACGCATTTACTAACTCTGTGGGATACTGAATGTGACTTTCGTTCCCTTCTCACTTGAAATATCGAAGGCTACTTTGCGCTTAAAAATAGCGTTAATATTCTGGATGCGCTCTTTGGTGATTTGAATCGCGTAGGATTGATGCGCGTTGTTTACCCGAACGTTATTGTCAATGCCTTTTCCATTATCCTCAATGGTTACGAGCAAATTATCTCCTGATAATGTATACGAAAGAGCAATCTTATTGTTCTCGTCGCTCTTTGAGAAAGCATGCTTTACGGCATTTTCAATAAAGGGCTGAATCAACAATGGAGGAAGCTTAATACCTTCTTCCAACAGACTTTCGTCGCATTCAACAGAATAGTCAAACAGGCGATCGCTTTGCATTTTCTGGTATTCGAGGTAGATCTTCATCAATTCCACTTCGTCATCCAACTCGATGAATTCCTCGCGTGAGCTTTCCAGAATACCGCGAATCAACTTGGCAAATTTCGACAAGTAGATCACCGATTTTTCCGTCTCATTGTTCAAAAGGTAGTTTTGAATGGAGTTCAACGAATTGAAGATGAAATGCGGGTTCATTTGTGTTCTCAGTAGTTTCTGCTCAACTTCTAAATACTGAAATTTGGCTTTTTGTTGCTTTCTTTTGTACAGAAGAAAAACGATGAGAATGGCGAATAGCGAGAGCAGAATGGCCGCTACCAGAATGATATTTCTTCGGCTGATTTCTTCTTCTTTAATGCGGATGTCTTGTTTTAAAAGATCGTTCTGCTTGTCTTTTTCTCGAACTTCATATTGAACAACGAGCTGTTCCTTAAGCACTTCTTTTTCTTTTGTTTCGATGCTGTCCTTCAAATCAATGTAGTTTTTGAAGTAGGTAAGTGCTATCGGGTTTTTCGCTAAGAAATATTCGCTGATCTTCTTGGAAAGAATGAGCTGGGACTCATAAAACTGTCCTTCATCAGCAATCGAATAGGCTTTTTGATAGAATTCGAGACCTTTTTCTGTGTTGCCAATCTCTAGGTAGTAGTCACCATACAATTCATTGACAAGCACAGCATCTATACTTTTTTCAGCTTCACCAGTTAACAACTCTTGAGCATTTTTCAGGTTTTTGAGAAAAGGAGGATAGTCCGAGTTGGTAAAGTGAACTTTCGCTATTTCATAATAGATGTAGCTTGCAAATACATTGCCTTTCCCATATACCTTATTTGATTCCGAAATGCATTGATTCAGATAGAACAAGGCACTGTCTTTTTGATTCAGTTTTTCGTAAATCACACCGAGATTGAGTCGTGCATTTAAGGCCGAATATTCAAGGTTTGATCGTTCGTAAGTTGCAAGCGATTCACGAATGTACTCTAATGCTTTTTCGAGCGCTTCGTCGTTGAAGTAAAAGCTGGCGATGTAGTCATTTACGCGTGCAACATGCTGCTGACTTCCTGAAATTTCAGCAATGGAATCTGCTTTTAAGTAGTGTTCGAGCGCTTTGGTTTTGTCCCCAAGTCGACTGTGGGAAAAACCCATGTATAGGTAATACTCAATTTTTTGTTCTTCGGAAGCCACTTTTAACAGGGGTTCAATATCTTTCAGATGCTTTCTAGATTCGAGGGGCTTGTATTTTTTGGCAGATGCTAGGAGGAGGTTAGCACCTAAAGCACCATTGCTGTAATTAATTGATCGAGCAATAGAATCTGCTTTTTCTAAAATGCGAAAGGTTTTTTCTTGATTTATGGGAAAGATGGAATCGGCGAGAATCATGAGATCGTCAACTTGCTTTCTTTTACTTGCTTCTTGAGCAAAGGAAAAACCGTGAAAACAGGTGATAATGAGTAGCAGTAAAAAGGCGTGTTTCATGTAATAATTGCTTGCGTGATTTTCGGAAGTCGAATGAAATCCGCTGCGAATATAAAATTATTTATGATCTCCGATAAATGCCTTAATCGACTTACTTACATCTGTTTCACAATTGAACCAACTCCTTCTCTAGGTTGAGCCTTGCTGTTTCCTCGTACTTTTCAAAAAAGCAATCGGTCTTAAAAATTCGCTCCATTTTCAAAAAGTGCCGAAGCACCTTTTTACGACCAGCTTGGTAGATCAATTTTGGATACTGAGCATACTCTTTTCGAACGTTTTGCGCATATTTCAAGTACTCATCCCATGGTTGTCCGAGGATGGATAAGTCGGCATCGGTGAATAAGTTGGTGTCAGTTTCCTTAGAAACTTCATGCGACTTCGTGGCCATTATTTGCTGCACACATTTCTCAATTTGTTCATCAGGAACAGACAGTTGTTTCATCCGTTTTTTAGCCAATTTTGAGCTTTGTTCTTCATTATCCGATTTCGAAGAGTCGTACACAACATCATGGTAAAAAAGCGTGAAGAGAATCGTATTCCAATCATCAATTTCATCCTTGATTTGCGACAATTGTTCGAGCAGATGCTCCAAATGCCTCAAGGTGTGGTAATACCGTTTTTGATCCGAATGATACTCCTGAATTTCGTTCCATAGTTCAGAAATGAGATCAAGATCTGTTGTGTATTTCCGCGCCAGTTCGATGAAGGTCTGCTGAAGCATAGGGCTTTTTTCGAAAGGTACGAGATTTTTCGTTGATCAATTCTATTTCCAACCCATTGCCTCTGCGTGAAATCGATACTCTTCTCGTAATTGTTCGTTTAAAGATGAATACGTTCTCAAGTTGGAGCTTACCAAACTGCGAAGATCCAATGATAGGTAACGGTTGATCAGTTTTTCTGCCTCCTCAAATTCTTTGGTAAAGATGAGAGAGAGTGCATAATTCAACAGAATTTTTTGCTTGTTTTCTGCCTTTATCGGACCATCATTGGTGAGGACATCATAATTATACTTCTTTAGGAACTGATCCCAAATTGTTCGGCATTCAATCAAGCGTCGTTGATACTCTTCTGTGTACATTTTCATCAAATTTCCAGCTTCGAAATCTGCATCAATCTCAGCCATGGTATTTTGAAATAGTTCGGCGGCGTTTACAAGGTCGTCGAAGCCACCTCTCTTATTTTTGTCGGAATAGACCTTTACATTGATAGTTTCCTTGTATTGAATGAATTCCTTCATGAAGTTCGAACAAACGGGACGAAGAAAATCCTTTGCCATTCTTCCAGAAAACCAATGTCTTCATCGCTAAGCAAACTGCACGTTTATTTTTTCTCCCCCGTAACACATTCACACTTCGAAGCATTCTTCGCATTTTTTCGATACCAACTCATATTGAACAAAGAATCACGAACCGTCCATGTGGTATCTTTGTTTGTGCTTGGATCAATGGGTCTGTTATATGGATAGGGTGCATCATATCCTTCTGAGACCATTTCAACCCTTCCGCTTGCCCAAATATTGATTCGTGTATATCCGAAGAATTCTGGCGCTTTGTCATGATCCAAAGGACTTCCGCCATTTCCCGCAACCAGCTGATAGGTTTTTTGATTGGGTTGTAATCGTTGATATTGATGAACATGTGCCGAAAGCATGGAAATCACATTATTATCCTCGAAGGATTGCCAAACAGGGTTGGAATTGTCCGGCCAACGCACTCCGCTGTGCGTGGTATTTCGAATGCATTCGTGTTTATTGCCTGAAGGGCAAAGCAAGGTGTCACCATAATCCAGACAGTTGGTGTAAAACGGCCGATGTCCCATTACGAAGATGTGATCAATTTCGGGATCAGCATGGTATTTTTCTACTTGCTTTTGCACCCAATCGTAGGGAATCAAACTCTCAATCCCCGTTTTATCTATTGTGTTGTACGTGTCTGTATTCATTACAATAAAGGCAATGTTTCCATCGGTGAAGCCATATGTCGCACGATCGTCGGGACTATCAGTAATGTTGTCTCGTTTTTCGGGCATGTATTTACCCATGTGTTTCATCCACGTGTCGGTTGTTCCCGCAAGTGGGGTTTCATCTTCATTGAGCATTTCGTGGTTTCCAGGAACAGCAATCAGTTGAATTCCTGTACTCTTGAAGTCGGAGAATACACCGTTATCGTAGTCTTGATTCCAGTATTTCAATTGAGACTCCAGCACTTCATTGGTCGCTTCTCCGTTCACAATATCTCCAAGGAAAAAGAAGTAATCAGTTTTAATGGGCGATTGAGCTACACGTTCGAAGATGTTTTTGAGCACGTTCGTATTTGCTGAGGATGTATTTGGTTGAACATCTTTCCACCAAAGACGATTACACCCAACAAAAACGAAGCTAGTCACTATTGAATCCTCAACTACATCAGGAACAGGATCAGGAGTAGGTTTGGGGTCAGGTGGCAACTTAAAAATTATGAAGGCTACTAAAGCAAGGATAAGAAGAACAACAACTACGATAATGGGACGTGAATTTTTCATGTGGTGGTTTTTTAGCATCGAAAAGGTAGGGATATTTTCTCGAACTGCGTTCAAACATCTCATTTAGAGGTTGATTCGGTCTTATAACTACAAAAAGACCACTTCTCAATTCCAAAATCAATCGGAATCGTGAAGTGATCTCGTTTCGCGTTAGTACTAAAGCGCTATGACTAGTTGCGAATGAATTTGCCGCTGAGCGTGTGTTCGTTAGATGAAAGCGTATAATAGTACATTCCTTCTTGCAAATCACTGATGTTCAGTTTGATCTCTTCCTCGTTAGAAGCTACTTCTTGAGTAAGGATAACACGTCCCGCTGTAACTGTTAATTGAGATGTTTGGTTCAATGCTTCCGACAATGAGAAAGTCAATTCGTTCGATGTTGCTGGGTTTGGGTACAGGCGTACATCTACACCGATCGGCTTGATAGATCCAATGCTCGTTGTCAACGACTCAAATTGGAAGCTATTATTGTTTTGTCCACAGTTGTTTGACTCGTTGTCTTCTGCTTCAATGTTCGTAACATCAACACATACTTTTACGTAGTAATTGCCTGTTGCTAGCCCTGATACGTTGTCCAAATCCATATTTGAAACACCCAAGCTTTCGTAGTTACCACCACTTAATCCGAAGTTGTCAGAAGTTACAGAGCCAACAACGTATTCTGTCGTACCGAGATCCATGATCGACACTTCGCATACTACGCCATCAAACGTAGAGAAAGTACCTGTGTTCTCCATGTCGAAGGTTACATTTAAAACAGCCGTTTGAAAATCGTAGGCGTATTGAATGTTGGAAACCTGCAAATCTTGTGCAGAAGAGATGAATGCGCCAGTGAATAGAAGCGCAGAAAGAGTAAAAATTTTTGTCATAATTGTATTGTTGATTTCAGCAAATGTAGAGGAGTCGTGCTGGTTTTCCTGAAGTATAAGGGGGGACAAAAAGTATACAGAATGTTAAATCCTACTCTCTAGAGTGACAAAAGAGGGTTGACATGGGTGGGAAATTCAACTGTATACCCTAGATTTGATGTGATTAACAAAATCTATGTTCCGAGTCCATCTTTTTGTATTTATTGTCTTTTTCGTCTTTTCCGCAACGGATTCCTCTGCGCAGACTTCAAAGTTCTATCATTACGACTCACTTTTTCATGAAGTGATTTTGGTGGATTTCGACATGGCGGCATCTTATCTGGAAAAACAGAAAAAGTTCTACAAGACGAAGTCTGATAAAGCCGACTACTGGCTCAACAGCATGATGCTCAATTACAAATTGAACGAGCTTTCCAAGGCACGCGAAGATGGAATCATCGCTCAAAAATATTTCTCCAAAAAGGACGAGTCGAGATATGGGACCTATCTCAAACTAAGATCATTAATCGATTGGAAGGAGGGGCATTTTACACGAGCCAACCAACGTCTGTTGAATGCGATGAATAAAGGAGGGCTGAAGGACCCGATTGCGCGAGCTCATTTGTACAACATTGTATTGAACAACTTTATAAGTTTGGAAGATTACGACTCTGCGCTTATGATGTCTCACCGAGTAGATGTTGAACTGAATAGAGACAGATCATTTAAGGAGAATCCTCCGCGAAAATACAGACGTTTGCGTCAAACAAACTTGTTGTCGAAAGGAACAATACACTATTACATTTCGGCGTATGATTCGGCGCTTTATTATTATCAGAAAGCATATGAGTTCGACCCGAATGACCCAGTTTGGTCGATAAATTGTCAGATGAGCATAGCCGATGTGTTGAGCTTAAAGGGTGATTATGAAAAAGCGGACGAGTACTATGTGGAGATTCTAAAGAAACTGGAAGCGCAATCGCCAGGGGTGAATCTTGCTCATGCGTACTATAACTATGCGCTGAATTTCAAGAAACAAGGTGATGTCGCCACCGCTCGCAGCTATTTTCGTAAATCGGAAGCGCTTTCTCAGAAATTGAACTATAATCTTATTCTTGGACTTTCCCTTCAGGAGATTGGTGAAGGCTTTTTCGATCAAGGAGCGCTCGACAGCGCCAAGGTGTACACGGAAAGGTCGATTCCTGTTTTGGAGCAAATACAGAATGCAAGAGGTTTATGTCTTGCGCATTGTCGCCTTTCCAGAGTTTTAGCGAAGAATGGGAAGCAAAAGGAGAGCTTTCGTGCGGTAAACGAAGCCAAGAAGTGGATGGAACAAGTCAATACGCTAGAAGCTCGCTCGGAAGTATGGACGGCTTTCTACGAATATTATGATCGTTATGGCCCAGCCACTTTTGCACTGGAATATTTGAAGCGATCTATGGAAACGAAAGATTCTATTGAGGGCGTTGAAATGCAAAAGAGCCTGAACGCGCTGATTGTGAAGTATGAAACGGAACTGAAGGAGAAGGAAAATCAGGTATTGCGCGTGGAAATTTCTGAGCAAAATGTTCAAATCCAACGAAAAGAAGAAGCCAGAAAGTTTTGGCAAGGGTTGATTTTTTTCATGGTGGTATTACTGATATTGATCACGGTTCTCGGGGTTATTTTGTTAAAAATGCGCCGTCAAAAGTTGGAAGTGAAAGAGCGAAAACTTGCCCACGCCGATCAGATCAGAACCTTGCTTTTACGCAAGTTGGATGCTGCAGATCAAGCGGTGAAGGATGCGGAGCAAGTCATCTCCGACTTGAAAAATACACAAGAAGAAATCGAAGCGAGGGAGAAGCATAACCCAGAACATTTAATTGAATCCATGCGAACAAAGAAAGACTGGGCAGCATTCATGGTTGAGTTCGAATTGATCTACACACATTTCTTCTCAGAGTTAAAGAAAATCAGCTCAGGAGATTTTACAAATAGCGAGCGGAGGATGCTAGCTTTAATCAAGCTTGGGTTATCGAATCAGGAAATTGCCGATCAGATCTTTATTTCTAAAGATAGTGTGAAGAAAGCGAAAAGTCGGTTGTTCAAGAAAGTGAACATTCCCGATTCAAAGTTTAAACCGGCAGACTTCATACGAAACATAGAGTAATTTTTCAGGCACAAAAAAAACCTGAAAAGAGTTCAAAGTTTTGAGGTAATCAATTCTAGGACGAAACTCTTTTCAGGTACCTGCAAGGAAATTAAAACCAAATATTGGTAAAACCAGAATACCAATACTTATATCCTCAAGACGTACAGTTTTCTGATAGGGTTGGGTAGATGGCAAAAAAAAACGCTCCAACAGATGTTAGAGCGCTTCCAATATATTCGATTTTCCTAGTAAAGCTCTAGCTTGAGCGCTGTTCGGTAATCTTTAATTTCTTCACGATTAATTTTGTGATCCGCCTTTTTCAAGAGATTCAACAAGTACAAAAGGTTGTCGTTATCTTCAATTTCAATTGGATATTCGTTCTCTTCTTCGTCTTCTTCGAATTGAGCTTGAACATCAAACGATCCATTTTCTGTGATGTATTCGTAACTCAGGCGCAGCACTTTTGTCACCAAAGGATCTTGCTCCTTCAATGCGTATTCTCTCAATTCTTTAAGATCTTCCACCAAATTAGGGGCTTCCACTCCATGTTTTTCAACATTTTCAATAATGCTGTCCAATTTTTTATTTGCTGCTGCCAGTTTCATACTTCAAATAAAGTTAATGCGATTCGATACGCTAAATCGTTATGGTGCAAATGTACACATCTTATGGAAAATATAACCGCTTCCCTCAAAAACATTGATGATTTTTTTAAAACCCGTGTTTCACTGCTGAACACTTGCAGGTTAACTTGAAATTGTGCTGTGATTGATTCTTCGGGGTAATCTCATTACGCGCTGAAATACACTTCGGTTTGAAAGTTTCCTTTAGAATGCTGAAATGAGAAATGAAACGTTATTTTTGTCTACAAACGCACCAAAACAAACTATGGATTTACTCTTGAAAGGACTAGTGACTGGTTTAATACTCAGTATGATGATTGGTCCTGTATTCTTTGTACTCTTGGAAACAAGTATCAGAAGAGGAGTAAAAGCTGCGCTATGGTTGGATTTCGGTGTTCTTATTAGTGATTTGGTGTACATCCTAATCGCTTACGTATTCTACAAAGAAGTCGAAGATTTGAAAGCGGGCGACGATAGTTCGGTTCTACGCATAATTGGAGGAGTGATTTTTGTTGGCTACGGGATTTTTAACTTTTTCAAAAAGGTAAAAGAGCGACATTTTAACGCCAAATCCATTCCGGCATCCAGAACAAGGGACTACGTTTTCCTTGGAATCAAAGGATTCTTGCTCAATATCGCTAATCCTCTGGTGATTTTCTACTGGTTCAGTGTAATGACAATTGGAGCGGAAGATGCTGGAGGTGCAAGTAGCTGGGGAATGCTTTTTTACTTATCGGTTATTCTCATTACCTTTTTCGGAATAGACATCTTGAAAATTCTCGGAGCAAAACGGTTACGCCCATTGGTAACGCATCGTTTGCTTGCAGGACTTAATAAATTGATCGGCATCGTATTCGTTATGTTCGGTATATTTTTTGTCATTCAAGGATTAATGATGAGAATGCAGTAACATCCTCGTAAAAATCAGTTATAGTATAAACGTATGTTCATGACAAAATTTCTTTTACCTTTTTTGTTCGTTACACTGTGGAGTTCAGTAGGAGCGCAAACGGTTGAAAAAGAAAATCTTACAAAAACCAAAAGTACGTATTGGGACTTCAACAGGTTGCAGCTTCAATCGCGGGGGAAAAACTACGTAGACGAATTTGGAGAAACCACGGAAAAGCACGGTAAATGGACGTATTACGATCGTTTGGGTGAAGTGGAGGAAGTTCGATACTACTACCGCGATGTCTTGCACGGCGAGGTTACTTTGTATTATCCGAATGGAAAAAAACGACAAGAAGGTTATTTTAAGCTCAACCGCCAGGATAGCGTCTATCGCGAATGGTACGAAACGGGTAAGCTAAAAACGGAAGGATATTACACGAATGATGCACCTTCAGGTGAGTGGAAACACTTCTACATTGATGGTAGCCTCAAAATGGTTGAGGAAGTAAAAGGCCCTGAAAACTATGTTTGGGAGTTCTATTTGCCAGATTCACTGCATACGCAAACAATCAAGGAGGGAGACGGTGAGCTCGTAACGTATTACTCAACAGGTACGGTAAAGGAATGGTACAATTACAAGAACGGACTGAAGAATGGAGCGTTTGAGGAGTACAGTATTTACGGATACACTACGCTAAGAGGAAACTTTACCGATGGTGAAAAAGACGGAACTTGGGAATTTTTCTATTACACAGGTGATAAGGAAAAGGTTAGTAATTACAAGAAAGGAGTCCTTGATGGTCCGTATGAGTATTACTACGACAACGGAGAGTTGAATGTTTCCGGACGATATAAAAATGGTCAAAAACAAGGCGAATGGATCTGGTATACGAATAAAGGTACGCGCGACATGCAAGGTGGCTTTGATCAAGGACAACAGGATGGAAAATGGACGTACTGGTATCCAACGGGTGAAATTTCTTACTATGCCGAGTTCGATCACGATATTCGAACAGGACAATGGACGTACCTCTACAAAGATGGCTCAAAATTCAAAGAAGGAACCTTTAAGAATGACCTTCGAAATGGAACATGGCGCACATGGTACGAGAACGGGACCTTGCTCATGGAAGGTGATTACGTGGACGGAAAAGAAAATGGTGAATGGTCAAACTTCTGGGAGTCGGGTGAGTTGAAGAACAAAACGACGTTCAAATCAGGACAAATGAATGGTAAATGGGTATCATTCAATCCGAAAGGAAAGCAAACGCTGAGTGGTGAATACAAAGACAACATGAAAGTTGGTGAGTGGATCGAATACTTTGACAATGGAAAAGTGAAGGATGTCCTCAATTACAAACTCTTCAAGAAAAAATCCAAAATGGATTATGGTCTGATGAAGGATTTTGTAGCCTACGAAAGCAAGTTGCACGGAGAAGCATCTTCCTATTCAGCGAAAGATTATCGCTTAACGGAAGAAGGCGAATACAAGGAAGGTGAGAAGCACGGTGAGTGGATTGCCTACCATCCCGGAGGAAAAACGCCTGCCGTTGTGAGTCATTACAAAAATGGAAAGCTCGACGGAAACATGAAAACGTATAGCCGTCGTGGAAAATTGATGCAAGAGGCCGATTACAAAAACGGTTTGAAGCACGGAAAGTTCATTGTTTATGGAAAACGTGGAGACGTTGTCAAGGAAATGAAGTTCTCAGAAGGAATGCAAATCATTGAAGGTAGCAACGGCGGAGCAGGATCATTTACACCAGGAAGGTAGGCATGAAAGCTACCATCACATCTATAGAGCTTCGGGGTCCGTTAAAATTCTTTGTGCTTTCTTCAGAAGCGCTGAAAATCATTCGTCAGCTCAAAACAACGAACTGTGTAAAAACCAAAACGAGAGGTTTCTGGACGAAGCATTATACGATGACCCTTTGGAAGAATGAGGAAGAGATGAAGGCTTTTGCTTACAGCGGTGCACACATGGAAGCAATGAAGAAAAGTAAAGCCATCGCGAAAGAAATTCGCATACTTACCATTGATGCAACAGAACTTCCGAATTGGAAAGAAGCCAAGGAGCTTTTGAAAGGAGGGAAGATACTAAGGTATTAACCATTATTATTTCGTTTTTCAGGAAAAAGAAAAGGCCATCACCCGAAGGAAATGACCTTTTACAGAAGTTATCTTTCCGCTATTGCTTAATCAGCACAGCGCGCGTTCCAGTTATGTGAGCATTTGAAACTCTCAAGTGGTAGTAACCATCAACAATTGATCGTACATCCAACTCAACTGTTTCCAACCCTTCAGACTGCATTACTTTTACAACTTGTCCGAGGTTGTTCAACAACTCAATTTTCACATTCTCTCCTGAAGTTAAGTGCGAAATTGTCATCGACTCATACGCAGGAACTGGGTAAATTTCTAATTGATCTACCAAGCTGTTTTCATCCAAGCCGATCGTGGTTACATTAACAGTGTTACACGTAGTGTCAATTCCACACGAATCCGTTACAGTCAAACACACTGTGTAAGTTCCGTTCGCTGTATACGTGTAGGTTGGATTTTCATCTGTAGCTGTTCCTCCATCACCAAAGTCCCAAGCGAACGTTGTTGTTCCGTTAGATGTTGATGTACTTGTGAAATCAACAACTCCATTCGAATTAACCGCTTCCGTGAAACTAGAAGTAGGACTAACACAGTCGCTTACCGTAACTGTTGTACAAACTGTATCCGCATCACAGGCACTCGTTGCGATCAAGCATACAGTGTAGGTTCCTCCCGTTGCGTATGTGTGCGTTGGGTTTTGTTGTGTTGATGTATTTCCATCACCGAAATCCCATGACCATGCATCCATGTTCGTTGAGGCATCTGTGAAGTCAACAGTTAAGTCGGTAGATACTTGTGAGTAGTCAGCACTTACGTCAGCACAGTAAGGTCCAAAGTTTGCACGCATGAAGAAGGTATTTGAAAAACCGAAGCCTTCATTGTTTCCCCAGTTTCCACTGAAAAATACCCAAGCCATGCCCGCATTAAAGTAGGTCGTGTTGGTACCAAGTGTAAGACTTTGATCCGATTGTTCTTGCAAACCGACAACATAACTTCCTGGAGTGAGTGATAAAGCACCTCCTTGGACGTTTAGTGTGTATTCAGCTTGTGCTGCACTCGGAACAAATAAGGTATCTGTGTACCCGATAATTTGGTTTGGTGTTGTTCCTGCCATATCGTAGATGGCACCAACTACCGTATCACCAACAGCTGGACCTGTAAGTACAAAAGTTACACTCGTAAGTTCATCAGCAGTAACAATATCATATTGGTTTCCAAGGAATCCAGTGTTTCCTGCACCAATACTCAAAGCGCCATCTATCACGCCATCTTCAGTAGCAAATACAGAATCGCTCACAGCGAAGTACAAGGTATCATCGTTGTTGGATAAGTCAGGGTCTGTTTCAACAACAGAAGCGTTGAATGTCGCTGTGTACGTATCAATAGCCATTGGCGTATATGCTGCCGTTGTTAAGGTTATTGTACTTCCTGCGTTTAATGAAGCTGCAGTTGGTGCCTCTGTGAATACGCTTGTTGCTCCTTGGAATACTTCCACGTTGGAAGTTGGGTTGGTAACAGATGTTCCTGTTAACATTCCGAGTTCGGCACTAAACGTACGAGGCGTTACTTGATTTAATGGAGTAGCGTAGTATGGTTCTGTACTTACCGAGTTTAAGGCAACATCATAGTCTACATTGATTCCCATAAAGATATTATCAACCTGAATGAGATTGTCGTCGTTCGAATCGTGGAAGAATGCAATATAGATGGTTTGATTATCGTATGCGCCCAAACTCACTTCCCATGTTTGAAGCAAACCATTGGTTCCATTGAAGGAAGTGTGTACTGTTCCAGAACTTGTATTTGTGGTTGCACCGATGCCTTCTGCTGCGGTGAACAGAGTTGTTGTGAAATCAGCAACATTAGTACCTGTTGTTGAAACTCTTACTTCGTAACCATCCATATATGTCGGTCCTTCGAATGGAGCCGAATCCCATCTTAAAACAGTATTCGCACAGGGTTGAACGGCATCCAAAATGAGGACGTTATTGGCCGCTCCCGCTGGTGTTAACCAAGAAGACGACGCTGTAACCCAGTTCGTATCTCCTGGAATGGTGGATTGTGGATCAAAAGTAATGAACCAATCTTGTGGTCGACCATTGACATCGGCCGCTCCATCTAAATCAAGGTTGATCCAACTTGCTGGAATGGTTTTAGATTGGAAATCTTCAAAAAGCAACGTATCGATACACGGAGCACGATTGATCAGTTCGTTGGAAGTGCGTGCGGGTGCGATGCGCTGTACAGCTTGCTCTTCAATCGTTGTTTGATTGGGCGTTGCCGTATTAATTGATTGTGTTGAAATTCCGTTTTGTCGCATCTGTCCAATGGAAGCAAATGCCAAGAACGAACAACCAATACTAGTTAGTAGAGTAGTTTTCATAAAATGTATCGTTTTACACAAATGTATGGAATTCACGGAATTATGCTCAGGTAAAAGTACCTGTTCTAAAAATTGATGCATAAAAAAAGGCCATCACCCGAAGGCAATGACCCTTTAAAATATGATTTAACGATTAGAGGCTGAATTTCACTCCAATGCTGATAAACATTGCGTTGTAGTTTGTACTATTTGACAATTCTTCTTTCGCTTTGTTTTCATCAACAGACGTTAAGTTGTAGGCTGAGTTGTTTGAATTTGGACCTAATTCCTCAACATAAACAGTTTCTTTGTCGTACGTGTCTAGGTTCGACATTTGATCAGTACCATCAACTCTGTATGCTGTAACAGATCTTGTGTCACCTTTGATACGAAGGTTTACTGCTCCTAATTCCCCAAACAAAGAAAGTTTGTCAGAAAGGTTGTAGCTTACACCCATTGCTCCTTGGAACCCGATAGACATTGCACCTTTTGATTCAAAGTCTTGTTCTACTGATCCTACAAGTGGGTTTGTTCCGCTATCACGGTACTCAGTAACTGTTGATCCTCCAACAGGTAATACCAATCCTCCTTTTCCATAAAGAGCAAAATCACCTCCAGTTGTAACAACCAATGATGGCGCCAAACGGAATTGAGTTGATTTTGAATTCACAGTAACAGTTCCCGTTGGAACAGTAGTGTTGTTCGATTCAACAGTTGATCCTAAAAAGTAATTAAATCCTAATTCAGCACCAACATGCTCACTGAACATGTAACCAACGTTTAAACCGATGTTTGCTCCTTCACCGAATGTACCGTATGAGTTTGTTTCAGTTTGACCAGACGCTGTAACTACAGTAGTGGTTCCTACAACTTCACTTGGAGTGCCAATTCCATAGCCTCCTTGTAGTCCAACATAAAGATTCTGAGCGCTCACCGCCCCAGCTCCTAGAAGCAACGCTCCTAATAAAAGTCCTTTTTTCATAATTCATGATTAAATTGATTGATCTAAAACTAACATTTTTTCACTCATATTCGATCCAATTTTGATTTTTCTACTTCAAGAATTGGTTGATTTTGCGGATTCTAGATCAACTCAATAAAAAAAGAGGTGTCCCGATTGCGATCAGAACACCTCACTTTTTCTTATGAAATCCGTTTGTTTAGTTCAGCTTACTTGAAAGTGTGTTTTTCAATCCACTCCATTCAACCAAGTGTAGCTTTACTGTTCCAACGGGAATTTTTGCTTTTACCAAAACGGGAATCTTATTTTTATCAGCTGTTACCCAGAACTCAACATCTTCTTCATCCTTAAAGTAACGACCAGTTTGAACAACAGGAACAAACTTGTGACATTTGAATTTTCCTTTTCGGATTTTGATGATTTCGTCACCCACGTATTTGATTTTTAAGGTATAGTTTTCTCCATCCATGAAACACTTAAAGGCAAATGTTTTTCCTTTGGTGAGGTTGTTGAAGTTGAGTGTTCGTGCACGGTAGAATGATGAAATCATGTCTTGTGTCCCCAACTTAATATCGAAATCTTTCTTACCGTCGTTCACCTTTTTGAGGTTTTGTTTGAACGCATAGTTTTGCTTGATTTCGTATCCGCCTTCATTTACATCACGATCGAAGAACCAAGGCATAATTGATTTTTTGTCGATGTAACTTTCGTACACATCATGTACTTTGTAGAATGAGTTGAATCCTCCTAAGGTTCTTCCTGTTCCCACTACGTGGTACAGCGTTCTACCTCCACCTTTCTTACTGGTAGGTTTTACCTCCAGAACGGCTTCACCAGCATCCATAAATCCATAGGTAACACGATATCGCAATTTTTCTCCTTGCTTAAATGCACCGTTTGTCACCGAAGGATATGTCACGCTCGAAGAACTTGTTAGAGCGAGTGTGAATCCTAAAAATCCTGCTAAATACAAATACTTTTTCATGGTTCAATGTTGTTAGTTAATGCCTAAACGATTGTCTGGACAGTGAATAGAATACAAAGCTTGTGCCAAATTAATCACCAATGATGTGAATCTCTGTTCGGCGATTGCTCGCTTTTCCACTTTCGGTCGAGTTGTCTTCCAGTGGTTTCTCTTCACCAAGTCCCTTCGCTTCAATCATTTCAGATGAAACGCCCTTGTCTACAAGATACGATTTTACGGCTTTCGCTCTATTCTCAGAAAGCATTTTATTGGAAGAAGCCGATCCGTCACTGTCCGTATGTCCCTCCACGCGGATGCGCATGTTTTTTTTACGGATGAGGTATTCGGCGAGTTGGTCGAGGGTTGCGTAGCTTTCTGTTTCAAGGGTTGATTTCCCACTTGCGAAGTGAACATTTTTCAACACAATTGATTCGGGAAGCTTGTAGCGAATTTCCAAAGTACGGGTATTGAAGACGGCTCCTGGAGGCGGACTTGGAACAACAAACGACGTATAATCGAGTTGCTCGCCAATTACTTCCACTTTGATAAAATACTCATCCCCTGCCGGAATATGGACTTTGAAATACCCTTTTTCATTCGTGATGCCTACAATTTCTTGATTTGAATCGCGACCTATGAATGTGATTTTGTCATTGGGCATGCGCTCACCTTGTTTATTGGTGACAATCACGTTGAGTGGAGCTTTTGCTGTTTGCGCGTAGGAAAGAGAAATGCTGGTGAGCAAAATCAGAGTGGAGATTAGTTTCATTGAGTGCGTTTTGTGTTACCAACATAACGAAGGAAGGTAAAAAAAGATACTACTTTCGTGGAAAAATGAATTCATGAAATCACTCATCGTTGCTTGTACTATCCTTTTTTCGTTTGTTTCATTCGGACAAACGATGACTGACATTGAAGAATTATCTAAAAATTCGGTGATTAACAAAGTGGGTGGTAACAGTTTTAATATTTCCTTATGGTTGACAGATTACTTGTGGGAATATAGTGCGAAATCTGCTCCTCAGATTGATCAGGCATTTTTAGAGGATATGCTGCGAATCGTTAAAGGGTATAACATTTTTGGGGTTGTAATTGGCAAGCGTGATGCGAATGAAATTATCCGTTTTGCTGACGAAGAAGCGATTCGAAACACCCTTGTTTTACTTGGACAAGATAGTGTGGAATATCAACCAATTCCACAAGAGGAAATCTCGGAGGAATTGGATTATTTATTACGGGTAATGAAACCAATGTTCACAAGAATGATGGGACAGTTCGGGGAAAACATGCACTTGGTGGTGTTCTAAAAACGAAATAACGCAGGAGAATTAGTCGCAGATCCTACGGTGGAGAGAAATATTACGCTTCATACTTCTGGATGCGATTTCGAATGGAGATTACCTATGAGCGCCTTAGTTCCTAAGAAAAAATGTCCCGAAGATGGCGAGCGCATGAATGGAACTTGGAAATTTTGTCCGTATCACGGAAGTAAATTAGAAGCAATTGAGCAAGAATAGAACTTCTCAATGACTCTGTACCACTAAACCACAACATTCACAATCTTCCCAGGAACAACAATCACCTTCTTCGGTGTATTCCCGTCCAACCACTTTTGAGCATTTTCATGCGCCAATACTTCTTTCTCTATGTCTTCTTTCGATAAACTCGTAGGAAGTTCGAGCATGAAACGCATTTTTCCGTTAAATGAAACAGGGTATTTGTGATTCGCTTCAATCAAGTGATCGGGGTTAAACGTTGGGAAAGGCTGTGTACCAACAGTTCCAGGCTCGTTACCCAATTTCACCCATAGCTCTTCACACATGTGTGGTGCATACGATGAAAGCAACACCACAAATTGCTCAATAATGGCTTTGTTGTGGCATTTTTGATCGGTCAATTCATTCGCACAAATCATGAAGTTCGAAACACCCGTGTTGAACGAGAAACGCTCCAAATCGTCACCGACTTTTTTGATCGTTTTGTGCAAGGTTTTCAATGCGTCTTTGGTCGGTTCGCCTTCGGTAACAATGATGTTTCCGTCTCTATCGTGTACCAAACGCCATACTTTGCGTAGGAAGTTGTGTACTCCGTTAATTCCTTGGGTGTCCCATGGTTTGCTTTGCTCCAACGGTCCGAGGAACATTTCATACATGCGCAATGTGTCTGCTCCGAATTTCTCTACGAGTTCGTCGGGCGTTTGCACGTTGTACTTCGATTTGGACATTTTTTCTACTTCCGATCCACAGATGTAGGTTCCGTCATCTTCTAGAATGAATGTTGCATTTGCGTATTCAGGTCGCCAGTTTTTGAAGGCTTCGATATCGAGTATATCATTTTCAACCATGGAAATGTCAACGTGGATTGGCGTTGTCTTGAAATCTTTCTTCTTTGAATTTGATACGAATTCGTTGCTGTCTTCTTTACGATAAACAAAACTACTTCTCCCCAAAATCATCCCCTGATTGATCATCTTTTGGAATGGCTCATCGAATGGAACGTGTCCCATATCGTACAAGAACTTCGTCCAGAAACGAGCATACAACAAGTGTCCCGTTGCGTGTTCCGATCCACCGATGTACAAATCAACATTCTTCCAGTAATCTACTTTCTCCTTCGCAACGAACCGATTGTCGTTTTTCGGATCCATGTAGCGCAAGAAATACCATGAGCTTCCTGCCCAACCTGGCATCGTGTTGTAGTCCATGCGATCACCTTGGAATTGATCACCCCACGCTTGTTTTGTGGCACGCGCCAATGGTGGCTCACCTTCTTCAGTTGGCAAGTATTTGTCTACATCAGGAAGCGTAATCGGTAATTGATCATCTTCTACCAAATAAGGAATATCATCCTTGAAGTAAACAGGGAATGGCTCTCCCCAGTATCGTTGACGAGAGAATACGGCATCTCTCAAACGGTAATTCGTTTTTCCTTTTCCAATTCCGCGCGTTTCAATCTCGTGAATGGCACGTTTGATGGCTTTTTTCACGGGAAGTCCTGTCAAGAAATCGGAGTTCGCAATTGTTCCTTCTTTTTCGGTGTAGGCCGCTTCAGAAATATCAACGTTTTCAAAAATATTGATGATCTCGATGTCGAAATGCTTCGCAAAATCCCAGTCGCGCTGATCGCCACAAGGAACGGCCATTACAGCACCTGTTCCGTAGGAAGCAAGCACGTAGTCTCCAATCCAGATTTGTACTTTTTCTCCTGAAAATGGATGAATGGCGTATGCTCCAGTAAACTGACCAGTGATGTTTTTGACATCTGCCTGACGATCGCGCTCCGATTTCAACGAAGCTTCTTTCTTATAGTTCGCAACGGCATCTTTGTATTCGTCCGTCGTGATTTCATCTACATACGGATGCTCTGGCGCAAGCACCATGAATGAAACACCGAAAATGGTATCAGGGCGAGTGGTGAATACTTCAATTACTTTTTCCGTTGATTGATCGTTACCCGTTGATTGAGCGCCATGTACTGAGCTTGTCGAAGTAGAGCCGAAATCAACCTTAAAATTCACAGAAGCTCCAACCGATTTTCCAATCCAATTGCGTTGAATGTCTTTGATGGAATCGGTCCAATCGAGCTTTTCCAATCCTGTCAACAAACGCTCTGCATACGCCTTGATACGCATCGACCATTGACGCATGAGTTTTTGCTCTACGGGATGATTTCCACGTTCTGATTTTCCATTGACGATTTCATCGTTGGCCAAAACGGTTCCCAAAGCTGGACACCAATTTACCCACGAATCAGCCAAAAATGCCAAGCGATATTCCTGCAAACACGCTTCTTTCTCTTTTTCAGAATACGCGTTCCACTCGTCTGCAGTAAAGGTTCCTTCGAAATCCGTTGTTGCGTTCACATTGGCGTTTCCGTTCGTTTGAAATTCCTTGATCAATTCAGAAATAGAAACGGCCTTGTCTTGTGTTTCGTCGTAGTATGCATTGAACAATTGCTTGAAAATCCACTGTGTCCATTTATAATACTCAGGAGATGAAGTGCGTACTTCTCGGTCCCAATCAAACGAGAAACCAATTTTATCCAATTGATCGCGGTAACGTGCTACGTTGTTTTCAGTTGTGATCCGCGGATGTTGTCCCGTTTGAATCGCATACTGCTCGGCAGGCAATCCAAAGGAATCGTAACCCATTGGGTGAAGCACGTTGAATCCTTGCGCTCGTTTGTAGCGTGCAAAGATATCCGAGGCGATGTATCCAAGTGGGTGACCAACATGCAGACCCGCTCCAGAAGGGTAGGGAAACATGTCCAATACGTAGTATTTTGGTAAATCTGATTGATCTTTGGCGGCGAATGTTTTGTTTTCTGCCCAGAACTTTCTCCAATTGGCCTCTATTTCTCGAAAATTGTACTCCATGGTATCGTTTAAAAACTGAAGGTGCAAAGATAGGGATTTGCGGCGATAAGAGCGGGAAAGAAATTGATAGATTCGGTCGGACGGCAACGGAAAGTTCGTATTTTTAGCCTACGTGAATCAGAATTGGTACCATACTCCGGATCATTGGCTCGCCAGACTTTTTCTGGGAGCAATTTTCACCTTGTTGATCTTTCTTCCGAAAGTTTCGAGTGCTCAAACGAGCGAAACCCAGCTGATTAAATCGTACAAAGCGGAAACAGACCCAGCACGCAAGCTGATGCGACAAATGGCATTAGCGGAGTATTACGTCGAACACAACCTCTACCTAGCGGATTCATTGCAGGAAGTTATCTTGGAGAAAAGTCGCAGTTTTCCGGATTCAATACAGTTTAGCGCGTTGTTTTTTAGTGCACGAGTGGCACGTTTGCAGGGAAACAATGAAGAGTATTCGCAAAAGATTTTGGCATGTCAGCCCTTTTTGACGAAGATCAATTCCGATGATGTACGCTTTAAAGTATACCGTCACCTTGGCTATTACCATTCGAGTGTTTTAGAAACGGAAACCGCAGAGTTCTACCTTGAAATGGCATTGAAAATTGCCGAAAAGAACCGAAGTACGCCAAAACTGGCGGAAGTCAATTCGTACATCGCGTTGAACTTTATGCAGGAAAACGCCAAGGATTCGGCACTTTATTTTGCTGGAAAGGCGATTCAATATGCACGTCGAACGGGAAACAAAGCGATGTTGGCCGAGGCCTTCAACATTCAGGCGGAGATATACGATTTCTTTGGTCAAGTGGAACTCAGCGTAGCCAAAAACCTGATTAGTTTGCAATTGGTGGAAGAAGTGCAAAACACGTATTTGATGGCGAAATTTTCGCGAGAAATAGGTCGATCCCAAACCGCAATTTTAAACTTGAACGATGCCCAGAAATACTTCCAACAGTCGTTTCGCTATGCGGAGAGAATAAGGGATTATCGACAAATGGGACTTGCCCTCACCAATTTGGCACAGGTGTACCTCAAACGGAAACAGTATGATCTGGCAATGGAGAATGCTCAGCAATCGATTCGGTATTTGACACGGTTGAATGACGTAAATGGCTTGGGAGAAACGCACAACATCATCGGATTGATTTTAATGGAGGAGAAGGATTATGATCTCGCTGTAAACAACTTCAACAAAGCACTGATCTACTACGAATCCACGAATAACAGAGAGAAAATTGCGGGTGTTTACCACAACGTGGGAACGGTTTTTCAGAAGCAAAAGAAGTATTTGAACGCGCTCAATTACTTAAATCGATCCATTGAAATCCGAGAAAAGTTTGGGGCGAAGAACCAGATTTATCATACCTACCGTGTAATAGCGGAAGTGTATAAGGAAATCAATAACAGCGACAAGGCCCTGAAATACATGGAGATGTATCTCGATTATTTGGACAGTAATACAACCGTTCAGGCGGCCACCAAGATCGCGGAGCTAAGTGAATCGTATCGATCCGAACAACGAGAGCGACTGATTACGTCTCAAACGGACTCCATTGAACGGGCAAAGCAACGGCAATATGTTGCACAGAAAGAACTGGAAAACAGTGATCTACGTAACAACCTTCAGACCTACATTATCATTGCCTTTTTGATCATTGCGGTCTTGGCAGGAATCATCATTTTTTATCGCTGGAATCAAACGAAAATTAAGCAAGAGCGAAAAGAGGCGGAGATGTCGCAAACCCTTCTGAGGGCGCAAATGAATCCGCATTTTGTCTTCAATGCCATGTCGGTGATTCAGAGTTATATCTACGAGAATGATATTGAAAATTCGACTAAGTTTTTGGTCAACTTCTCGCGTTTGATGCGACTCATTCTAGAGAATTCCCCCAAAGAATTTATTCCGATACGCACGGAGGTGGAAATTCTGAGGAAATACTTGGAGACACAAAAGCTACGCTTCGAGGATCGTTTTCAGTTTTTTATCGAAACCGAAGATGATTTAACAGATGAGTTTGCGATTATTCCACCAATGATCACGCAACCCTTCATTGAAAACTCCATAGAACACGGGCAATTGCACACAATTGAAGGCGGCTTTATTCGAATTCGCTTTGCGAAGGAAAAAGGAATGCTTAATATTACAATTGAGGATAATGGAATAGGACGTGATTCTTCGAAGCGAAATAAGAAGAGCTCGGCGCACAAAAGTATGGCCATGGAAATCACCCGTGAACGAATTGACAACCTGAATTCGAAATACAGAACGGATGGTTTTATGCGCGTTGAAGATTACGACAAGGAAAAGAAAACCGGAACGCGTGTATTGATCGCATTGCCATATAATGTTGAAACTACACTTGTAAATTAAAACCAAAATGAAAAAAGTACTCATCATCGACGACGAAAACAGGACGCGTTCGTTAATTGCCAAAATGATCGATTCATTTGGATTTGACGTGGAGGCAATAGCCGAAGGAGAGAACGTACAGTCTGGAATTAAAGCCATTGAAAAGCACGATCCTGATATCGTCTTTTTAGATATTCAGATGCCTGATGGAACGGGTTTCGACGTAATTCGATCCATTGAAGACAAGAATTTCGAAGTGATTTTTATTACGGCACATGAGGAGTTTGCGATCAAGGCGATTAAGTTCAGCGCACTCGATTATTTGCTTAAGCCTGTTGATGCGGTTGAGTTGAAGGCGGCGCTTGAGAAAGCATTGGTTACGGTAGATGGAAACTCGCGCGACGGACGTCAATACGAGGCCTTATCTTCGAACATGCAAACCAACGAAAAACGTCGATTGGTACTCAAAACACAGGAAAGTGTGCATGTGGTGGATTTAGAAGAAATCATCCGTTGCGAAGCAGATCGAAATTATACATCGTTCTTCCTCCGTGATAACAAGAAGATTTTGGTATCCAAAACATTGAAAGAATACGAAACACTGCTTGCTGCGCACAATTTCCTTCGCGTTCAGCAATCACACCTAATCAACATCGATTACGTAGATCGTTATGACAAAAAGAACGGGGGTGCCGTGGTTATGAAAGATGGTTCTGAAGTTCCGTTGTCACCTGCCAAAAGAGAGGTCTTTTTCAAGCGATTAGAAAATTTATAGCCATTTTCATTTTTCTAAATTCATTCAAAATCGGTGTTTGTTAACTCATTTTGTGTGAATGTTCATCTAGCCAATTCAGGACGGAATGTTCCCTTATATTTATAAACAGAAATAAGGAGAGATGTCAGGCGATTTTCTTCTAGATCGATTCTTTGAAATATAGATAATAGCATGCTGCTTGGAGAGGCAGTTTCATTTTCTAGTTTGATAAAGAGTATAACAGTTCTTAATAGCTATTATTTAAGCAGAGATGTGCGAAAGCAGAACTCGAAGAAAATGCCTGATTTTTTTATTTCTACTACTTAGTTAAGGTTTAATTCTTCTTCGGAAGATGTTGTTGTTGAAACTATTACTAATAAAATTAATTACTACTACCAAAAGAGTTGATCTTATGATCAGCTCTTTTTTTGTTTATAGCTGGTGACTAGTCAACATTTTCAATCTCATACAAAACGGGTCTACTTGGCGAAGCATCATTTTGAAAAGGTGCCATTTGAATTTCTAAGACGTACGCTCCATCTTCAATGGAATTGTCGACAAAAATCATCTCGGTAATGGTGCGTTTAAAGTTCGGTTGCTTCGGTACTTCCCAAAAAGCATGATGAAATTGTAACTCGCCATTGTCGTCTTCTCTATCTACGGATGGAAGATCGAGTAGGAGATGATCCACACCTGCCTCCAACAGCTTTTTTACACACGATACGTCGAAATAAGGTGGATTGGTATTCGAATAGTTTTTATGAAGCTTATTCCCGTCGTTCGGAAGTGTTCGTATAATCAATGCTTCGCCATCGAAATGAGTCAAGTCGATTTGCTCAGGACCAATAACGAAATCAACTTCTCCATTTTCACGCGTGATCCGTTTTGGAAGAATGGAAATCAGTTGTGCTTTGAAAAAGAAGTTTGTGAGTACGTTGTTCACCGAATGTACTTCTTTCGTGATGTGACCAAGACATTCTGTATGCGTTCCATGTCCATGCGGATTGAAATAAATGTCTCGAAAGTTGACATCTCCTCCCTCTTTCACAGATCCTGTGTAGTGTTCCGTGCGAACAGGTTCCATTCTTGGAGGCTCAACATACCATGCTCGAGGGTTTTCGCTTGAAGCTGAAAGTGCAATCGAAATATCCAAAGGCTTCTTGGTGTCGATGTACTGTTTATCGTCAATATAGAATTTCATTGTATCGAATATAAGGGTTTAAGACATAGCATTTCAAGAGTATTCGATGAAAATTATCTCCGTATTTATTTACCATGGTAAATTAATTCATATATTTGTCGAAACTTAATTTGATAACAATGAAAAAAGCAGGATTATTTTTTATGGCAGTAGGTGCGTTGTCACTGACAGCTTGTTCGTCTTCAACTGAAGAAGAAACAAATGTAGAAGAAGTTGAAGCGGTAACGTATACGCTTGATAAAGAAAACACAACGCTTGGATGGGCAGCTTCAATGAGCCCAGAATACGGTCACGAGGGTACAGTTGAATTCGAATCAGGGTCGATCACAATGAAAGGTGACGAGTTGACAGATGGATCATTCGTTGTAGACATGACGACGATTAAAAGTACTGATTTACCTGAGGACAAAGCAGCTGTATTGAAAGGTCACTTGCAAGGAACAATGGTTGACGAAGATCACCCACAAGATATGTTCTTTAACACGCCAGAATACCCAACGGTTGAGGTGAAGCTTGGAGATTATAAAGACGGAAAGTTGAATATCACTTTGATGATTTTGGGAAGTGAAATTTCAGAAGTAGTTCCTGTTGAGATTTCTTCAGACGAAAATGGAGCGACGATTAAAGGAGAATTTGCTGTGAACTTTGCTTCATTGAACATGCCAGGATTGGCGCCTTCAGAGAACGGAGCAATTGGTCCAGATTTCAAATTTGATTTGAACGCGGCGTTAACGAAATAGAACCATCGGTTTTTGGTTAAATCCCGACATTCGTCTCGCGACGGATCGTCGGGATTTTTTGTTTCTTTGCAGTGTGATACAAGAACATATTGATACCATTATTTTTGATTTCGGCGGTGTGCTAATTAACATTGATTACCACCGTACAATTGATGCCTTCCAAGCACTCGGACTGGAAGATTTTGAGGAACGCTATTCACAAGCTAGCCAAAGTTCACTGTTCAATGATTTCGAAACGGGAAAGATCTCTACGCAGCGTTTCGTCAATGAATTATTGCCTTTTTTACCCGCAGGAACTTCTCCTAATCAAGTTGTAAAGGCATGGAATGCGATGATCTTGGATGTGCCAACGGCTACGGTTGATCTGCTTCAGAAACTACAGGGGAAATACCGTCTTTTCCTTTTGAGCAACACGAACGAAATCCATATTCCAAAGGCATTGAATGAGTGGAATAAAATGACATCCGTAAATTTCTACGATTGTTTCGAGCATGTGTATTTGTCGCATGAAGTAGGAATGCGAAAGCCCAATGCAGAAATTTTTCAGTTTGTCTGTGATGAACAATCGATTCGCCCAGAGAATACATTATTCATTGATGATTCCGCACAACATTTAGTGGGAGCACAAAAGGTTGGACTGAACACGCATCACTTAACGAATCAAGCTTCGCTGTCAGCGCTCTTTTCTTGACACAGCTCTACGAGCATTCCAGCTGTTGACTTTGGGTGTAAAAACGCAATTCGCTTGTTATCGGCACCGTCTTTTGGCGTCTGGTGAATCAATTGGAATCCTTCCTTTGATAAACGTTCCAACTCGGCGTCAATATCATCAACTTCAAATGCAACATGGTGAAAGCCTCCGCGTGATTTGCTCAAAAACTTTGCGATAGCAGAATCTTCGTTGGTTGCTTCGAGTAATTCAATCTTCGATTCACCCACGCGAATAAAGGCAGTACGCACACCTTCGGATTCCACGATTTCTTCTTTATAGCAAGCAGATGAAAATAAGCTTTCGTAAATCGGGAGTGTTTCCTCGATGCTGTTTACAGCAATGCCTAGATGTTCGATTTTCTTTACCATATCAGTGCATAAAAAAGCCCCGACCAAAAGTCGAGGCTAATAAATTCGTTGTATTCTTAGTTTTTGATAAACTTCTCGTTTACGTTGTCAAAGTTGATGTAGTAAACACCGCGAAGTAGATTGGAACAATTTACTTTTGATCCAACACCTTTCTTTACAATGTTTCCGTATGCGTCGTAAATTTCATAACGCGTTTCAACAGGTGCTCCGTTCGCTGTAAACTTAATTTCGTTCTTTACCTTCGTTGGCGATTTCGATACAGCGGGAGTTGAAGATGTAAACTTCACTTCTTGCGAAGGACGTTTTGTTCCTGAGTGATCACTTTGCGTAACGCGTACAGTGTTTTCTCCAGAGTGTGGCGTCACTTTAAATTGGTAATTATTTACGCTACCTGCACCTTTTCCGTCTACTTCACCAATGGTAACCCATTTGTTCCAACGGTATTGTTCCACTTCAAAAGGCAATTTTCCTTGCTCACCTGAAGTTGACCATGTCAAGTTTCCATCATTATCGATATCAATCGAGTTGATTTTGAAAGTTGAACGAGGAAGTAATACTTCTGGGTTAAGAACCTTTGGCTTACATCCGTCGTTGTGCTCAATTACAATAAATACAGGTTCACCAATTTCAATATTGAAAAGTGAAAAATCGATTTCAAAAGCACCGACGCTCGTTCCGCCAGGCATAATGTCACCGTTTACCGTAACCTTCGTTGCGCAATATCCAAAACCTTCATCGTCCATAGGATTCTGAACATAAAGATTTTTTCCTTGATACGTACCTTCAACCGATAACGCTGCAAGAGCAGATATCGATGTGAGGGAGGCAACTAAAAAAAGAATTAATCGTTTCATGTATTTAGAGTTCTTTACTTCATCGTTTTCCAGTAGAAGACTAGGTTTAGTTTGTAGTCAATGAGCAAATATAACATGTTTCTCGAATGGTAACAATAGAAAGCAAGAATAATTTATATCTTTTTCAGACGTTTAGGGGGTATTCTTAACAATTGGTTTAAAATATTACTTTTTTCGTCTTTACTTCATCTACCTGAATAGAGCAGAATTACAGATTTTTTGTTATTCTTGTAGATAACCTTAAAGTTGGTTTTCGATGAGAAGCATTTTCTTGGTACTACTATTAGCGCTCCTGGCTTCATCTTGCGAATCAGAAAACGTAAAAAAGTTTGAGTATAGCGGAGGAACATTTTCCCTTGCTATTGATAATGCTCCGGCTACCCACATCCCTCGAAATGTCACCGATTTCTACTCTTCAACAGTGTTGATGCAAATCAATGAATGTTTGGTGGGAATGGACCCGAAATCAACGAAGATAATTCCGAAGTTAGCAGAAAGCTGGACGGTGAGCGATAACGGGAAAGTATATGAATTTACGCTTCGCGAAAATGTTTATTTCCATCCGCATGAAGTTTTTTCGTCGAAAGAAGATCGTTTACTTACAACAGCGGATGTCATCAAGTCATTCGAAATGGGTTGTTTGAAGGACGACGAAGGAAAAACTCCAGCAACCTATGCTTATGTGTTAAAGTCACTCGTGAAGGGTGCCGACGAATTTCACGAAGGAAAAGCTGAGTCGATTAAAGGGATTACTGCAAACGGAAATAAAGTAAAGTTCGAATTGCTTCACGAAGATCATAACTTCCTCTATAAATTAGCGTATATCACCGCTTCGATTGTTTCCAAAAAGATGATTGAGGCGAATGCGGAAGGCGATGCTGTGGGCACGGGACCGTTTAAGTATGCTGAATATACCAAAGGAGAACAGCCTTCGATTGTTCTAACAAGAAACGAAGAGTACTATTTAAAAGATGAGGAAGGAAATGCACTTCCGTACCTAGATAGTTTGGTGTTCTTCATTCAGAGTAAGAAAATGGAGCAACTGGATATGTTCGAATTGGGGAAAACGGAATTAATTGTTGGCCTGCCCACCAATCGCATTACGCGCATGCTCGAAGGACGAATCAAGGATTTCAATTCGAAACCGCCCAAACTCATCTTGGCAAACAATCCGTTATTGGAAACGAATTTCTATTTCTTCAATATGCAGGATCCACGCTTTAAAGATCCACGCGTACGAAAAGCATTCAATTATGCGGTGAATAAAGAAGAGATCGGTCGCGAAATTCTTCGAAACCAATATTCAGAACTCGGATACTTTGGGATTACGCCACCTGTGTCTCGAACATTAAAAGGATACGATTTCGATAAAATCAAAGAGAAGGGATACGACTACAACCCTGAGTTAGCACGAAAATTATTGGCAGAAGCAGGTTACCCGAATGGTGAAGGTTTTGGATCAGTTTTACTTCGATACAATATTAACGATACACACTCGGCCGTAGCAGACGAATTTTCGAAACAGATCTATCAGGTTTTAGGGATCAATGTAAACATTGATGGTTCCACATTCCCACAATTGAATACTGATGGGGAAACCGCAAATGGTGATATTTTTAGAATGGGTTGGAGTGCCGATTATCCCAATCCAGAAAATTTCTTGATGAATTTCTATGGTAAGTTCGTACCTGAAGATTCAACCGAACGATCGGCCATCAATAAATCGAGGTATCAGAATCCCATTTTTGATGAATTTTATACCAAAGCGAGACAAGCATCAAAGGTCACAGACCAGTTGAAGTATTTCAATCAAGCGGAAATCGCTTTGATGGATAATCCACCGATTATTCCTCTTTGGTACACAGGAGATATTGAGATCACGTACTCGCGTGTACGCAACTTCCATTTCAACGCGATCAATATTTTTGATTTTACTCGGGTGTACTTGAAAGAGTGGACGGAGGAAGAATACAAAGAACAAATGGCTCAGAAAAAGGGCTAAATCATACTACTTATGGCGAAAATTAGTACACTGCTAGCATTACTTTTTGTTATTTCATCATCAATGTGCTCAGCTCAAAAACCTACGCAAACAGTGCGTGGACAAGTTATTGATGCCGAAACAAGGTATCCACTGTTCGGAGCTCGAATAGACATTTTTACGGAGGATACAACGCTTACTTTACGAACTCGATCGGATGAAGACGGCTTTTTTGTGATTGACGAGGTTCCCGTTGGAAAACACCAATTGAAAGTGGGAGTGATGTCTTACGAAGTAAGTACCATTACCATTGAAGTCAATTCGGGAAAAGAATTGGTAGTTGAGTTACCGATGCAACAAGCCTTTCAAGAAAAGGAAGAAGTTGTGGTATCTGGCGCCAAAAAGGGTGAAACAATCAACGAAATGGCGCTTATTTCAGCGCAGCAATTTAGTGTAGCAGAAACGGATAGGTATCCTGGATCTCGTTCAGACCCCGCACGTATGGCTTCCAACTTTGCCGGAGTTGGTGGAGCAGATGATTCACGAAATGATATCGTGATCCGCGGAAACTCACCACTTGGTGTTGTATGGAAGGTGGAGGGAATTGATATTCCGAATCCATCACACTTTGCCATTTCAGGAAGTACAGGCGGACCAGTTTCTATTTTGAATAATAAATTACTCGCAAACTCTGATTTCTTCATGAGTGCTTTCCCTGCGGAGTATGGAAACTCCACTTCAGGCGTGTTTGATTTGAAACTTAGGAATGGAAACAACAAGCAACACGAATTTACTGGACAGTTCGGTTTCTTAGGAACAGAAGTCTTGGCAGAAGGTCCACTCAACAAAAGTGGGTCGGCGAGTTATTTGGCAATGGGGCGTTATTCTACCTTGGGCATGTTCAAGGCGATCGGAATTCAATTGGGTACAGACGCTGTGCCTTTATATGGTGACGGTGCTTTTAAATTGAATTGGCGTTTGAAAAAAGGTGGGGCGTTGTCCTTGTTTGCTATCGGAGGAGCGAGTACGATTGATATTGTGATCTCGGAACAGACTGGTGATACAGAAGAAGTGTATGGAGAAGGCGATCGCGATCAATATTTTGGAACATCCATGGTGGTTTCAGGATTAAGTTTGAAGAAGCCATTGAACGAAAACACATACATTGCGGCAACAGTTGCTTATTCGTTCGAAGAGCAGCATTCGAAGCACGATTACCTACTTCGCTCATATGATACAACCACGAATACAATTGTGATTGACTCGATGTATCAACTCATGGGCTATCAATTCAAAACGGGGAAGGCGTCAGCTTTTTTCAGTGTGAATCATAAAATTGGAAGAAAACATTTGATTAAGGCGGGAATCAATGTAGATGCGTATTTCTACAACATGACTGATTCGGTGTTGAACATTCCACATACGGCCTTTGTGAATCGTTGGGATTACATCGGAAATGCCTTTTTGATTCAACCTTTCGTTCAATGGAAATGGCGACCCACGAAAAATATGGCATTTACGGCAGGATTACACTCTCAGTATTTTACACAAGGAAATGCAATCAGCTATGCTGAGCCTAGAATTGGATGGCGATTGAACATGAAAGGAAACCAAGCCATTTTTGCTGGAGGAGGAATGCACAGTCAAACCCAGCCGATGTACACGTATTTCTATCATCAGTTTGATGGAGATGGAAACAAAGTCTACGAAAATGACGACATGGGATTCTCACGCAGTGTACATTCTGGATTGGGGTACGAGAAATCATTCAAGAAAGGATTAAACATCAAAACGGAGGCGTACTATCAATATTTGTATGATATACCTGTTACCGTGGCGCCATCATCTGTTTCTATGATTAACATTGGAAGTGGTTTTGCCCGATTTTTCCCAGAAGATTTGATGAACACCGGAGATGGATACAACTACGGAATCGAGTTAACCGTTCAAAAATACTTCGATAAGTCTTTCTTCTTCTTGATTTCTGCAACAGCGTACGATTCGAAGTATCGAGGAAGCGATGGAGTATTGAGAAACACATCATACAACGGAAATTACATTGCGAACTTCCTCGGAGGAAAGGAATTTAAAGTTTCACCACGTCAAACGATTGGTATTGGAGGTAAGGTTACCGTTGCAGGCGGAAAACGATACGGATATGTCGATGTAGCGCAAACCAGTATACTCAACGAGATTGTTTACAAGGATTCATTATTCAACGAGCGCCAGTTTAGAGATTACTTCCGTGCAGATTTGAAGATCAATTGGAAATTGAATACGGAGAAAGTTACACACGAAATTGGATTGGATTTGGTGAATATTCTCAACACAGAAAATCTTTTGAGTTTGGCTTATGCACCGAATTTAGCTGATCCAACGCAAGAACCAGTAGCAGAACGCACGCAGCTCGGTTTCTTACCAATTTTCTATTACAAGATTGATTTTCGCGTGAGTAAGGGCAAGTGATATGCTCGCGAACAAAGTATGCGAATGGTATCGAATCATGCCCCATTTGAATTCGAAGCGATTGGCGTGACTTGCGTCTTTTTTGATTAGATCCGTCTATGTAAAAAGTCAGAAAGACACTTGAAAAATTTAAAGTGTATCGCAGAGGTATTTGAGATGGATATTTGGGAGTTGTTGGTTGCTCTAAAAGTTAGTTTTATAATCCCAGTTCTTGCTTCAATTGTTGAAGGTCAGCTAAAAGATCTTCTCTCATTCTTTGCGTATAGATTCTGTATATTTTTCCTAGATTTTGAAAATCAATTAAACGCTGAAAATCTTTTAATCGATCAGTCCAAGTAACTCCATCCGTAACAAGAATAAAATACGTGTCATCGCGCTTTTCCTCAATAATTTTACTCGCGTCACCGATCACATCACTTTGCTTACTTCCCGTTGCTCCATAAGCTTTTACTTCAATCACAATACTTGGGTGCTTAGTGGAAGGAATACAGAAATCAGCTTTTGCAGTACTTAAACCTGTTGCTCCAACAAAACTTTTTCGAACCTCATATTTTTCGAATACGCGACTAACCAATTGCTCAACAAAATCTTCAAGGTTTTTACCGCGAGTTTGTCCCTTAATGGCACTTCCTCTTCCCATCATTAATCTTTCTTGAACAATATCTTTCCAAGTATAAGTTCTAGACTTTAAGTTATTCATGGCATCGAGTAGTCCTGATTCAGCTAGTTTTTTAGCATATCCCTCAGGATCAGATTTGAAACCGTTTTTTCCACTTCCCTTCGCGTTGTTATAGAACAATGCCTTTAGTGTTTTTCCAAACTCATCTTTTGATTGGACTAATACTAATCTGAACAACAATAATCCCTCATCAAAATTCCTTTCAAGAAGTTGTTGAATGTGCGACTCTGTAAATACACCCTCCTCACTAAATGACATTAAATAATTTACAAATGAAATCGCTACATTATCCTTCCAATCCGTTTGCACTTCGCTTAGAAGCTCAACCAATTCCTCTTTCGTTTGTGTATGTCTTTGCATTAATCCTGACCGATAATTAAATACTCATTTGCCTTTGCGTTTTTCACGGCAGAATGATTTCCAAAACTGTACCGATGTGCCTTAGTTCTAATCTCAATATTTGATTTATGATTCTTCATAAGTGAGATCAATGTATCCAAATCAGGATAAGAATTAGACGAGTAGGAGAGTACAATGATACTATCAGAAAATTTTTCAAACATCTTATCAAAGGCTTCAATGGCCGTTCTTTTGTATGAGAACGCTGTATACTTCTTCTTGATTTTTTTGACTTTTGTGTCTTGCATGATTTCCTCACCTTCCCAGTACTTTGAAAGACCTTCCAAAAAATGATATCTTTTCACGTAGCAATTATCATTAGATTTTGGAACATACGGTGGATCCAAATACACTAAATCAGGCTTATATAGTTTATGGTTAAAATCGAAAATATCCATATTGAAGGACAGATTTCGATTGCCATTATCAAAAATTACTTCATTGTACAGCTGAACTTGTTCTATAAAATGTTCTCTAATTGAAATTTTCAAATCTCTTCGTCCATCGTTGTAGCGATCGAGATTACCTGAAATTGTAAAAACCCCTCTGGGTTGCTTCTTGAGGCACGATCTGAAAAGCGCTGTATATGCAACGGCTCTTTTATAGGGTGATTTCAATTCACGAATATTGTAACTCAATTGATCAAGAAAAACGAGATCCTCTTTTTCGTAGAAAACATTACTAAATGTTTTTACTATGAAATTGTCACTGCAGTCATTTTCTTTTAACAAGAAGGAAAGATCTTTTTTCGATAATCTCACATTGTTATTCTCAATTACAGCCTTTGTAATAGTAGAAGAAAAGTGTAAAAAATCATTTGAATAGACAGTTTTATCCATTGATTTGAGTAAGTGTGATACAACTCCAGACCCAGAGAAGGCATCTAAAGCGGAATCAAACTCTAAAGACTCTAAGGCCTCTCTTATCCATGGAACCAATTTGTATTTACTTCCCATATATCTCATCAATGGGTAATTGTCAATACGATGATCGACAATTTGTTCATGAACCATTTTTGATATGGGCAATACTTTCATGCTGTTGATTTTATTTTAAGTAAAGTTAGAAAAAACGTTCTTTCCCAATACAAGCATACTCAATTGGATCGTAGCTTATTTACGTTCATAACTTTTACATCATCATTATTCCAAATTTAACTTTTTCATCCATTCCGTTTCATAGCGTGAAAAAGAAACGGGCTGCCTCATTTTGAGACAGCCCGTTCTTTGATTTAAATGGTCGTTAAGACCTATTTCATCCCGAAAGAATTATTGTTTTACAACTCTTTCTGTTGTGCTGATTGAATCAGATGTCAATTTGAATAAGTAGACACCGTTTTCGAACAATGTCATATCTATTGAATCACCTGACTTGATTGTCAATTGATCAACCAATTTTCCATTGATATCCAAAATCATTAATTCCGCTTGAGCATCTTCAAACGTAATGTTTACGAAATTGCTTGTTGGGTTTGGAACAATTGAAACTGCATTGAAATCAGTTGCATCCAATCCTACGTTATCAATAAGGAAACAGCTCGATGTGTCAACACACGAGTTTTCATCAACGCGTAATGCATAGTTTCCGTTTGATGTAGGCGAGAATGATTGTCCCGTTTCACCTGGAACTGCTGTGAAACCTCCGTCACAATCTAACCAGCTCAACGTAATACCTGTTCCCAATGTGATGTCGGCTGTAAGTGTTGCTCCAGAAACCGTCACACCTGTGTTTGGTAATGGCGCAACTGTTAAGTCAAGTGTTACGATAGAATCACATCCTGCAGTGTTCGTGAGTGTGAATGTTGCAGTGTTGTTATCCGCTGAGTATGTATTCCCATCAATCCATGTGAAAGGTCCACATGATGTTTGAACGTCCGTACCAGCTGTAGGTGTCAAGATCGTTAAATCAAGTGTCACGATTGAGTCACACCCCGCAGCATTTACCAATGTATCGGTTGCTGTGTTGTTCGATGAAGTGTACGTGTTTCCGTCAATCCATGTGTAAGACTCACACGCTGTTTGCGTATCTGTACCGAAACTTGTAACACATAAGCTTGTTACTTCAAAGTTATCGATGAAGATGCTGTTGTCAACCGTTAATTCATCTGTAGAGGTTGCGTAAAAACCGAACTTCACAATTCCAGAGTAAGCTGAAAGATCGATCACTGCATGATCCCCTGTGTTAGAAGGCTCAGAACCTGCTGTGTAAACTTGAAGGATGTTTGCGTTCGACCAAGTAGCTCCATTATCTGTAGAAATAACAACGGCCAATGAGTCGTCAGCGTCCAAAGTTGTTGCTACCGTTCCAGAGTAGGTAGTTAATGCTACGTCGTATTCCAATTGGAAAGGACCTCCTGTAAGATCGATAGAAGGCGAAATTAACCACTCTTCTTGTCCTTGAGTCCAAATGTTCATTCTTGCTGCTCCTGTGTAACCGTTATTCGCGAATCCATCAGAAGTCCAAGATGAAGATCCTGTTGTAAGTACAGTTGAAGACGTCAAGAATCCTTTTGCTTCTTCCCAACACTCAGGAACGTATGCAGAGAAATCTTGAAGGTAATCTGGGGTGTATGTTCCACATGGTGTTGTGAATGATACAGGCCCGATCCATCCAGTAGTGTCACCTGGTGTACAGATCTCACGTACATATACATCATAAGCTGCGTTGGCTGTTAATGGAGTTGCGTTGTACGAAGGCGTAGCGGTAGCTGTTCCTCCCATTGCTGGCATTCCAGCGTCTACGACAGAAACTTCCCATCCTTGTTGAACGGTATTTCCTGGTGTCCATGAGATGTCCGCAGATGTCGCTTGGATGTTGGATACCGTGATCGCTGAAGGATCAACACATGTTGGTGGCACGCGAATTTCGAAGCTAGATACTTTGAAGTAATAATCTTCAGCATCGTTAGATGTACCTTCTGTTGCACGAATTCCGAAAATGTTCGAAGTTCCTGTGAAGGCACTCAAATCAATGCTGTACGTTGTGTTTGTTAAAATTGGAGGGTTCGATGCATTGAATGAGTAAATCTCAGTCCAAGTTAAACCGTAGTCTGTTGAAATAGCAACTTGAACGCTATCATCAGACCCCATTCCAGAAAACGCAGACGTGTTAGAAAAATCATTTGCACTCGCATCAATTGCTAATTGCCATCCCCCTGCTGATAAATCAAACTCGGGGCTCACAAGCCAGTCTGATTTCCCAGTTGAGTATAGATTAATGCGTGCGAGAGAACCGCTTTGTGACCAAGAACCTGATCCAAGTCCAGTAGGTCCAGTTGCAAGCGCTCCGTTCGTTGCTTCATCCCAACAAGTTGGCATGAATGTACTGAAATCTGTAAGATATGCTGGAGTGATGGCAGCACATGGAGTTGAAAAAGTAAAAGGTCCTACCCATGAACTTGAGTCTGCACCACAGTCCGCTTGAACATACACTTCGTAAGTTGTGTTGTCCATCAAAGGATTCAATGTAACTGGGTTACTCGTCGTACCAGAGATAGTTGGAGTTCCTGTTGGTGTAAATCCAGCAGTACCATACTCTACATTCCATGTAGTTGCTGATCCGTTTTCTGTCCAACCAAAATCAGCAGATGTTGCTGTAATGTTTGTT
>PDWJ01000285.1_pt1 | contig 77068 bp, 66 predicted proteins | sample 1430881 | NCBI WGS metagenome assembly PDWJ01 (sample SAMN01162460, study PRJNA174530) | Oral metagenome, whole genome shotgun sequencing project. | biome: Marine environment; feature: Marine mammal; material: Swab sample of the gingival sulcus; isolation source: swab sample of gingival sulcus...
GGTGATACCTGTCTGAACAAATTGGATGCGGCCTTTGGCGATGTATTTGTTCAGTTCTGTATGTATTTCCTGAGGGACTGATCCTCGGTTCCGTGCCTTGTTCACAAAACCATGCAATAAGCCAGGGATGGTAAGGGAAAATTTTCAGGGAATAGCAAGCAGGTATGAGAAATAAGTCTGGTATCGGGATAAAGGATATGAACATTTAACCATTCCAGGGGCCCAGGCTCATGAGGGGCCGCCCGCGATGGTGCGCCTGACACATGACCTGACCGATGACCTGGCAGCCTGTCCCTTGCCTTTCATGACAATCTTTCAGGAAAAGCGAATCAGGGTGCTGCAACAGCCCCTGCTCAAACAACCTGGAAGGTATATCACCCCTTTTGCCGACTATTTTATGGAATTGATCACAGATCACCTGGTGCAGGGATTACATACAAGTAATGCAAAAACCTCTTGAGACTTTCATCTCAAAAGATGTCTGGTAGGCGTTATTACCTTCATCAATCCGTGCTTCTACGAACAACCTCAAGTACGGGATCAAGTTTCCGGAGTTTTTCAATCGTCCTGTAGAGATGGGTGGTATCACGTACCTCAACAGTCAGCAGCACCTGGGTATAGCCGTCAATATCCGACTTAAAGGTTCCTGCATCAATATTCACCTCTTCCTGGGCAAGTAATGTAGCCACATCTGCCAAAACCCCCTGCTGATTTTTGCATTTCAGGAACATCTTGGCTGGCAGGAACGTATGACCAGAATCTTCCCAGCCAACCTCAAGCAGGCGTTCTGCCTCCATATTGGCAACATTGGGACAATCATTGGTATGGATGGTCACCCCTCTTCCCCGGCTGATATATCCTACAATCGGATCACCAGGAACTGGATTACAGCATTGGGCAAACCGAACCAGCATATCCTCCACACCACGGATCTTGATGGAATCCGAGGAGGGTTGTTTCTCCTCCGTGGCCTTGACTGCTTCCTGGGCCAGGGCCTTTTCCTCTGCCTGGTCGTCTTTGGGTTCTTGTCTGGCGATAAGCTGGTGCAGCAAATAGTTGGGAGTGATCCGGGCATAGCCCACGGCTGAGAGAAGATCATCCACTGTCTTGAGAGACATCTCCTGGACAATGGGTTCAAGGTCACCATCCCTCAGGGCCTTGATAAAATTGACCCCCAGCTTACGTCCTTCTTTTTCCATCATTTCTTTGGCCAGAGAAATGGAACGTGCCCGTTCCTCAGTCCGTATCCAATGCTTGATCCGTGTCCTGGCCTTGGCGGTCTTGACAAATTGCAGCCAGTCCCGACTGGGATGACGGCCCTGGGTTGTGATGATTTCAATAGTATCCCCATTGACAAGGGGAGTATGCAGGGGAACCAATCGGCCATTAACCTTGGCCCCGGAACACTCATTGCCCACTTCCGAATGAATGGCATAGGCAAAATCCACAGGTGTTGCCCCTTCAGGAAGTTCCTTGACCTGGCCTCGCGGGGTGAACACATAGACCTCTTCCTGAAAAAGATCGATTCTAAGGGAAGACATGAACTCCCTGGGATTCTTGAGCTCACCCTGCCAGTCTAAAATCTGACGGAGCCAGGAAAACCGATCAGCGTCCTTTTCCTTCATCCGCGAGCCTTCCTTATAAATCCAATGGGCGGCCACACCGTATTCAGCCAGCCTATGCATATCTTCCGTCCTGATCTGGATTTCGATCCGTTCGCCCTGGGGGCCAATGACCGTGGTGTGCAGGCTCTGGTACATATTGGACTTGGGCATGGAAATATAATCCTTGAACCTGCCTGGAACCGGTTTCCACAGGGAATGAACCAGACCGAGAACGGTATAGCATTCCCTGATCGTCTTGACCTTAGCTCTAAAGGCGATGAGGTCATAGATCTGGTCAAAGGCCAATCCCTGACTCTTCATCTTCTGATAAATGCTGTAGATATGTTTGATCCGGCCAGACACATGGCCGACAACATTATTTTCTTCCAGCAGATCGCTAAGAAGGCCGCATACTTTTTCAATATACCCCTGCCCCACCACCTCATGCTGTTTGAGTCCTTCCTGAATCTGATTGTAGATGTCTGGCCTTTGAAATTTAAGACTGAGATCTTCAAGCTGAATCTTGAGAAGATACAAGCCAAGCCTGTTCGCTAAGGGGGCATAGATGTCCAGGGTTTCCTGAGCAATAAGCCGCTGCTTGATCTCCTTTTGAAATTCAAGGGTGCTCATATTGTGAAGCCGGTCGGCCAGTTTGACCATGATCACCCGAATATCATCGGCCATAGCCAGAATCATCTTGCGGATGCTTTCGGCCTGGGCTTCTTCCCGTGAATCGAATTGACATTTGCTGATCTTGGTCACCCCCTCAACAATCCTGGCCACATCCTTGCCAAAATTAACCTCCAGTTCCTCATAGGTCACTGCGGTATCTTCGATGGTATCGTGCAAAAGACCAGCACAAATGGTAGGGGCATCAAGCTGGAGTTCGGCCAGGAGATTGGCCACCTCAAGGGGATGCGAAAAATAGGGTCCTCCGGATAAGCGGGTCTGACCTTTATGAGCTGCACCAGCCTTAAAATAGGCCTTTTGAATGAGTGCCAGATCAGACGGGGGAAGATAGGAACTGACCTTTTCCAGGATTTCATGGATTCGTATCATAGTGATATGCTGTGGTAGTAAAAGAGTTGATAACACCCGTCATACTATGTCCAAACAGGTACAGGTGCAATGGTTTCCAGGGACAATCACCGTGTCAACTGCAAGGAACTGGGAACCCACCATTGGTTAAAATTACTGGTAATCCCTGCCGGAGTCTCTTCAATACCCATAAAGCGGGACTGGACAATGGGCAGGGACATGGGGACATAGAGAAAACAATAGGGCTGATCGTGATGCAGGATTTCCTGAATACGATCATACACGGGTTTACGGGCCTTGCGATCAAGGAGGCTGCGGCCCTTATCCAAAAGCTCATCAAGCTCCTTGTTGGTATATCCCACAAAATTGAGTCCTCCAGGCACAGCCTTGGAAGAATGCCATACATTATAAATGTCAGGATCCTGAACAATGCTCCACCCAAGAAGCAGGGCATCGAATTGTCCCTTGTTCACAAATTCCTTGATAAAGGTCGCCCACTCCACGGTTCTGATCTTCACCTGGATACCAATCTGCTCAAGACGGAACTGAATAATCGTAGCAGCCTTAATACGCAGGGTGTTTCCCTGATTGGTAAGGATAGTGAATTGAAAAGGCTGCCCATCCTTATCAAGTAACCCGTCCCCATCGTGGTCTTTCCAACCCGCCTCAGCCAGGAGGTGCCGTGCCTTTTCAGGATCATAGGCATAGTCTTTAATCGCTGTGTTATAGACCCAGGTTCCCGGCTTATATGGGCCAATGGTTGCTTCTCCCTGCCCCAGGAGTACCCCTTTGACGATTTCCTGTTTGTCCAGGGCGTGGGCCAGGGCCTGACGAACCCTGCGGTCAGCAAAGAGAGGACGTCTGAGGTTATAGCCTAAATAGGTGTAGCTAGAGGAAAGGTATTTGAACTTGTTGAATGCCTGCTGCCAGGCCTTTCCCCGTGTCTGAAAAAGATATTGCTGGGGTGACAGGGCCATCATATCAAGATGGCCGGACTTGAGCTCCATAAACATGGTTGTTGTATCCTGTATGAAACGGTAGACAACCGTGTCGATATTTGGTCTTCCCTCAAAATATTCGTTATTAGCCTCAAGTACGATCCTTCGGCCTGGAGCCCATTGCTTGAGCCGGTAGGCACCAGCTCCCACTGGGTTTCTGCTGTAGGGAGTATGGAGAAGATTTTCCCCTTCAAGTACATGCTTGGGAAGAATAAGCGACATCCAGGTAACCAAGGCACGGGCAAAGAGTTTAGCATAGGTTACTTCAAAGGTATAGGGATCCACAACGCGAAAGGATTGTATGGCCTTGAAATTTTCGGCATAGGCTGTCGGTGTCTTGGGATCGAGCATCAGGTTGCAGGTAAAGGCCACATCTTCTGCGGTGAGGGGATGCCCGTCAAACCAGGTTATATTCTGACGAAGATGGAAGAGAAATCTGAGTCCCCCGTCCAAAACTTCATAAGATGCAGCGGCCCAGGGTTCGATTTCCAGGTCTTTATTATAACGAAGCAGGGCAACATAAAGATACTCAGCAAGTTCGTGGGAGGCAGCGTCCGAGGCCAGGGGGGGAATAAGGTTGCTTGGTTCACCAATGGAACCCAGAATAATTCGTCCGCCTGGCACGGGTTTCCCATAGTCCCTGTTCTTCTCAATGGAATGGCCGTGGGAAAAGGATGGTGGACTCTCAAAAGATTCACAGGCACACAAACAACACCCCACAATAAGAAGTCCCCAAAGGGCGATGACTCGCATACGAATCTCCTTGGCCTCTCTTTACTTGTTATCATCTTGCAGAAAAAAGTGTCACTGGCTGCATCATTTTCACGAAGTGCTTGAAAAAAATTTCAACTTTGATTAGATAGACGAATCGTTTTTGCTGCGTCAAAAACGCAATTGTTGACTCACTTGTTATAACTAGGCTGATATTCTCATTGTCTCTAGCAACAATCTAAGGAGAGCGTCTTCGGATGAACAAGCAGGAAGAACGCAGAGTACAAACACTTCTAAGCCGTTATATTGCTGACAATATTCCCGACTATATTCTTGAAAGTGCCAAGACTCTTGTCGCTGATGACCGCATCCAGAAATTGGATGTCCAGAAGAATGAATCTTCCTGGGATATTGAAGGCCAAATCCAAGGTGATGATTTTCAAGTATACAACTCGGAAATAGGAATCAACCTTGATCAGGGTGACGTCACAGTCTATTGTAATTGTGATGAGGCCTTTGCTGGAGCATGTAAACATGCTTCAGCAACGCTTCTTTGCTTCACCAAGCAACTATCCGATGACAGAAATGAAGATATCGTCAATACGAAATCGGATTGGAAACAGAATTTCAGGATCTTTTTTTCCACAGAGCTTGAGCCTGAAGCTGGTCAACATTACCTCATCTATCGTTTTTTTCCCGAACATGGACGACTTCAGATTGAATTTTACAGAGCACGTCAAAATAAATCCGGCCTTTCAACAGTTCAAAACCCCATCACCCTTGAACAGATCATCCGCAATCCCAATTGGTGCGAAGTTGCGCCGGAGCTACCCCGCATCTGCGAGCAGATAGGACGGTATCTGGATTATTATGGTCACCGCGTGGAAATTCCTTTTGGCCTGTTAACCTGGTTTTTCTGGGCCATCCGCAAGGAATACTATCTCTTCTGGCAAGATTCCGAAACCCCGATTCGTATTGAAAGCAGTCCCATGCGCTTACAAGTCAGCCCCAGGATCAATGAAGAAGGGCTGGGATTTGAACTCATGCTCGGACGTGAAGGCAAAGTTCCCTTTTCCATCACCAGCCACGAGGTCTATTTTTACGGGAATCTGCCCTTGTGGGTCTGCTGGAAGCATAATTTTTATCCCCTGCAAACAGGTCTTTCCCCCCATCTTGTTCAGGAACTTGTCACGGAACAGCCTGTTATTCCCAACGAGGATATATCTGAGTTTCTCGACAGAGTATGGACCAAAATCCCCTCGTCAGATCTCTACGGCCAGGATGATTTTCTGGAACGCATGGCCCCTATTTTTGTCCCAGCCACCTACAATCCCAAACTCTTTTTGGGTGAGGAAGGCAGCCTGCTTACCCTGGAGATTCAGAATATCTACGAGACCGAACACGGTGAAATCACCCTGCCAGGACCCAATCAGGACTTTCAGACAGGAAGTTACCAATTTGAGGGAAAATCCTTTCTCCTGCGCAGGGATCAGGAAAACGAGGAAAAACTGCTGGCCATGCTCGTGGACATGGGCTTTCAATCCAGAAGCAAGTCGGTATGGTTTTTGGAACCCGAAGAGGCTATTATCTTTCTTTTGGACACGTATCCCAAGATGGTGGAAGAGTATCGGGTTTACGGCGAACAGGAACTCACGCGGTTTAAGGTCAGGCTCACACCCCCCAATGTGGTGGCGAAAATCGAGACCCAGGAAGAGGACAAATGGTTCAACCTGGACATCAATGTGGAATATGAGGATTTAAGCGTCCCCATAGAAAAAATCTGGAAGGCATGGACGAATGGCAAACGGTATGTCCAGCTCAAGGATGGTTCGTACACAGGTCTGCCTGAATCCTGGCTCGAAAAACTCGGACACAAGCTGCAAGCCATGGGGCTTGATCCTGAAAAACCGCCCAAACGCAAATTTGAGAATTTCGAGGCCCCTATTCTTGATAAAATCATTGAGGACATCCCAGACACCCAGTCGGATCCCTTTTGGGATACCCTGCGGGATAAGATCCATCGGTTCAAGGAGATCAAACAACTCACCACTCCGCCAGAGGTTCAGGCCACCCTGCGCCCCTACCAATGCCAGGGGCTGAGTTATCTCAATTTTCTCAGAGAATACCATTTTGGCGGCATTCTGGCCGATGAAATGGGGCTTGGTAAGACCATTCAGACCCTTTCCTTTCTCCAGTATATGAAAAATATACGGGTTAAGGAACCCAACCTCATTATTGTACCTACCTCGGTGTTGCCTAACTGGGAACGTGAGGCCCAGAAATTTGTACCTGGTATGACCCGCCTGGTCATCTATGGTGCCAGACGAGAAGGATTGTTTAAGAAAATTCCCCAATCCGAATTGGTGCTGACAACCTATGCCCTGCTCCGAAGGGATCTGGATGAAATTCTTAAATATCAATACAATGCTGTGATTCTGGACGAAGCCCAAAACATCAAAAATCCTAACACCATTACGGCCCGTTCCGTCAGAAAGGTCGATGCCAAGCTCAGGTTGTGCCTCTCAGGAACCCCCATTGAAAATAATCTGCTTGAATTATGGTCGCTCTTCGAGTTCCTGATGCCCGGGTTTTTGGGCTCCCAATCTGCTTTTCAGAAGGGATTTATCAAGCCTATCAAAGACGGAGATGAGGAAAGCCTTGACTACCTCCAGTCACGGGTCAAACCCTTTATCCTGCGCCGAACGAAATCTGAGGTGGCCAAGGATCTGCCGCCCAAGGTGGAAAATGTCTTTTACTCTGCCCTTTTGGAGGAACAAACCGAACTCTATGCAGCCCTGGCCAAAAAGCTCAAAGAACAGGTCATGCAGAAGGTGGACGAAAAAGGCGTGGCTGGCAGCCAGATGTCCATATTGGACGCCCTGCTCAAGCTCCGGCAGATTTGCTGCCATCCTCGACTGCTCAAGCTGGATATGCCCGGGGTCAATACCAATATGTCCTCTGGCAAATTCGAGGCCTTTAAGAACCTTTCCCAGACCATTATTGAAGACGGTCATAAAGTGCTGGTCTTTTCCCAGTTCGTGCAGATGCTGCATATCATCCGTTCATGGCTCACAATGGAAGGCATTCCCTTTGCCTATCTGGATGGTACCAGTAAGGATCGCTTTGAACAGGTAGATCATTTTAACAACAACCCGGATATTCCCATCTTCCTCATCTCCCTCAAGGCAGGTGGAACCGGTCTGAACCTCACTTCAGCCGATTACGTAGTCCACTACGATCCTTGGTGGAACCCTGCAGTAGAGGCCCAGGCCACGGACAGAACTCACCGTATCGGCCAGACAAGGCAGGTCTTTTCGTATAAGATGATCTGCGAAAACACCGTGGAAGAAAAAATCCTCAAACTCCAGGAACAAAAAAAGGGCATTGCCGACTCCATCATACCCGGCCAAAGTGCCTGGAAGTCCCTGACACGGGATGATCTGGAAATGCTCTTTGAGGTCTGATACACCACCCTGTGCCATGTTACGCAACAAGGAGAAATCCCGGCCTTTGTCCGGGATTTTTTCCTTACCCCTGACCAATCATGTATCCATCCATTGACGATCTTCTTGCCTTTGACCGCCGCCATATCTGGCATCCGTACACCTCCATGCACAACCCCCTGCCGGTTTTTCCGGTTCGATCAGCCCAGGGGGTACGTATCACCCTTGCTGACGGGCGAACCCTCATTGACGGCATGGCTTCCTGGTGGTCAGCCATTCACGGGTACAACCATCCCGTGCTCAACAAGGCTGTGACAGAGCAACTCCACGCTATGTCCCACGTCATGTTTGGCGGTCTGACCCATAAGCCGGCCATCACCCTTTCCCGCCTGCTCATCGATCTGGCTCCCACAGGATTGACCCGTGTTTTTCTGGCGGATTCAGGCTCGGTTTCCGTGGAAGTGGCCCTTAAAATGGCCTTTCAATACTGGTTTGCTCAGGGCAAGACGCAAAAAAACCGGCTGATGACCCTGCAAGGGGGGTATCATGGAGATACCTTTGGGGCCATGAGCGTGTGTGATCCTGTCACAGGTATGCATGAACTCTTTCAGGGTATCCTGCCCAAGCAGGTATTTGCCCCACGCCCGACATGCAGATTTGATCAGCCCTTTTCTCCTGATTCTGTGGAGGCCTTTGAGACCCTTCTTGCCAAACACGCTCACCATCTGGCTGCGGTCATCCTCGAACCCATTGTCCAGGGTGCTGGAGGCATGTGGTTCTATGCCAAAGAGTATCTGGCACGAGTGCGCCAGCTCTGCGATGCACATAACGTCCTTTTGATCGCCGATGAAATCGCAACCGGCTTTGGAAGAACAGGCAAGATGTTTGCCTGCGAACATGCCGACATAACCCCGGACATCATGTGTGTGGGCAAAGCCCTGACCGGGGGCTACATGACCCTGGCAGCCACCCTCACCACCGATAAGGTGGCAACAACCATCTCCCAAGGATCAGCTCCGGCATTGATGCACGGCCCAACTTTTATGGGCAATCCCCTGGCCTGCTCGGCTGCCTGCTCCTCGCTGCAACTCCTGCTCGCCACCCCGTGGCAAGAGCGGGTGCACAACATAGAACGCCAACTCCAGGAGGAACTCCTGACCTGCCGGAAAGAAGACACGGTTTTGGATGTCAGGGTCTTGGGGGCTATTGGAGTGGTCGAGATGCGTGAACCCGTGGACATGGCCAGATTACAGGCTTTTTTTGTGGATCAGGGCGTATGGATACGCCCCTTTGGACGGCTCATTTATATCATGCCCCCTTATATCATGGGCGCAAACGACCTGAGCCAATTGACCAGGGCCATACGGGATGCCGTGACCATACATCCATGATGATATGCAGAGAATAGTGTGGAGGCGGCCTGATACTGGCCGGTGATTGCTTGTGAACCTATCTTTTCCTGATCGTTTTTTTATCACTGGCACGGATACAGATATTGGCAAGACCGTAGTGGCGGCCATGCTCGCCAAGGGTTTGGGGGCCGCCTATTTCAAACCCATCCAAAGTGGCACCGAGCAGGGAACAGATGCAAAACGGGTCAGGGTGCTCACAGAACTGCCCTCCCATCGGATTATCCCATCCCGCTATACCTTGCAGGCACCTCGTTCTCCCCATGAGGCAGCCAGGTTGGAGGCTCGTCATATCGACATCAGGAGTATCCACCTTCCCTCTCAGGAATCTGCTGGTGCTCGTCTTGTGGTGGAAGGGGCAGGTGGCCTTTTGGTACCCTTAAATGACCATGACCTGATGATCGACCTGATCCAGCATTGGAGACTTCCCGTCGTGCTTGTGGCGCCTAATCGCCTGGGGGCCATCAACCAGACCCTGCTTTCTTTGGAGGCCCTGGCCCTTCGTTCCCTGCCCGTGGTGGGAGTGATCCTGAATCAGGGTATTGACGACGAGAATGCCCGAACCATTGCCCATTTTGGCAAGGTGCCCGTCCTTGCCCAGATTCCTGAACTCAGCCCCCTGTCGCCAGCCACCCTCACCCATTGGTTCCACCATCTCTTTGCCATCTGATTGCCCATGCCCTTGTCGCACCGCATTGCCTTCCTGGCTGAAAAGGCCCTCACCTCGCCGCTTGCACGTGACGAACTGGAAGAACTCATTGCCCTTCCCCACCAGGCATTGAGTGAACTCTTTGCCGGAGCCAATCGCCTGCGGGCCCATTTTTTTGGCAGGTCTGTTCATCTCTGCACCATACATAACGCCAAGTCTGGCCGTTGTACGGAAGATTGCAGCTATTGCGCCCAGTCAGCGCATTTTGCAACAGGGGCTCCTGTTTACCCACTTGGAGACCATGAGGCTCTGACAACACCTGGCAAGCTGGCCGGACATTCTCCTATTCACCGCTATTCCCTGGTGACCTCTGGACGACGGCTTCCCAAAAAGGAACTCCCCCGCATGGCCAGGGCCTTGGGGGAGCTCAACGGGACACGGATCAAACTATGCGCCTCTCTGGGGCTTGTGGATCGGGACGATCTGCTGGAACTTCAGCAAAGCGGCATGACCAGGTACCACCACAATCTGGAAACCTGTGCACAACTCTTTCCCACTATCTGCACCACCCACAGCTTTGAACAGCGGGTGGCAACCCTGCGTACTGCCAAAGAAATCGGCTTACAAATCTGTTCCGGCGGCATCTTTGGACTGGGCGAAAACCTGGGACACGTCCTTGATCTGGCTTTGACCCTGCGTGACCTTGATGTGGATGCCGTGCCCATGAATTTTCTCATTCCCATCCCAGGAACTCCTCTGGAACATACCCCCCCCTTGTCTCCTCTTGCCTGTTTGCACCGCATTGCCCTGTTCCGCTTTGCCCTTCCCCAAAAAGAAATCATCATCTGCGGCGGACGAGTGGCCAATCTGCAAGCCCTTCACCCCAGTATCTTTATGGCAGGTGCCAGCGGGATCATGACAGGCAACTATCTCACCCGCACAGGACGAACTCTGGATCAGGATCTCAATCTTCTCAACAATCTCGGCCTTGTACCGCGCTGCAAATGACTGTTGCAAACCGTATTTCATCGTAGATGTCCTTGCCTCAGTCTCTTCTCCCGTACAGATACAACACCTCATAGGTGGCCCGAATCCCCCTGCTCTCTTGATACCTGGCAGTATACTCCCTGGAAAAGTCCATATACCTGCGTCTTCCTACCCGGCCCATGTTCGGCGTTACCCTGGCACCTGTGCCCTGATGGGCCCGTAAAAAATCTTTGACCGATGCGTAATAGAGATGACGGGTCTGGGTATGCGCCTTCCAGGTGATACCTGGAGTTTCTGCCAGGAGTTGTTCATACAAGGTCGCAGGATGCAGAGGGAAGACGGAACCAAAGCCGGTCTGCTGACTTACCGCTTCAAGTTCTTTGAGGGTTCCCTGGACAAAAAGGGCCAGTACAAAGGCACCGCCAGGACGAAGCAGGGCCATATTTTCAGGAAGCGAGGTAAAGGGATCAAGATACCATTGCAGACAAGAGGCACTCACCAGAAGATCCACACATGCCCTGGTCAAGGGAGGGAGCTCTCCGTCGCCCACAAGGGAGACAACAGAAGGAAGGGAGGTAAACACGGGCTGCGCAGCCATGCCATAGGCGAGATCCATGGCCATGTAGAGGCTGGGTCTGAGCCTGGGGGCAAGAAGCGATGTCAGATACCCTGCACCAGAACCGATCTCAAGCACCCTTTGATATGCCTGATCGTTAACCAAGGCAGCGCATTCACAAGCCACTTGCTGCTGTACAAGGGCCCATCTCTTATAGGATCCGCTGGCGCGGTCAAAGGCGTTTTTAATACGTGATTTCAATGGACTATGGATTCAATAAGAGGGATGAGAAGATGTTCACCCACATAATGACCGCAGGGAAGGGAATGCACGTGAGCCTGGGGCAGCATGAAGCAGACCTCTTCAAAGACACGGGAAGGGACAATGCGGTCAGCTGTCCCGTGAACAAGATGAATGCGTGTACTGGCATCTGCCGCCCTGCCAGGGGAGCATTGGGAAGTGAGAAGATAGCCCAATCCCTGGACAAGCCCGGGAACAACGGCATTGTCCAAAGGCAGGGGGACCTCACCTGCTACCCCGCAATTGGCATAAAACTCCCCAAGCACCTGAACCCCTTCATGAAGCAGACGATCCTGCATGGCGTGCAGGATGCGAGGCGGCATACACCGGGTAAAATCCAGAAACGGGGCAATAAGGAGCAGCGTTGAGCAACGCCTCCATACCTTCTCTCCCCATTTGAGAACCATATGCGCACCTGTAGACCAGGCAATAAGGGTATCCACCTCCTTGGCAACAACCTGTCTGAGTTCCTCTTCGCCCATAGGAAAAAACGGGGTATGGAAATGAGGCAGCCTGCCCAGGACAGGAAACAGGGTTCTGTAACCAGCCCACCCGGAAAGCCAGCATATATCCTGCCGTTTGTTCATGGCATGGATTCCTGCAAACGCTTGAATGCCTGCCTGAGAAGAAGATGATGCTCTTTTTGCATATCCCCTCGCAGGGCCAGCCTCAGCCGTGCTGTGCCAAGAGGTACTGTGGGCGGTCGTATGGCGGAAACAAGCACCCCGGATGCCAGGAGATGATCACGGGCCCGCAAGGTTGCAGCGTTATCGCCCAGGATAACAGGAATGATATGGGTATGTGAACGACCCGTATCAAATCCCAGGGAGGTGATAGAGGCACGGCATCTGGCAGCATCCTCAAGGAGTTTGGTTCCCTGGTCAGGGTGTTCCTTCAAACGTTGGACTCCGCAGAGTCCAGCCCCAATCACTGCTGGAGGCAGGGCCGTTGAAAAGATAAAGGAACGTGCCCGATTCTTGAGCATATCAATGGCGTCCTGGCTGGCGCAGACAAAGCCGCCATGCGATCCCAGGGCCTTGCTCAGGGTTCCCATGTGCAGGTGGATCTCGTGTTCAAGTCCTAATGCACAGGCAAGCCCGCGACCGTGGCCCAGCACTCCTGTGGCATGGGCCTCATCTACGGCCAGAATCACCCCGTGTTCCTGACATAACGAGACAATGGTGCAGAGATCCGCCTGGTCTCCATCCATGCTGAAGACAGAATCCGTGACAAGAAGTTTGTGGGGAACATCACCATAGGTTTTCAGACAATGAGCCAGGTGATCCATGTCATTATGGCGGTACCGCACATGACGGGCACGGGAGAGAAGGACTGCGTCAACAAGGGAGGCATGGTTCAGACGATCGGAAAAAACAACACATTTGCGATCCGCAAAGGTGGTCACAAGTCCCAGATTGGCGGCATAACCGGAACCAAAGACAAGGCAGGCCTCCTGGTGTTTGAGTTCTGCAAGGGCCGTCTCCAGGTGAGTATACAAGGCAAAGGTTCCGGTAACAAGGCGGGAAGCACTGCTGGAGGTTCCGTATGCAGCAACCGCCTTGATGGCCGCCTCTTTCATGGCCTTGCTTCCGGCAAGACCAAGATAGTTATTGGATGCCAGATTAAGGGCCTTCCTGCCCTGAACAACAACGAACAAATCCGATCCATGATCCATATCCGGAATCTCGCGCCAGAGGCCCTTATGGGTAAGATCATTTTTTTTCGTGGCTATCCAAGTCTGCAACATGGTCATAAATCTTCCCGGTACCTTCCATAAAAAAAGCCCAGTTCGTGTACGGACAAACCGGGCATCAGGTTGCTGCTCAAGGATTCCATCATTCCTGGGCCGCAGTCTTCAAGGCCTCGTTGATACGTTCTTCCACATAGGCCAAGAGTTCTTCTTCGTACCCGTCCACATCAAAACAACAAGCATCCTCGCCAAACAATCCTTCAGGGGCGTATTCGCCAAGTTCGTCAGGATCGGTTATGCCTTCAGCGTAAAAGCATACGGACAGCCAGCGGGCAGCAGGATCATCATCAATCACGTCAACCATGACAAAGAGAGGACGCTGGGACTGGTTATCGTGTTTGGCCCGCAGGGAATAGGTCACTCCAGGACGGGCATTAAATGCCAAGGTGCAATGCTCCAATCGGTTCAGATGATCTCTCAGCCGGTTAAATGCTTGTTTGGGCCTGGCCTCGCTTTCCTGCCACTCAGCCAAAAAGGCATCCACCTCTGCCTGCACATCATTATTCGCCATGATCAGCTCCTTGGGTGAAAGGGTTCATCTGCATATCTCTTGAGAATACCAACAATCCCTCAACACAATGCCTGCAACACATGCTTCCCAAATGTCTCCAGGGATCTGGTCATCAGAAATCTGGTAGGCCGGTCTTATGTTCCAGCGGCTTCTCCCTGACTCTTTGGCTTTTCCAGATAAGCACGAACCGCCTCTCGTAAGGTTTCCGCTGCCAGATAGGCACAATGCTCGTTTTCCTCTGGCAGGCCCCCCAGGATGTCAAGAACATCCTTGCCATCGAGCATACCAGCCTGTTCCACGGTCTTGCCCTCGGCATATTCACAGGCAACTTCCCCGCTCACCTGACTTGAACCGCATCCTGTGGTCTCGAACCGAGCCGTGATGATCCTGTCCTTTTCAATCAACAGGTAGATGATGATGGTGTCACCGCAGCTGCCGGTCAAGGTTGCTGAAGAAGAAGGATGATCCAGCTTGGCACAACGCACGGGATGACGCCAGCGTTGATAAAATGCCTCACCCATGGTTTCGCGTGTATCCTCATAGATACGTTCCTGAAGATCATCCAGAAAGGCATCAAGGGTATCCGTCATCGTCACTCCCGGCATAGGTTGGCAGGTACAGGATGCAATGGGAAAGGCTGTAAAAGGCAATGAATGCCTGAAAAAATCCTCTGCTGGTCAGCCAGGGCCCACACAAGGTAGGTGCGGACCCTGGCATAATCCAGCACACGATCATCAATTAGGCAAAGGCCTTTTCAAAATTGGGGACAACCTGCTTCTTACGGCTCATCACCCCATCCAGCCAGACCTTACAGCCCTCAGGTTTGACCCCAAAAGCCTTTTCTACAACGGATTCATCATCGGACACAATGAGCATCTCGGTTCCTTCCTTCATGATGTCCGTAAGCATCAGGAAAACAGAATGACGATTGCCTTCGTCCTTGAGGGCCTGAATATCCTTGGCCAGATCATCCTTAATGTCAGCAACCAAAGCCAGATCTACCAGCTCAAGCTGACCAATACCGACCTTGTTGCCGTTCATGTTAAAATCCTTGTAGTCGCGTTCCACCAGTTCGCGCATGGGCGTTCCCTTAATAGCGGACTTGACCTCAAACATCTTCATACCAAGGGCCTGCAAATCGTTTTCACCAGCTATTTTGGCCAACTCTTCAGCAGCCTTCTTGTCCTTGTCCGTACAGGTGGCTGATTTGAAGATAACCGTGTCGCTCAAGATGGCACAGAGCATAAGACCGGCAATGTTCTTGGGAATTTCTACACCATAGTAATCGTACATGCCTTTGAGGACAGTACAGGAACAGCCAACCGGCCAGATCCAGCATTCCAGAGGATTGGGGGTGGTCACGTCACCGAGTTTATGATGATCCACAATACCAAGAATCTCAGCATCTTTGAGATCTTCAGGGCTCTGGGCCAGGTCAGAATGATCAACGAGCATAACTTTTTCGCCGGCAAACGAGGTTTTGACCTCAGGAACGGCAACACCGAACCGTTCCAGAATAAAGGCAGACTCAGGATTGATCTTGCCTTGGGTAACGGCAACAGCCTCAACACCGAGTTTGCTCTGTAAATCGGCAAGGGCGATAGCGCCGCAAACAGTATCCGAATCGGGATTCTTGTGGCCAAATACATACATAGACATGGGTAACCTCCTCAATTAAAATGAAAAAAATGTACTTCATGTCATATTGGAACAGATTCTACGACATGAAGAATGCTTGTGCCAAAGATCACATAAACGCGAAAAAGCCAAGTGCTTCGTGAAGAAAAAACGTACATTTTTTTCAAAAAAGGATATTACCAATAATATCATATTATTATATAATGCTCTCTCCAGGAATTAGAGAAACAATCCCAACCAGACAAGGGTTGCAACGCCAGCCACCCCAGTGGTCAGAAAAAGATAGCTGTAGCGGAACCGCATGGCAGCCACACCACCAAGGCTGGCAGCAAGCCAGAGATAAGGCCAACTAAGCCATGTAAGCCTGGGCATCACAGGCAGCACATAGCTTATAAGCATGGCCAACAAGCACAGGATGGCCAACGAGGCAAAACCATGGCGAATCAGGGCATAGAAAATACCCTTATGGATGGATATTTCTGGGGCAAAGGATCGGATACCGCCTCTTCGGGTTGAAAGGACAAGACGATTAAAAGCCTTGTTCTGATTGAGACGCTGCCTGGTATCAAGCCAGGCCATACAGGCAGCCCAGGGCATGGTTGCCATCAGGACAACAAGGATTTCACTCGGCTGGATAAGCCCGAAAAGTTTGATAAGGATCAGGGAAGCAATGGTGGGAAAAAGGGCAGCCGGAGGAATGAAGGTGCCCACGGGAATGGTGTCGAGCCAGAGCAACTCGAAAAACAAGGCAACCGCAAGGCTGGTGGTGACAGAGCCGCTCCACAAAGACCATAGAAAGCCGACAACCAGAGGCCTTGCAAGGAGTTGAAGGTTGATACTAAAGCGAAACAGGGAAAAAACGGCAAAAAAAAACTCCCTGCCACAAGCAAGATGAGGTCGGAAAATCCCAGCCCTACCATGCCGTCACCTGAACAGGTTTATTGGGAATACATCGAAAGTCGATTTCCACGCCCTGATTGCAAAAAAAATTCAAACAGGTGACATCCTCTTTGCCCAGAGCCACATGGTCGCAGATCTGCTTTTTGCCTGGCCCATAATGAAGGTTGCCGATATTAAGCAGGGAAAAATCCACGCCATGATCATAGGCCATCCTGGCATCGTTGCAGGTAGAAAAAAGCAGGAGAAGAGGAGTGGTTTCTTGCCTGCGCACCTTGGCAATGGCAGTATCGGCAGACATCACTTTAGAAAACACCAAGGTGACATCATGAGGAATGGCCAGCTGCATGATTTCCTGACGCAGAATATCCTCGGCCAGCTCATCGTTGATGACCATGATAGTCCGGGCCTTGGTATAGGGCAGCCAGGTTTCAATGACCTGACCGTGAACAAGGCGATTATCCACGCGAACCCAGAGCATTTATCCTTCAACCCTCCTGCGAAGTACCTCGCCAGCCACGAGGATTCCCTGTTTTCCCGAAGATTTGGCTTCGGAAGCAAGCGTTGACAATTCTCCATCACGATGGGCAAGCACCTTGAGTAATAAGGGCAGATTCGCCCCGGTAACAACCTCGGTTTGACCGGCAACAAACACGGATAAACTGATATTCGTGGGAGTCCCGCCAAACATATCTGTCAGCACCAGAACCCCTTTTCCCTGATCACATGCCGCAACCGCATGACGAACATCCTCCAGGATGGCATCCACGTCCTTTGTATTATCAATAGTGACAGCACGGCAATGGGGAGTGGTTCCAACAATGGTCATTGCCGTGTCGAGCAAGACCTGACCAAGCTGTCCGTGAGTGACCAATACTATACCAATCATGCAAGCATACTCCTGATTCACTATCTATGGCTTAGAACAACCAACGACTCCTTATGACATCACACCCATCTGCGTACAGAATATGGTCAAGATCTCTGCAAGCGGCTTGATGATTACCCCAATTCAAGATGACGGTGTTCAAGGGAAACAAGAAGGCTCTTTTTGCGGAGCATATTGTACATCCATTCAGTCACGGCCACCGAGCGGTGCCTTCCACCGGTACAGCCCAAACCAATGGCCAAACGGTATCGCCCTTCCTTGGCATACAACGGCAGCAAAAAGGCGAGAAACTGATTGAGATTGTTGAGAAATTGCCTGGCAACATCCTTGGCAAACACGTAGTCCGCCACAGCCTTATCCTTTCCAGAAAAGGGGCGTAAGGCTTCTTCAAAATAGGGATTGGGCAAAAAACGCAGATCCAAAACCATATCAGCCTCTTTGGGAACCCCGTACTTGAAGCCAAAGGAAATGAGGTGCACCCGAAAGCCCGAAGCATTGTCCCTGGATACATTCCAGTATTCCTGAATAACCCGCCGCAAATCATGAACCGAATAGGTAGAGGTGTCCAGGACACGATCGGCATATTCCCGTACAGGAGCAAGGATTTCCCGCTCCTTGTCAACCGCCTGCTCCAATCCAGGCACACTTCCCTCAAGGGGATGGGGACGTCTGGTGGTGGCATAACGACGGAGCAAGATTTCTGTAGTGGCCTCAAGAAATACCATTTGCAGAGTTATGCCCAGGCCCTTCCACTCCTCCTTGGCAACATTCCATTGTTCCTGAAAGGTCAATTGTTTGAGATCCATACCCAGCGCAATACCACGGTAGTCACTGTTCTTTGCATCGATAAATAAGGTGAGCAAGGGCGTGACAATGGCCGGAGGAAGGCCATCAACACAGAAAAATCCCAGATCTTCCAAAACATTGAGAGCGGTACTTGTACCCGATCCGGAAAGGCCAGTCAGGATGACAACAGGGAATGGGCTGGGATTCACCTCTTAGGTCTCCTTGAGCAGATGAAGCAAGGTTAATCTGTCGGGTGCTTCGAGAAAGGCCTGACGGAAAGCGGCATCTTGAAGCAGTCGAGAAATATGCGCCAGAATCCGCAGGTGCATACCCGCAACATGTTCCGGTGCCACAACCAGAAAAAAGATACGACAGGGTTTGTGATCAAGGGCCTTAAAATCCACCCCCTGCTGGGAACGGCCAACCACAAGTCTGACTTCCTGAATACCCTCAAGCTTGCCATGAGGAATGGCAATGCCGTCTCCGATACCGGTGGTTCCTAGTTGCTCCCTGTCCATAAGAACTGCAAGAACCTTTTTTTGATCCAGATCAGGCCATTTCCCTGTAAGCGGTTCAATAAGCTCGGCCAGGACCTCCTCCTTGGTCCTGGCCTGCAAGTCAGCGAGTATACATGTATCATCAAGAAAATCAGCAAGTTTCATATATTACATCCTGGGATCAATGAGACCCAAATCTCCATCTTTGCGGTTATAGATCACGTTGATCCGCTCTGTTTCAGCATTAAAAAACACCAAAAAATCATCTTCAAGACTCTCAAGCTGCATGGCCGCCTCATCCACCCCCATAGGTTTGGGAGAAAAACGTTCTGCCTCAACAATGGTGCGAGAATCCTTTCCCGGAGTTTCCGGTGCTTCAACAAAGTGAGAGGGGTCAAACTTAGCACCCCCTCCCTTTTTTCTGCTCTTCTTCCCCTTGTCCCGCAAACGACGAACCTGGGCCTCCAGTTTATCAAGGAGTAAATCCACAGTGGAATACATATCTTCACTCTGCTCATTGGCCGATATGCGGATATTATCGCCGACAAGAAGTACATCGGCTCTATGACGGAACTTTTCCACCTCAAGATTGACCTGAAGATCCGCGTTGGCAGCATTGGGAACATACTTGGCAATCTTGCCAAAACGCCCTCTTGCGTATTCACGAAGATGATCGGAAGGTTCAAAATTCTTGAAGTTGAACTTCATATTCATACGAATACCTCCTGCATTAAGGTGGACATAATACGGACAGAGTATCTGAATACCAACTCAGAGGTGAAGATGCTTTGTCAGACACTCTAAAAAAAGGTTTTACGCTTGGAAGACGATGCAATATTTAAGGCCGAACGGTATTTGGCCACGGTTCTTCGAGCAATATTGACCTCAAGCATTTCTTTAAGCATCGCGGATATTTTTTCGTCACTATAGGGTTTTTTGGGATTTTCCCCATCAATGATTTGTTTGATGGCTACCTTCACACTTTCGGAACCCACCTGTGTCCCGTCATCAAGGTCAAGGGCACTGTTGAAAAAATACTTGAGTTCAAAGATGCCATGAGGCGTGGCCAGATATTTATTGGTTGTGATCCTGCTGACAGTAGATTCGTGCATGTCAATATCTGCGGCCACATCTTTCAAAATAAGAGGCTTGAGGCGGGCCGGGCCATGTTCAAAAAATGCACGCTGAAACGCAACAATGCTCTCAACCACCTTAAACAGGGTACGCTGCCTCTGCTGCAAACTCTTCATCAGCCATTGGGCCGCACGCATCTTTTCATGAAGATATGAGGTGTCTTCTTTATTTGCCCTCCCCTGCATAGTTTCCATGTAAAAGGGATTGAGTTGCAGTTTCGGCAGGCCATCATCATTTAAGACAATGACAAAATCATCGTCATACTTGTACACATAGGCGTCTGGACTGATATAGACAGAATCAGATGATCCATAACTCGCGCCAGGCAGAGGATCAAGGGCCATAATCACATCAAGATATTCTTTAAGGTCATCTTTGGAGAGCTTAAACTTGCGTAAAAGCGGTTTGTAGCGGCGCTGTTCAATATCTTCGAGATGCTCATTGATCAGACAGCGCAACACAGGATCCTGATCACCCAGGGCATCAAGCTGAACAGTCAGACATTCCCTGGCCGTGCGGGCCGCTATACCCACAGGATCAAAGTGCTGAATCTGTTGCAACACCTGTTCAACCGTGTCCGGGGCGACCTCCAATTGCGCGGCAAGATCCTCAACACTGGCGGCCAGATATCCAGAAGAGGTCAGGTTGGCGATAATGTGCTCACCAATCTGGCAATGGGCCTTGTCCATATCTGAAAGATGAAGCTGCCATAAAAGATGCCCTTCAAGGGAAGGCTTGCCTGAAATCCTCCCCTCATAAGGACTCATTTCCTCAAGGGACTCCGCCTCATACCCTTGCACCTGTCTGGTGGTGCTGGAAAAATCCCCCAGGTAATCCTCCCACTCGGCATGTTTGAGAAAGGCCTGTTCCTCAGCAGCAAATTCGCTGGCGGCCTCATCTTCCTTGCCTGTCTGCTCTTGATCTCCTGTGCCTGCTTCCTGTTCATGTTCATCAAGCATGGGATTTTCCAATAATTCTTCCTGAATGACATCCAGAAGCTCGACCCGTGAAAGTTGTAAGAGTTTGATGGCCTGCTGGAGCTGAGGCGTCATGACCAGCTGCTGGGTTAGTTTCAAACTCTGTCGTAATTCCAAAGCCATAATCTCTTCTCGTTCACAAACACTGGCCGTACAGCTCAAAGGACAGGCAAAAAATGTTTTGAATACGTGCACTCTACGAGGAAACAATGTTCCAGGACAGGAAACGCTTTTTTATGTCATAGAAGCTGGGGGGTTGCAATCGTCTATAGTCTAAAATCTTTTCCAAGATACATCTGTCGGGCCTTAGGATCGTCCACAATTTGGTCCGGTGTTCCCTCAAGAATGATCCGGCCATCATAGACAATGGAAGCACGATCACAGATCGTCAGGGTCTCACGGACATTGTGATCGGAAATCAGGACACCAATTCCCAGATCCCGCAACGAACGTATAATCTCCTGAATATCCTCCACAGCCAGGGGATCAATACCGGCAAAGGGTTCATCTAAGAGGATAAAAGCAGGTTCTCGGATCAGGGCACGGGCGATTTCAAGGCGTCTTCGCTCCCCACCGGACAAAAAAGCGGCCTTTTGGCTGGCAAGGCGGGTGATACGCAATTGGTCAAGCAATTGGTCGGCCCGTGCATGACATGCCTTTTTGGAAAGTCCGGTATATTCGAGAATAATCAGGAGATTTTCCCGCACCGTCAGTTTCTTAAAGATGGAGCTTTCCTGGGGCAGATAACTCACCCCGTGTTTGGCCCGTTGGTGCAAGGGCCAGGCAGTAATATCCTGGTCTTCGAGAAACACAGAGCCGCTATTGGGACGTATGATTCCTACAAGCATGTAAAATGTCGTGGTTTTTCCGGCACCATTAGGCCCCAGCAACCCCACGACTTCACCATCCTGAACCTGGATGGTGATCCCGTTAACAACCTGTTTCCTGCCAAAGATTTTGACAAGATCCTGGGCCCTTAACCTTGCCATGCCATTACTCCACCTGACCAGGGCTGGAAAAAAAGACGGCCTGCACCCGTTTTTCACCACCAAGGATCTCACTGCTGTTATCCCTGAGCGAAAGCTTGATAATGGCTCCAGTGATATGATTCTTGCCTTCTTCAAGCCGTGGCTCATCTTCCAATTGCACGAGCTCCTCGTGCTGAAAATATGTGGCCTTACCACAATACCCCTTTTTGCCCTTACTTTCGAGACGGACATTGGTCAGGGCAATGATGGTTGTTATCTGGGACAATGCCTGGCCGGAACCAGGGTCGGATGAGGGTGCTGCCGAGGATTGAGCATGGTTCGTTCCACCAAAAGAAATCATCAATTGTTCTGACCAGAGCTGGAAGTCCTGACGTACCACATGAACATTGCCCACAAAGGACACCTGATTTTTGTCTGGATCATAGGACATGCTGTCCGAGGTAATGGTGATGGCCACAGTATGGTCTTCGGCCATACTCCACGCAGGAAACAGACCGACCATAAGGATCACCATCAACCTAACGCATACATTGTTTTTCACAAAAAATGACCTCCCTTTCTCTCCAGACAAGGATCGCTCCAAACAGAGCTGGACACCCATCCTGTCTCAGCCAGCATCTTATGCTTATTCCTTCATGGTTTCTGAGAAATATGCAAAACAGCCTTAACCCCACCGTGGACTTCGGCATGACGTGTTGTCAGGTCAACACAGCCACCCTCTGCCGTCATGAACATACCCCAGCCACGAAGGGTGATACCGTCCTGGGAACAAAGCAGGGAATTGGTACCGTTGTAATGCAGGTTTGCTGTGGTCAACCGGCCTTCCTGGTACCGAACCTCCACATGAGACCAGATGTCGGCCTGATCGTTCTTCTGATCAATCCTTCCATGATCGCCGTGCATATATACAGGTTCTTTGTCATCTTCCTGAAAACAGACCATCTCAGGATCGGTCACAATGACAAACCCCTCTTCCTTGCGGTAATCAGCACGGGTAGCATTCAAGGTCCATACAAGGCGACCATCCCTGCCCTGACGCAGGGTAACCCCTTCAAGCATAAGATCCACACGAGGGATTGAAGATTCCTCCACGGTCTCTGGTGTATTTTGCATCGACCAGAGCACAAGGATACCACCCACAAGGAAAAAGCCAAAAAGGCCTGCAATCGTCTGCTTCATGGTCAATCACTAACCCCAGGTATGCCAGAGTCCACCAAGAGATGCCTGGGAGGTAAGGATGAACCGAATGGCCTCTCTGACGGCCCCCTGTCCTCCGTTGCAGGAGGCAGTCCACAGGGCCAGTTCCAGAATCTCTGGCTGAGCATTGGCAACGGCCATAGGCAGACCCACTGCCTTCATGGGGCCGACATCAACCCAGTCATCTCCCATATAGGCCATTTCTTCAAAGGTTATACCGGATTTTTTGCTGATCTCTTGCAGAACAGGTATCTTATGGCGATGGCCTGGATAATAATACGTGATGCCCAGTTCCCTGGCCCTGGCGGCAACGGCCTGGGAATCCAGCCCTGAGATAATCCCAATGGTGATACCAGCCTGCTGGGCGAGCTTGATACCAAGACCATCTTGAGCATTAAACCGCTTCAAGACCCTTCCATCTTCACCATAATAAAGGCCCCCGTCAGTCAACACCCCATCCACATCAAGAACAAGCATCCTGACCTTGGCAGCACGTTCTTTAACATCCATGAGGCACCTTCCATAAGGCTATGAGATCCTGAAGCAGGGCCTTGGTTGTTCCAAGGGGCCAGCTATTGGGGCCATCACAGAGTGCCTTGTCAGGATCGGGATGCACTTCCATAAAGATCCCGTCACAACCAGCAGCAGCCGCTGCCCTGGCCAACAGGGGCACATACTCCCTGTTCCCACCCGAAGCATGGCCCCGTCCACCAGGAATCTGAACCGAATGGGTGGCATCAAAGACCACAGGACAGGCAAAACCTTTCATGATGGCCAGGGATCTGAAATCAACCACCAGATTATTGTAGCCAAAGGAGGCCCCCCGTTCTGTAAGCCAGATCTTCTCATGACCAACCGAACGCATCTTTTCAACAACAGGCTGCATATCCCAGGGAGCCAGAAACTGGCCTTTTTTCACATTCACGACCCTGCCTGTGGCTGCTGCCGCCACAAGCAGATCGGTTTGACGGCATAAAAAAGCTGGAATCTGAAGGACATCAGCCACCTCGCCCACCGGACCAGCCTGTTCAGGAAGATGGATGTCCGTAAGCACAGGCAGCCCGCTTGCCTCACGGATACGTCCAAGCCAGTCCACGCCTTTGGAAAGTCCCGGCCCTCGGAAGCTGGTCACAGATGTTCGGTTGGCCTTGTCAAAGGAACTCTTAAAAATAATGGGCAGTTCAAGTTCCTTTGAAATGGCGGCAAGTTCCAGGGCCGTATCCCTGGCAAGCTCGAAACTCTCCAGGGCACAGGGGCCGACAATGACAAAATGTCCGTTTTCAGAAGCACGAAAGAATGTCTGCATAGTCGCCTTGCCTTGATAATGATCAGGCTGCCCTCCAAGCATCGTTTGCTGCACATTGGTGCGTATTCACAACCCTCACAGGTCGGCATACAGAGCTCACATCAAGGTTGAACGCGTCCTTTGCTCTGCATCAGACGCTTCTTAGTCAACAGCCTGACATGCTCTTTCCTTACTTCCCATGTTCAATAGCTGCCCGGACAAATTCCCGAAACAGGGGATGGGCGTGCAGGGGATTGGAGTTAAACTCAGGATGGAACTGGCATCCCACAAACCAGGGATGATCCTTGAGTTCCACAATCTCCACCAGGGTCTTGTCAGGAGAAAACCCGCTCAAGGTCATGCCTGCTGATTCAAAATCCTGGGCATAGGCCTTGTTAAATTCAAAACGATGCCTGTGACGTTCGCTCACTTCAGGCGTGGCATAGGCCTGAAATGCCAGGGTATCCTTTTTGAGAACACAGGGATAGGCCCCAAGCCGCATGGTTCCGCCCTTATCCGACTCCTTATCCCTGACTTGCAGGCTTTGCTTACGGATATCAAACCATTCCTTGATCAGATAAATAACCGGATACGGTGTGGCCTCATCAAATTCTTCGGAATTGGCCTTGGCATAATTGAGAACATGACGGGCAAATTCGATGACAGCACATTGCATCCCAAGGCAGATGCCAAAAAAGGGTATCTTGTTCTCACGGGCATATTTGATGGCCTGTATTTTGCCTTCCACACCTCGATGGCCAAACCCTCCGGGAACAAGAATCCCTTTGACCCCGGCCAGTTGGCGGGCACAGTTTTCTGCTGTGAGCTCTTCGGCATTGACATAGACCAGATCCACGGCATGATCATTGGCCACTCCTCCGTGAATCAATGCCTCATGCAGACTCTTATAGGCCTCTTTAAGATCCACGTATTTGCCCACAATGGCAATGGATGTCCGGCCAGATGGGTTATGGATCTTATGGACCAGTTCTTCCCAGGTACGCAGGTTCGGATTCTTGGCCGAGAGCCGCAGCAAGATGGCGATTTTCTGATCCACGCCTTCCTCGTAGAGGGTCAGGGGCAGATCATAAATGCTGTCAACGTCAATAGCCGTGAACACAGCATCTTTGTCCACGTTGCAAAAAAGGGCTATCTTGGCCTTGATCTCATCACTCAGATCAATTTCAGACCGGCACAAAATAATATCAGGCTGAATACCGATACTTCGGAGTTCTTTGACGCTGTGCTGAGTGGGTTTGGTTTTGATCTCTCCAGCGGTTTTAATATATGGGACAAGGGTGAGGTGAACGTACAGGACGTTCTCCTTGCCAAGATCCGTGCGAAGCTGACGGATGGCCTCCAAAAAGGGCTGGCCTTCAATGTCTCCGATGGTTCCGCCGATTTCCACAATGGCCACGTCCAGATCATCGTTCATCACGCTTAGGATTGAGGCCTTGATCTCATCGGTTATGTGGGGAATAACCTGGACAGTACCGCCCAGATAATCGCCCCGACGCTCTTTGGAGATAACCGTATGGTAGATCCTTCCGGAGGTGAAATTATTGGCCTGTCCAAGATGCTGATCCAGAAAACGCTCGTAATGCCCCAGATCAAGATCGGTTTCCGCGCCGTCATCTGTCACGTACACCTCTCCATGCTGAAAGGGGTTCATGGTTCCTGGATCAACATTGATATAGGGATCAAGTTTCAAAATGGTCACGTTGAGTCCCCTGGCCTTGAGCAAGGTTCCCAAGGAGGCGGCCGCTAATCCCTTACCCAGGGAGGAGAGCACCCCCCCCGTGACAAAAATACATTTGGTTTTCATACGTCCCCGCAACTGCTTATTCCAGCAGAGTCAACAAATAAATGGGCCACAATCACAGTGCAGCCCATTTCCCAAAAAGACACATACATCCTATCAAGCATGGGAATCATTAGACAATGATTTTTTACGTTGTCAAGAAGCCATAAAACCAGCCCAGGCCATGAACCATGAAGGTCTAACCAGACTGATACCCTTTCCCGGACAGATCTGACAGCCCCACAATTCCCTATTTGACTCTCACTCAAAAATCCAGTAGGAGCAGCTAACATCACAAGGGTATCCAGTATTTCTTTGAATACCCAATCAATCTAACCCAAGGAGTACCTCATGGATTACAATGCTATTTTGACACCTTACGCAGAAGACAAGACCATTAACGTTGTCATCGAAATTCCTATGGGCTCATCCCATAAGGTCGAGTTTGACCGGAAGCGCAAAATCATGGTTCTGGATCGGGTCGAACCAGCCATCTTTGCTAAACCCGTTAACTACGGTTTTATTCCTGCAACCCTTGATGATGACGGTGACGAATTGGACGTTTTGTTTGTCACGGAAGAACCCATGCCTCACGGCGTTGTGGCCGAGGCAACAGTGATCGGCGTCCTGGAATTTGAAGACGATAATGAAATGGATCACAAGGTCATCTGCGTACCTTCTGATGACCGCAATACTGGTAACCGCATTGCCTCTCTGGACGACTTGGGTGCCCAGTGGCAGAAACAGATTGAACATCATTTTGCCCATTATAAAGATCTCAAAAAACCTGGTACAACCAAGGTTCTTGGATTTGGAGATGCTGCCAAGGCTCACGAGGTCATCAAAGAGTGCATCGACCGGTGGAATAACCAGTAAGCACCAGACATAACCAGATCAAAAAAAGGCGTCTCCATCTTGCCGATCAAGATGGAGACGCCTTTTTTTGATGCCTTTAATTCTTCCGTGTATTCCGTATGTTCCATGGTTCATCAGGTCGTTTTTTGAAAATAAAGCACGTCGCTCACCAGACGTGTCCACTTATCCCTGTTCTACTCCTTTGGGCCATCCCGTTAGAATCGAAAAACACGAAAAAAGTGCCAGCATCATGCAATACCAATTGCCTGAAATAATGGCCACAGGAGAGATGCCTGCTATGGAACCAACAAGAAGCGCCTGGGCTCCATAGGGTATCAATCCCTGGACAACGCAGGAAAAAATATCAAGCAGACTTGCACTGCGTCGGGGATCAACCGAGGTTTCCGTGGAAATATCCTGGGCCAGTTTGCCTGTTAAAATAATGGCCACCGTGTTATTGGCAACACACATATTTGCCAGAGAAACCAGGGCTGCGATTCCTGTCTCGCCGGATCTTCTGGAGGATACCTGGCCGTTCCTGCACGAGAGGGTCTGAATCCGTTCCAACAGCCATTGCAGTCCGCCATTGTATCGCATGAGTTCGCCCAGTCCCCCTACAAACATGGATAAAACCAGAATTTCATGCATACTGGTAAATCCCTTATAAATATCCTTGGACAGGGCCAGCAAAGAATATTCCGGCAGGCTGACAAGACCAATGCCCCCAGCGAGAAGGATTCCAGTGGCCAGAACCACAAACACGTTCACCCTGCTAATGGCCATGATCAGGATGATCAGATAGGGAAGAATTTTTACACCCTCCCACTCTCCTGCCCGTGCTGTCATTCCCGATGTTCCTGAAACTATCAAAAGCAGAATCGTGACCACTGCAACTGGCAGAACAATACGAAAGTTCATCTTGAACTTGTCACTCATGGCACAGCCCTGGGTTTTTGTGGCTGCAATGGTTGTGTCGGAGATCATGGAGAGGTTGTCCCCAAACATAGCACCACCAAGGATGGTTCCCATAAGCAGACTCATGGATATATCGGTTTGCTCCCCCATACCTGCGGCAATGGGTGCAATAGCAGCAATGGTGCCCATAGAGGTACCCATAGAGGTTGCCACAAAGGCAGCGATTACAAAAAGTCCTGGAAGGATGAACTGCCCTGGAATAAATGCCAGCCCCAGGTTGACCGTGGCCTCTACCCCGCCAATGGATTTGGCCACAGCAGCGAATCCTCCGGCAAGCAGATAAATCATGCACATAGTGATGATGTTGATCTCACCGACACCGCTGAGAAAGATTCCTATTTTCTGTTGCAGTTTGCCCTTCCCCATACCAATGGCCAAGGCAATGGCAGGCAGGATGGCCACGGCAGCAGATAATTGATAAAAGGCCATAGCAACCCCTTGCATGGTCTGCACAATACCCGTGCCGATAAAAAGAAGGAGAAAGAGCAGCAAGGGAATGAGTGCCGAAGCCCGTGGGCGAGGTTGATTGTCTGAACTGCGATACATACAATGCTCCTTTGGTATACCTGGATAGGTGAAGGAAAAGACTGCACTAAAGACATGTAGAAGAAAGGGCTGCTTCTAGTGAACGTCCGTCTCGCTGTCCAGCACCTCTCCGTTCTCATCGTTGAAAAACCTAATATCCCAGGCTTGCTCACAAAGCGTCAAACATGACCTGCTCAAACGATACAAAGAAATCCTGGAACAATGATCAAAGCACGTACTCCGGGAATGTGGCAACATTCTTTCAGAGAGAAGACCCCTGAAATGCCTATGTTTTTTCTTGCCCTTGTATAAGGGAGAAGCTATCAAGCACGATGCTGTGTGACCGAGACATATCAGGTTGGTTTAAGCACTTCCTGCACTGTACCATGACAACCACACCAAACCATAAGGCCGTATCATGCGAAGAAATATTGAGCACGTGGGATGGGGACAACTTACCTATGAAATCCGAGGAATCGTTGCTGTTGCCAAACAGCTTCAGCAGATGGGTGTCACCATTACCTGGGAGAACATAGGCGACCCCATAGAAAAAGGAGAAAAACTCCCTGTCTGGATGAAAGAAATCATCAAGGAACTTGTGGATGAAGACAGAACCTACGGCTACGTGGCAACTGAGGGTGTTTGGGAATCCAGGGCCTTTTTGGCCGATCAGGTCAACAAGCGTAACGGGTATACGATCACTCCCCAGGATATTATTTTTTACAACGGCCTGGGCGATGCTGTGGCTAAAATTTTTGGTTTCTTACGCAGGGAGGCCAGGGTTATTGGCCCTTCTCCAGCCTACTCGACTCATTCTTCAGCAGAAGCAGCCCATTCTGGCTACGACCATCTTACCTATGAGCTTAATCCTGACAACCGCTGGATGCCTGATCTTCAGGATCTGGAAAATAAAGTCAGGTACAATGATTCCATTGCCGGACTTTTGCTGATCAACCCAGACAACCCCACAGGTGCTGTCTACCCCAGAGAAATCCTTGAAAAGATGGTCGATATTGCCAGGCAGTATGACATCTTTGTTATCTGTGATGAAATCTATGCCCACATCGTGTTTAACGGTGCCACGACCTGCCATCTGAGTGAGGTCATCGGCGAGGTTCCGGGCATGGCCCTGCGCGGCATTTCCAAAGAATACCCCTGGCCCGGTGCTCGCTGTGGATGGATTGAAGTCTTTAATCAGGACAAAAATCCTGCGTTCAAAAAATATATCGCCAGCCTGTTAAATGCCAAGATGCTAGAAGTCTGTTCCACCAGCCTTCCTCAGTATTCCATTCCCAGAATCATCGGCGATCCCAGATACCTCGACCATCTAAAAAAACGCAGCCATATCTTTGAGGCCAGGGCCAACGAGGCCGTTGAAATCCTTAACTCCTATGACTACATCCATGTTGTTCGACCCCAGGGAGCGTTTTATATGGCGGTTCTTTTTGACGACCATGTCTTAAACGACCGGCAATGGCTCAAGGTCGCTAACCAAACCATCAAGGATTTTGTGGAACAACAAGTTGAAAAGGTGGCAGTAGACAAACGTTTTGTGTACTACCTCCTTGCTTCGGAAGGTATCTGCCTGGTTCCTTTAAGCGGCTTCTGCTGCCACCGCAACGGTTTCAGGATCACCCTTTTAGAGACGGATGATGAAAAACGGCGTACCACCTGGCATCGTATTGGTAAAGCAGTCAAGGCCTATGTTGAATCCAGTGACATTCCAAAAAAATCGTAAGGATACGTTTATTGTTCTTCGATTCATATAATATACTGATATTAAATACTCTGACTACGTTTGAAGGAGGAAAAAAGTATTATGTTCAAAAAAAGTATTAATACTTTTATGGCAGGAATTGTTTCTCTTGTTGTTCTTATCGCTATTTCCATTTTAGTGATATATGTTTCCAGTTCATCAAAAAATATGGTTTTTCAACTTGAACAAAATTTTCTTTCAAAAATTGGAGATTCTCTTGTTCATTCCTTTGAGGATTTTATCCAAAGCGGTATTGCAACAGCACACAATATGTCTATTCAAGAAAATATTATCCAGGCCATACAGGGAAAAAATGCCGAAAAGGTCGCAAAAAACTTTGCTCAATATATCAGGGAAAACAAAGGTGTCATTGCTGTTGCACTCGCCTTTAATACCTCTGGCCAAATTGTGGCTGGCAGTAATATTATGGGTGATGTAATGACCAAGGGGGATCGCAGGAATCGGGAATACGTTCAGGCTATCCTTTCTGGACAAGAAGTGTTTGTCTCTCCAACACTTTTTAAGTCCACATCAACAGGCAAACTCACAGGTACTGTAGCGGTTCCCGTGAAGGACAATAACGGCAAACTCATTGGTGGTATTGCCATTTGTCCTGATCTGAACCTGCTGTTTGAACGCCATATTTTATCGCAGCAATTTGGAGAAGGCGGCTATGCATTTGTGGTGGATACAAACGGTCTGGTATTGGCCCATCCCGACAACAAAAATATCTTGCAAAACTTCTCACATGTTGATTTTATCCGCTATGCTCTGAAGCATAAAACAGGCTCAACGGATTACACCATGCAAGGCCAGGAAAAATTCATGGTGTTTAAGGAAATCCCCTATGTCAATTGGATCATTGGCCTGACTGCAACCCATGCAGAAATGGCTGCCGGTGCCATACGTCAGCAAACGGTTCTGATTGGTGTGGGGATAGCTGTTATTATAACCATGGTTCTCGTTATATCCCTTTTTTCCCGTCGCCTTGTCTTTGAACCCCTTTCCCGTCTTGTGTCCTTTGTCACCAAAGTGGGAAAAGGTGATTATCAGGCCAGGTTGCAGGGCTCCTTTCACTACGAATTGGTTGACCTGGCTGATAATATCCAAAAAATGGTGACAGAAATCAAAAACAAGATCGGGTTTGCGGAAGGAACGCTCAAGGCTGTTGCCACTCCGGCTGCGGTCGTTGGTACCGACAGCCATATACTCTGGGTCAATAAGGAGATCATGGATCTGGTTGGCCTGACGGGCAAAACAGAAGATGTTGTCGGATGGCCTGCTGGAAAATTTTTTTATGATGATGCTTCCCAACAAACCCTTTCCGATAAAAGCATTCAAGAAAACAAACAGCTCTCTGCTGACCGAGACTTTGTCAATCGGCGGGGAGAGAAAAAGATCATCCGCATAACAACGACCCCCCTTTATGACCTGGAGAATCATTTATTGGGAGCTTTTTCATTCTGGCTGGATTTGACGGAAATCAAAGATCAGCAACATCAGATTGAAGAACAGAATAAAAAAATCGCTGCCACAGCCAAGGATGCCTTTTCCGTGGCTGACCAGATGGCTGGAGCTTCTGAAGAGCTTTCGGCCCAGATTGAGCAATCCAGTCGGGGAACCGATATCCAGCGTGATCGGGTTGCGGAAACCGCCACGGCTATGGAAGAAATGAATGCCACTGTTCTTGAAGTGGCCCAAAATGCTTCGGGTGCAGCAGAAGGGTCTGACATGGCTAAAACCAAGGCCGAAGAAGGACAAAAAATCGTTGAAAATGTTATCCATGCCATCATCCAGGTCCAGGAACAATCCCAAACACTGAAGACCACGATGGAAGCCCTGGGAAAACAAGCTGAGGATGTTGGCAATGTTATGAATGTCATCTCAGATATTGCCGATCAGACCAACTTATTGGCCTTAAACGCCGCCATTGAAGCTGCACGGGCTGGCGAAGCTGGACGGGGCTTTGCTGTGGTAGCTGACGAAGTACGGAAACTGGCAGAAAAGACCATGGGAGCTACCAAAGAGGTGGGCAATGCCATCAACAGCATCCAACAAGGTACCCGTGGGGCTGCCGCTGATATGGACAAGGCAGTCATCGCTGTCGAGGAAGCGACCAAACTTGCCGGACGTTCCGGCGAAGCCCTGGGCGAAATTGTTACCCTTGTGGAAAGTTCCAGCGATCAAGTCCGTTCCATTGCCACGGCCAGTGAGGAACAATCAGCCACTTCGGAAGAAATCAACCGTTCAGTAGACGAGATCAATCGGATCTCCACAGAAACATCCGGGGCTATGGAAGAATCTGCCCGTGCGGTTGCAGAGTTGGCCGAGCTCGCCCAAACCCTCAACCGTCTGGTTCGAGATTTACAGGATGAATAAACGATAAGCCTGTTCCCCAAAAACACCAGGCCCAGCTTGCCATGTATTGGCGGCTGGGCCTGGTGTTTTTGAGATGAGAGAACAAGAAACCCACCCCACATAGCTCTTAGAAACAAGGACGGGGTATTCAGTCTTTTGTATGAGAAGAAGATCGAGGATGGGCCTTGTCATAAACTTGTATGAGCTGTTCAAGCTGGAGATGGGTGTAGCGCTGCGTCGTACCCAGACGGGAATGCCCCAACAATTTCTGTACACTTCGCAGATCAGCACCAGAGGCCAGAAGGTGGGAGGCAAAGCTATGGCGCAGGGCATGGGGAGACAGGCTTTGGGGCAGACCCGCAGCCATACGCAGAGCTTCGATAATCCGCGTTGCTTCCCGCCGACCAAGACGCTTGCCCCGCACCCCCAGAAACAGGGCCTTTTCCTGTGATAAAGGAGAAAAGGAAGAACGCACCTGAATATAGGCCGCAATACGTGTACGCGAAATCTCGGTGAGGGGCACGATGCGTTCCTTGCCCCCTTTACCCGTGACCTTAATGAAGGAACGCCCTGGATCCATATCCTGGAGATCAAGGGCCAGGGCCTCGCTGATTCGCAGGCCGGAACCATACAGCAATTCCACCAGGGCCAGATCCCGCATACCTTTGGGATCATCACCAGCATGGGCCTGCATGAGAGCCACGGCCTGATCCACATTCAGAAATTTAGGTTGGGGTTTGAGTTGTTTGGGATTGCGTACCCCCTGACAGGGGTCGTGGGTGATGATCTTACGACGGATCAAATAGGTGAAAAATCCCCGAAGGCTTGAGAGTTTTCTGGCCACAGAACTTTTGGCCAGTCCCATCCGGTGCAGCTCCACAAGCCAGGCATGAACATCCTGCCTCTTGATGCGGCCTGGCTCTTTAAGGTCACGATCACGAGAACGCACGACCTCCCCGAACTGGATGAGATCCCTGGCATAGCCTTTGATCGTCGCTGGACGGTATCCTCGCTGGAAGCGGAGATGATCCAGGTATGCCTGTACTTGCTCAGGTACACCGTCGGTCAAGGACATAGCTGCTCGCTGGCTCCTTTTTGGCCTTTTTTTTCAGGTTCATGGCAATTTGCGAGGCCTGGCCATAATGGGTCAGCTTACAATTAGTATTAAAGACCACCGCCAGGGAGATGGCCATAAAGGGGAAGGTTTGTTCCCTCCCCTGCCTGTCGGTGGATAGAATATGTCCGCGGTTCTGATCCTCGCGGTCATAAAAATTGGGTACAATGGCGTCAAAATGTTCGATCAGGGCCTGACAGGCATGTTCTGCTTTATCGGCAGGCAGGGTACACACAAAATCATCCCCGCCTACATGGCCTACAAAGGCATGTCCGCCTGCAATGCCCCGTATGGAATTGACAATCACACGCGCGGTCATAAGCAGCACCTCATCCCCCCTGGAAAAGCCGTACTTGTCGTTAAACGACTTGAAGTGATCAAGGTCTGCATAGATGAGTGCAAAGTCTTCCCTGGCATCAATGAGGGTCTGAATCTTATGGATGATGGAGGTATTGCCAGGGAGTTTGGTCAGAGGGCTGGCGTCAAGTTCTCTGGAGGCTCGCATCACGGCTAAGTCCAGACGGCTCTTGGCCTCTTCACCTACGAGCGGACACACCAGAAAATCATCAATGTCCACCTGGGCTACTGACAGAGGAAGATCCTGACGAGGCAGGCAAAGCACCACTGGTAACTGGCGATACACATTCTCACTTTTGATCAGGCGGATAAGTTCTTCGCCCTTAAAATCCGGCAAGGCATTATCCACAACCAAAAGATCCGGCGGGGCATCAAACAGATGCTCGAGGGCCTCAGCCCCCCGAGTGAAAAATGTCCAGGCGACCTCATCGTCAGGCCATAAAGGCTCCAATGTTGCCTGCAGGTCTGTGTCCTGGGTAATCAGAAAAAAATGTTTTGTGTGTGACAGAACCATGCGCTCTCTCCCTTGTTACCCAAGGGCATCAGAAAACAGACAATTCCTCAAACTGATCCGCCACATCGTCGAGGATCTTCTCCAGCAGAGGAAAGGTCACGCCTAATTTGAGCAGGACATCCTTATCAACCATGCTGACCTGATCGTCTCCACCAGAACCGATTTCAAACAAGCGGGTCAAAAAATCTCCCACATGAACCACTTGCGCCACATCAGGGTAGTGCTTGGCCAGAGAGGGTCGGTGATGATAGGCAAGCCCCTCTTTAAGCTGTAAGGGCAGGTTCCAATGCCCGGCCATCCAGAGATTGATCCGATCATGCCCAAACCCCAGCACCTTATTTTCAGCCTGAAGATAAGTGAGATCATCCTCTTTGACGGCCTGAAGGATAGCATCTTTGCACTCAGGCAATTGCACCACGGCCAGAACCTTGCCAATATCATGGAGTAGTCCGGCCACGGCATATTCCTCGGGATCCTTGAATCCTAAATGCTTGGCAAGGGCGGAGCAGGCCAGGGCACATCCCATGCTGTGATCCCACAATCCCTTCATGCTCTCTTCCATCATATCAAACACAGAAGTACTGATGATGATCCCCTTGATGACATTGAATCCCAACAGCACAAGGGCGTGCTGGATGGTGGCGATACGGCCTGGAAACCCATAGACAGGTGAATTGACCATCTTGAGCACCTTGGCAGAAAGCACCTGATCCATAGCAATAACCCTGGCAATCTGTTCTGTGGAGGAATTGGGATCCTCCACAAGTTTGGAAACCTTGCCCAGGACAGTGGGCAGGGTGGGAAGATCCTTAACGGCCAACAGTTTGCCCTTGTACTCTGTTTGTAAATCCTGCATCAGGATTCCTCCGTGTTTGCAGCACCCATGCCCTCTGCTGCTCCCTTACGGGCGAAATACTCGCCCAAAAAGGAATGAAGACTCTTCATAAAGGGATCAGCTTTCACATGACGGAACAGGTGATCCAATCGCTTACCGCGCTTGCCAAAGGTACCAGCCCCACCGTCACCAAGATCCAGAGGATGTCCCTGAACCACAATGAAGGGAATCTCCATGGTTTTCAAACGCCCAAGAAGGGCCTCTGTGAGCACCGTTCCCTGTCCTACCAGGATCATACCATTATCTCGTGTGATCGGCTTTTCAAGAACCATATCTGGTTCGGCCAGCGACAAAGGAATTTTCTGCATGGCTTTCATCCCTTAGAAAGACTGGTTGCTGTGAAGATACTTACCTGACCACATCACCATTGTCCCGTTCCCACCTCAAAAGCCCCAGGCTGCTCCCAAACACCTGGAGGTGTAACTATCACGGGATCATGGAGTACATCATTCCTGTACGTTGTTCGACCTTGTGGAGGATCTCAAGCATGACAAGTGCCTGACTGACCTTCCTGCTCTCCCAGCCAAGAAGCTGGGTCAAGGTATCAATATGCAAGGTTCCATGTTCCTTGAGACAGCGAAGTATCTGCAGCTGGTGCTCATCCAACCGGGGCTGGGAGGCATGAGATGGCTGAGGTTCCCCAATCATCGTATCATCCACCCTGTCCTGCTGTTTCAGAAAAGGCTCCAATTCTTCCAGAATATCATCCAGGCCCTGAACAAGCTTGGCGCCGCTCTGAATAAGCACATGACTCCCTTCATACCCGCTGCCCACTGGCCCTGGCACGGCAAATACCTCACGATTGTGTTCCAGGGCAAGACGGGCCGTGATTAAACTGCCGCTTTTGCGTGCCGCCTGGACCACAAGAACCCCCAGAGAAAGTCCGCTGATAATCCGGTTACGGTACGGAAAATGGTTGGCCTTGGGCAAGGTACCTGGAGAAAATTCAGAGAGAAAAAGCCCGGAAGCAGCCACTGGTTCCCATATATCCCGATTGGAAGCAGGGTATACAATGTCCAGACCAGTTCCCAGCACCGCAATACTTGCTCCCTGTTCCCGAAAGCCGACCTCATGGGCGATGCGATCTACCCCTTGGGCAAATCCTGAAACAAGGGTCAAACCTGCCCGTGATAATTCGGTACATAGGCGATAAGCCATCCGCCTGGCATAGGGCAGGCATTGACGCGAACCCACAACAGCGAGACAGGGACGGTGCATAACCGAGACATCACCCAGGGTGTAGAGAATAATCGGTGGATCAGGAATTTCCCGCAGGCGTTCAGGATAGGCTTTCTGACTATACATCATAGAGGCCATACCCGCCTTAGCAACCTCAGCTTCTTCCCGTTTGGCCGCAGCTTTCCAACCTTGTCCGGCAAAGGCCTGAACCTGGGCCTGGGTTGCCATACCATGTTTGTGCCACACATTGTGGTGGTCAATGGCTACCATGGCCGAACCATAGTGATCCAAAAGCCCTTTCCAGGTACGCGGCCCAATCCCCTTGGTATGACGCAAGGCCAAACTTGCCTGATATTCCTCGTGCAACAGGCTGGTATCTGTCTGTCTATCGCTGTGAAATACAGGGCAGGAGCCTTCCATCATCCTCTGCTCCTGCTACAGTAATGCGGCAAAACGATCCCTAGCCAGCCTTGAGGCCCGTGACTTTGGATATTCCCTGATCAAAACCCCCAAATAAAAGGTCGCATTCTGACGATCTCCCAAACGCAGATAGCAACTGATAATCTTAAACAGAGCGTCCGGGGCTTTGGGATCCCTGGGATAGGTTTCAGGGACCTTTTTGAAGGCAAGAATGGCCTGAGCGAATTGATCTTCATCAAAATGGGTCTCACCGAGCCAGTACAAGGCATTGGGCACCAAGGAAGTCTGTGGGAATTGCTTGATAAATGCCTGCAAAAGCTTCCGTGCTGCCTGGGGTTGACGGCTCTCTAATCTGTGCAAGGCTGTGGCATAGACATCTTTGGCCTTGGCAGCAGGCTTTGCCTTGCCTTGAGCCTTCTTTGGGGTAGCCATATCTTTGTGCGGTTCTTGGCGCACAGGATGATGGGTAACCTCGTTGTCGGGAAGCACGCTCTTTACAGGTGCTTGTACCTCGCTGGGTACCGCAGACGGTTGCAAACGTTCCAGTTCCAGAGAAAGATTCGCCAAGTCCATGCCGAGTTGATTCACCCGCTCGGTCAAGTGAAAATTTTTCTTTTCAAGCTCTTGACGTGCTTTTTGAGAATCTTCCTGCATGGACTCAAGTGCCTTAATCCGGTCAAGCAGCGTTGGTTGGGACAGATCAAATTTACTGGTACAGCCCAACGACATGAACAGGATGATTACTGCCATTGCTGCTACCCTATATGATCCATACATACGCTATCTCCTGTTCTTAACATTGACAAAAAAGGTACTATGCCAAGACGAACAAAGTTTCAAGGAAGGTCAACGCCCCATCCTTGATAAACCTGGCGTTTTCGGGCACTCATCGCACACCGTTGTGAAACATGGAGGCAGATCATTATGATGCAGCACACAGCCCAATAAATGGCACCTTTGCAATACGCTCCTAACGCTTGTTACCCGTGTACTATCTTGCATCTTTCCCCTGCCAGTCCGACGATACCTTCCCCCTTCACCTGTGAGGATTTTTATCATGATTGATCATCTCACCTTTTCTCAAACAGCTCTTGCTGCCCTTCTTCTGCTCCTGTTTGCGGGTTTTTGGGGATGTCCCACCATCTCCCTGGTATGTGAACTAACAGGCACACTTACCAAACGCATTTTCCTGGACAAACTGGCCCTCCAGATGGCCCGCCTTGGCACCCTTATTCACCTGGGAGTGTGGGCCGGAGGTGTAGCCTCCTGCCTCTTGGTGTGTTCCCTTTATCCCCCTCTCCTTGCCCTGAGCTGGCAACATGCCTTGTGGCTGTTTCCCCTCCTTGGCCTGAGCCTGACAGGAACCATCCTTATCGTGCTTGTTTTCACCACCTGGAAACACTTCAAAAAAGCCAAAAAGCCTCTGCACATAGCCCTGGGGTTCGCAGGACTGCTCTGTCTCAAACCCCTTTTTTGGGTTTCAGCCATGATTATCAGATTCCAGTTCCTGGCTCAGAACAATCAACCAGTACCCTTCCTGCCTCCCCTGGATTCCACCTTCTGGCCCCTTGCCATACAATGGATCTTCACAGTCATCACCTTAGCTGCGATACTTGGCTCCATCTACCTGCTCATCCGACGCAATCGTGATGATTTTGGTCGTGATTATTATAAATTTGCCCTCCAGGTTTGTGCCAAATGGGCTGTTTTTCCCCTTATCGGCATGGTTATCGCCTGTTTTTGGCTTGCAGTCCTGGCCTTTCCTCAGATAGGTTTTCCAGCCCCCCCTTCTCTCCTGGCCGCTATTGCTATCCGTGCCTTTAGCCTGATGCCCTGCCTTATCATCTGGATCCTCCTTATACGAAACCCCAATCCTCTACGCTTCAAAGGTATGATCCTGACAACCGGCCTGCTCGCCTGGATATTCCTGCTCGGCACCATCACCACGCTTTACGAGATCATTGCTCGGCACACAGGACTCTACCCCCCCCATACCTTTACACGGGAGCTTCTCACCTACCTTGGCCTTGGCTGAGCAGCCAACCAATCTAGGCACCCAAAACTTCCCCAAAGCCTCCATTGACGCCTGATGCCAATCCGGCTATAGACCGCATCTCCTGCCCGGGTGGCGGAATTGGTAGACGCAAGGGACTTAAAATCCCTCGGGCTTCGGCCTGTACGGGTTCAACTCCCGTCCCGGGTACCATAAACACTAACAACGGGTCAGCAACAATATTCCTGCGTTGCTGACTCGTTGTTATTTGCGCGTTATTCACAAGGCACCAAAAGTAACAAACCGGCCCCACGTTGTGTGGGGCCATTTTGTTACTTTTTCTAGTCGAATAATGTTTCTCCACAGAACACACGGAATACACAGAACAATCACAAATCTCTTACCGTGTATTCCGTGGGCCTCATTAGATGTAGTTGGTAATAGAGAATAGCTTAAACTTGACCTGTCCTTTTTGCTTGGGTGGGACAGATCAATAATACGTCATTTTCCTATCATTTCCAAAAACGTAAGAAGTTCATCTGCTGTCCATTGTTGCTGAACCATTCTTTCTTTATACTGTTTAGTAAGCCGTTTTATCCGATATTCCACGCCATAAGCCAATTCTTTGGAAGGTAGAGACACGGTATACACAAGCTCACTCACTCCTTTGGCCTTTGTATATCTGGCTCCCTTGCCTTTGGCATGTTCTTCAAATCGTTTGAAAACATCAAGAGCAACACCTGTGTACAGGGAGTTATCCCTGCAACGAATGATATACACATGCCAGCAAGAAATTTTCATTGTCTTCAACCGATTGATTCTGTTTGCAACAAGAAGCAGTATACAACAAAACAGGGAGCTTCACCCGATATTCCCATCCAAGGTCAAGCCCCCTGCATCTTCTCATTATCTCACAACGAGACAATGTTGTTGTCGTTGTAAGAGTACTACCACACCTGGTTGCGCTGCTCCTTCATAGCCTTTTGCTGTTCATCAAAGGTGGCAAATCCCCCCTGGTGCAGGGCATCTTCTACCGTCTGTTTCCAGTCCCAGGCAGCATAGATAATGGGCTTATGGAACACGCTTCTGAACGTCTCCAGTTCCTGGCGGTAGAAATCTTCCTGGGCCGAGCCAATATTGTCCCGTAGCTGGTGCATAAGGCGGGCATGTTCCCCATCGAACCATTCGACCAGATCTTCCGGTGTGAGATATTTCCTGAGGATATGCTCATAGCCTTCCTTGTTGAGCAATCTCCGAACCCGTTCAAAATGCTGTTCCCCGATCCAGTCTCCAAGCTGGGCAATGTCTATATTTTCCTGCTCGATTTCAGCAATATCGTACTTGGTCTGTCCATAAGTATCAGGCACCACAGAGGCTGAAACAATCCCTGCCACACACACAAGGCCGCGAATGATTTTACTGTTGGAAACGCCCTGACCGCAAAAACCTACCTTTTTGCCGTATTTCTGACCAGTGAAGATGGTCGTTAAAATGGCCCATACAACAGCGGGATCTTCCTCATCATAAATGTGCTGGAGCATGGAATTATCGCGATCCGTGCCCAGGACAAGCTGAGTCATGTCATTGGAACCAATGGAGAAGCCATCGAACTCCTTGATAAATTCCTTGGCCAGGATGGCATTGCTGGGAATCTCGGACATCTGGATCACCTTGAGATCATCCTCTCCCGAACGCAGGTTGTGAACCTGAGCCAGATAATGTTTAAGACTTCTGGCCTCTTCAATGGTACGTACAAAAGGCAGCATGATGTGGAGATTCCGGCCGCCAAAGGCCCCCCGTGCCAGTTTGAAGGCCTCAAGCTCCCAGTCATGAATATTTCTGGATACACCCCGGAAGCCGAGCATGGGGTTGTCTTCCTGGAACTCGAAAAGAATACCTCCCAGCAGGTTGCGGTATTCGTTGGTTTTATAATCCGTTGTTCGGTAAATGATACTTTTGCCGTAAAAGGCCATAGCAAAGAGTCCCAATCCCTGGGCCAGGGTCTGTACATAGAGCTCTTTACCCGTTCTGTAGCCCCTGGAGACAAGGGTCTTCCTAATCCTTTCCGACAGGGTTTCCAGCATGTTCATCTCACGCTGTAACCCCACCTTGCGGGCCACATCATCGCGCAGGGCCTTGATGCGGGCCAGAAAATCCACCACATACGGGTCTTTTTCTATCCGTTCGACAATATGGGTTATGCGTTCCTCAATCTCACGTGACCGACGTTCCTCATCAGGGTCAGCAAATCCGAGCTCTCTGGAATCAAGAAAGCCCATAATGGCCTTGACATGCTCGCGAAGATCCTTGGAGGTTTTGAGGATATCCAGACGCTGAGTGGCCATTTCCAGGTGATCGTCCATTTTCCTGTCCAGCTCACGGATCTGACGATGAATGGCCAGCACCTCGTCCGTGCCCCGAAGACCTGAAGAGTTGGACAATTCTTCCATTTCCTGGGCAAGGCCCGTGATAATGCCCACATACTTTCTGATTCTGAAATCAATAGCAACGACCCCTGCATCAAGCTGTTCCTTGAGCACCTTGGTCAAATCATTGTCAATTTCAGAGAGTTTTTGATGGATAATGGTGTCCAGAGAGCCATTGTCATAGGCTTCCAGGGCCAGGGGATGGACACCAATATTGCCCAGCATAAACTCGGCCCGTAACAATCCCACCTCAAAATCCGGTACATTGCGCAGACGAGACAGAAAAAGGGATTGGCCCACATCTGCCAGGATGAGTCCGACCTTGGTTTGGGTAGCAGGCAATGCTGCCACATCTAAGGTTCCACCCACCTCTTCCATGGGAACAAGGCCGCGATAGATACATCCTCTCGACCCATCTACCGTGACTTCCTGGCCGTCCAGGGTACGCAGAACCTCCAGACGTTTGATGCCGATAACCGCTGGGATTCCCAATTCCCGCGAGGTAATGGCCGCATGACTGGTATCACCACCGGCATCAGCCATAATGCCCGCAGCAATCCGCATTCCAGGTACCATATCAGGATCAGTGCGTTCTGCTGCCAGAATATCACCCTTGTTCACCTTGTTAAGTTCCAGGGCTGAACGCAGAAATCGGACGGTTCCCTGACCAGCACCACGGGAAGCGCCATTCCCCTGCAACAGGACTTCTGCTGTTCTGAGGGCCTCTGGCTTGACCTCCATACGACGCATGAAAATTTTTGAGGGATGTTTTTCAAGCTCGGCGTTCCATCTGGTTTCAGGACGGGCCTGAACAAACCAAAGCCGATCCCATTTATCAATACAGAACTCCGAATCCATGATCATGCCGTCATAGGCAAGACTGATGCTGCGTACCCCTTTGGCCACAGTTTCGGCCTGAGCCAGGGAAAGCGACCAACGAAAGGCAGTTGTTTCCGGCACCTCAACCACCTTGGTTCCAATGCCGGAATCATCATATACGATCTTCTTATCCTTGCAGCCCATAAGCCGGATGACTACTTCCTCTCCATCTTCTCGCTGAAAAACATAGAATTTGTCAGGAGTGACCATGCCGCTGACAACAGCCTCGCCCAGACCATAGCTGGCATCAATGGAAACAAGATCCTTGCGATCCGTGCCACGGCACCCGGTAGAGGTATCCGCACTAAAGGCGGTACCAGAGATAACAGGATTGATCATCCGCATAATACAGACAGAAAGGGAGGTGTTCTCAATAGACCATTCCTGTTTGGCCTGCACGGCAATGGATTCATCGCCGGTCTCTTCGGCCTTGGCCACAGCATCCAAGATGGACTCACGGCGATACGTCATACTGCGAAGATTATAAGCTGATGCACAATCCCAGTGGTAGGCCTCGGCCACATTGGCCTCACCCACAATATTCAGATACGTATCCTGAAGACCAGCAAAGGCCTTGTTCCGGCTGTCTTCTCCTGCGGCTGAAGAACGAACCGCAACAGGCACGCTTTCCAGACCAGCTTCTTTGCAAATGGCCCGGTAGGCCGAACGCACCGCCTCGTCTACTTCTTGGGGCAAATCCACCGATAAGATCGCCACTTGTACCAGAACAGACCGTTTACGAAGTTGATCAATTCCTTCCGGTGAGGTGGCAAATCCCTCCACGACGTTATTCACAAAGGTGCGAAGCTTTGTCGTTCCCACCGTATTATCGGATGCAGCTTTGAGTTTTTTGGCCACCTTGCGAACAAAATGCTGCAAAAAATCAGGATCATTATTGATTTCCTGATCCGCCCAATCAATATGATCATATTCCTTGTCAACAATCGCCCTGACAGCAGCCGCATTCACCTTGGTGGTATCAAGAAGCACATGAAATGCCCTGGAGGAAACAGCCCGAAATTGAGGAGCACGGATATTCTCAATGGTACTGATGATGGCTGTATTGTAATTCTTACCACCCACAAGCAATTCGGCATCTGGGCCTAGAGTGACAATATCATGACCATTAAGGATAAATTGTTCTCTGATAGCATCTATTGTTTTCTGGGATGCACCTTGTTGTGGTTCATTATCCTGTACCTTGGACGTTTTGCCCTCAGTCGCAGCTTTCTGAGAAACCTTTTTCTGGGTCTTTGACATGTTTTTTCCTCCTGAAAAATCGCGGTTCTTTTCCACCACGCTTTCTCTGATGCACGACAAGCATCGTTAATAACGGCACATAAGCATTGAATAGATGTTTACTCTACAAAAAGCTTCCTTCAAGACGGCCGCCTATGGCCAGAAGGATTCCAGCCATAGGCGGCATAGATTACAATTTTTGACCACAGCTCGCGCAAAAGTTGTCATCTTCGCGTACCGCAGGGTGTTTGCAGGTGGGGCATCGCCTGGGAACGGGCATCAATTCTACCAGAAGTTCGCCTTCATACACCGGAACCATCTTCCGATCTTCCTGATAATCAGCAACCTTGAGAACCCGTTTGACCATACCATCTACCTGGGAAAAGACCGCCTTTTCCTGCTTCATGATAGAAATATTAAACAATTCCTCACCCTGTTTGACCACATCACCTGGTTGAACCTGCATGACCCAGAGGTCACCGTTGCTGGGCGAGCCCACGTGATAAGGATTGTCTTTATCCGCCTTTTCAAAGGCATCCTCTTCAACGCCAGTAGCCTCGGCCACCTTAACCTGGTGAGTAAAAAATTCAGAATCCAGGGCATATCTGACAACACTGTTTCCATGTATATCTGGTTTGGTAACAGCAAGAATGGTCAGCAGATGGTGCTTGCCCTGAGAATCCCTGAAATAGAGTTCTCTGCCCGTTTCCATTCCTTCAAACCAGACATCCAGGGGAAGCAGATTGGCATCCCCAAAATTCCGGACAAAATCAAAGGTGTTCAGGGCATCACCCGGATGGTTCAGATAGAGAACCAATTCCTCATCCGAAGGATCCCGATCAAGATGGTCGGTCAGGGCCATGCGTTCGGCATCGACATCCAGATCAGAAAGGGTAATCAGCGGGGAGTCTTCTGTGCGTTCTTTAAGGGCCTGCTCATACTCATCGCCAAAGGCACTCTCATAAACCCAGTTTGCGGGAAAACCCAGAGGAAGACGACCGAATTTGCCCAGCAGGAGATCCTTAAAGGCATCATTACAATTTGTGTAAATACCAAGACGCTGCTTCCTGACCTCTTCGGAAAGGGATGCCTCCGGCGTATTGACCACGGTATCAAGCACCCGCAGCAACCTGCGTACCGACTTTTTGCCCCCATTTTTGAAGGCCCCTGTTACGGCCAGAAAGGCGGTATTCCAAGTGATCTGGGAACCAGGTGTTACATCATGGTACCTGACAATCTGCCTGGTTCCTTCCAGAAACTTGAGCATATAAGGCAAGAGATGGATATATCCCTGCTTCATGGCCCCTTCCTGGGACGAGGAAGTGGCCCCTCCAGGCATACCATGTTTGACTACATCATAATCAATACCCTGAAAATAAGGAGCTGTGTACTTGTCATAATAGGGCATGATCTGTTTCAGCACAAACCCGCAGGTTCGGATCATTTCCTTGTTCAGATTCGTCGTAAGCCCCAATTCGTCCTCAATATAGGCAGCCGTGGACAGCACCTCACCCTGTCCGTACCAACGAACAGCAGAACCGATGGCGGTATCCACAATATGGGCTCCGGCCTTTGCTGCCGCACCCACAGCAGGAACAAACAAGCCATCCGTATAGTGGCGATGGTAGTGAAGCACGAGATCCGGCCAGGTCTTGCGGATGGCTCCCACCAGCTCGCTGATGAATCTGGGAGGACATACCCCGGCCATGTCTTTGAGCCCCAGGATGATCTTTTTCTGAGCCTTGGCCAATGACAAGCCGCTCACCGAGGTGATCATGGCAAGGATTTCCTCCACCACACCAAGATAATGAGGAACATCAAATCCCCTGGCCCAGGACAGAGAGATGGCCGGTTCAAAAATATTCCGGGTCGATCCGAGTACAACCTCGGCAAAGGGGCGCATATTATCAACATGATTCAAAAAATCAAAACAGCGGATCACATCGTAGTGCTCACAGATCATCTCGCCCGTCATGCGCATGATATTCTTGGGCTGTGGCTTATACCCAAGCACATTGGTCGAACGGATGAGGATCTGCTTGAGGGTCTTGGGGGCAAAGGCATTCCACTCTTCAGCCTCAGAAAAAGGGTAGGTCATATTGGCCAGCATCGCCACATGGAAATGGGCCCCGCCACCGTTTTCCAGAGAAAAGAACCCACAATTGTCAAGATACGGGCCAACTATCCGATCCTCGGCAAGACGGAACCGATTGCCGCTATTGGATTGGGTGATGTCCCTGGTGGTGGTATCTGTAAAATGAATCGTGCCGGAATCACGCACATAATCCAATATCGCGTCCCGATTTCCTCTGGGATAGGGAGACGTGTGATATTCTGTCTCAATGCGGGGAAGTACCGGCTTGAACGCGCCCAGGCATTTGTCTCCCTTGTGGCGATAGTCACCCAATTGCACATAGGGGTTGAATCCCTTGGCAGAAATTTCCGCAACCAGGCGGGAAAGCCGTAAGGCCTCTGGTTCCTCGTCCTGGTATCTCATAAGTTCAGGTGTTTTGGCCACAAACTGGGTATCAAAGTCACCAGAAATAAACTGAGGGTGATGAATGATCCGAGTGTGAAAAGGAATGGTGGTCTTGATCCCGCCAATGATATATTCGCCCAGGGCCCGATCCATAATGCCAAGTACCTTGGGCCAGGTCTTGCCATAGGCGATGAGCAGGGCTGCGGCAGAATCGTATTGCGGGGGAAACTCATACCCGCCAGAAATACACGAATCCACACGAACCCCCTGACCACCAGGCGAGAGATAGCGTGTGATCACCCCAGAGTTAGGGGCAAAATTCTTTTGCGGATCCTCGCCATTGATTCTCACCTGCATGGCCGTGTTAAAAGGCCGTGTATCCTGATCATTCAAACGCAGTTCGGCCCCAAAGGCCAGGGCAATCTGCTCCTCCACCAGGTCAATACCGTAGCGGCATTCCGTGATACCATGTTCCACTTGCAGCCTGGTATTGGCCTCAATAAGATAGGGATTGAGATCCTGATCCACCAGAAATTCCACTGTAGCCAAAGACTGATACTCCACTTCCTTGACCAATCGAACAGCGTATTCCTTGAGACGGGCCCGCAAGGTCTCGGTCATGGCAGGCCAGGGTGAAGGCGTGATCTCCACGAGCTTCTGATGATTGCGTTGAACCGTGCAGTCGCGTTCGTCAAAGGCAAACACATTGCCGTACGTATCAGCAATGACCTGGATCTCAATATGCCGGATAGAGGTCAGCAAACGCTCTACATACAGTCTGGGATTGCCAAAGGACGCCTGGGCCAGGGCCGATGCCTTGGCAAAGGCATCTTCCATCTGCTCTTCACGAAATACTTCATAAATGCCTCGTCCCCCGCCCCCGCCTTCGGCCTTGAGCATAACAGGGAAGCCCATCTCCCTGGCCATCTCTCGGGCCTCGGCAAGGCTCACAGCCCCTTCGGAGCCGGGAACTACCGGAATATCAAGCTTTTTCGCCAGCCGCCGCACTTCTACCTTATTACCCAAAAGCCGCATGGCCTCACTGGACGGGCCGATAAAAAGAATACCGGCATCCTTACATTTCTGAGGAAAGGTGTCATCTTCTGAGGCAAATCCCCATCCCGGATGGATGGCCACGATTTTTCTGGCCCTGGCTTTGGCGATAATGAGATCCACGTCCAGATAGGCCCTGGGATTTTCGCCCAAAAGAAGCAATTCCTGGGCACAGGTGGTAAAGGGAGCCGTCTTGTCCACATCCGTAGCGGTCATAATGGGCACGGCCCCAAAAACTTCCCTTATGGAACGAACAATGCGCCGCGCCGGAATCCCCCGGTTGGCCACAAGAATCTTTTTTCCCCGTAAGCGGGCTGCGATATCTTCAAAGGTTTTTGCTGTCATTGGATTAAGCGGCTCCTGTTCAATGGCATTCTTTTGAGTTGTTCAATGGCATGTTACTCTACCCTTCAGATTGTATGGTTCTGAGTAGGAGATCTTTCCCTTTCACAAGGAAGAATGCTCCCCGTATACAGCACCTCTCTATGTCCCTGACGATCAAGAACAAGGCTGCCATCTTCCTGTACATCCATAAGACAGGCGGTATGGCACCCTTCCCCACAGACAACCTGAACATCTTGGTACATATACGCCAGAAGCGGCTTGAGGCATGCAACAAATCCGGCAGGACTTTTTAGGGTAAGGGTTTTCTCGTACCAGAAACGCCCCCGGGACACAAGCTGGGCCCACAGGGCCAAGAGGTTATCAGAGTGGATCACCAGGGAAAGATTTCCGGCTATCATTGAAGTATCTGCCCTCATTTCCTCTGGTGTGGGAGATCGCATGAGATTGATGCCCAGACCTACCAGAAGAACATCGTTACGTTCCTCAACAAGTATGCCGCCCACCTTATGTCCTTCAAACAACAAATCGTTGGGCCATTTAATATGCAGAGCAATACCTTGATCCAGAAAAAAATCATGTACCAGAACACCCGCCATAAGAGGAACAAGGGTATTCCAGCCTTTGGGAGGAAGGGGCCACCGCCAGGCCGCATAGAGATTGCCCGTTGGAGACATCCACTGCCTTCGCATCTGCCCCCGCCCTGCCCATTGGGACGCAGCCACCACCGAATCCCAGATTGCAAATTCGTTGGCAGCATGTAAGGCCCAGGCCACATCAAGAGTGGAGGAACACGGGCCAACAACATAGACGGCCTGGCCATCTCCTGTCTCCCATTGGGTACGCAGGGCATGGAGTTCTTCCCCTTCAAAGGGAAGGGCCATCTCCCTTGGCAGCCTTTGTGGTACACAAATACGCATGATCAGTTTACTCCCTGTGCACAGAAGGCCCGTATTCCTAATATCCCGATACCTCCTGCTCCAAAAACAAGGTTTGGCAGCCAGGCCGCCACTATGGGAGCAAGAGTTCCGTTCTCTCCGGCAGCCGTACTCATGGCAAACATGACATAGTACAGAAAAATCAAACCCAACCCGGCAAGAACACTCGCATAGATATTGGTGATGGTCAGGGTGATGGCCACGGCGGCACAGACCAGGACGACAAGGGAGCAGGGATAACTTATTTTGGCATAGAGTGAGGTACGTAACCCTTCTACATTAGAGCCAGCCTGTCCAAGAACCTTAATGACTCTGGCAAGTTCCCAATAGCTCAAATATTGAGGGGCCTTGTCATTGGTAAGGGTGGCAAAAGAACGTGGGTCAGTCCCAAGGGTCAAGGCCATCTGCCCTATGGTCTCACGGGCAAAAGAGGTAAGGTGTATGTGACGCACATTCGTAAGCTTCCAGGTGGTTCCGCGAACCTGCACGCTGCTGGCTGTGGTAATCGTTTCCATACCCCTGCCATCCTTTGTCAGGGTATACATCACCACGCCCTCACCCACGCCCTGAAAGGGCTTGAACCTCTTGATCCTGATCATCCTGTCTGCCTCTCGAAACCAGACATCCCAAAGGGTTTGCTGAGAAAGCTGGTGCTTACGCACTTCTTCTTTCCAGATCCTATGGGCCACGGTATAGCCCTTGGTGCCAAGAATCTGGGAAAATCCGAACAGCAGGGCACTCCAGATCAGGGCATAAACGAGCATAATCCTGCCTGGAACGGCAAACGGGACAGCGCAGGAAGAAAGGGCAATGATCTCCCGATTACGGTGCATGAGGCTGAACTGAATGAGGAGGGAGAGGAGAAAAACAGCCGGAACTATCTGAGAAATAATCAACGGAGTCTTGGCTGCAAAGTACACGAGTATGGATGTTAACCCCACGCCAGCTTTGAGAAAATCATCCAGACGGTCAAACAATTCTATGAGCAGATAGATGCCAAGACCTGCACCCAACACCAGGGCCAGGAGAAACAGATTCTGCCGAAGCAGGTAGCGGACAAGGATCTTAGTGTTCATGGGCAGATTCTGTCTTCCTGGTGAGCAGACCATGACGGCATCGTCTCCACAAAACCATGACATCCAGATTTTTTTCACGGGCCACGAGCACAAAACCGGCCAGGGTCAGCAGGGTAAAGATGACATTAGGCATCCACAAAGCTGGCCCAGGGGCAAGATCCCCAGTTTCAGCCAAAACCATTCCCAAAGAAAACAAAGCGTAATACAAGAGAAAAAAACCCAGAACAAGCACCAATCCATACTGGCGGCTCATTCCCTGAAACAAAAAGGCCAGAGGAATGGCGAACAGCCCCAGTACCAGGCAGGCCACAGGCAGGGCATAACGCTTGTCTATCTCGGCAGTGAGATCACGCCATTGCTGCTCATCAGCCTGAGCAGGCTTCAACTGGGCAAGACGGGTACGCAGCTCCTCCAGGGACAGGGATTTGATCCGCCTTTCCCCCAGCACATCAACGCCTCCCAGCAGCCTCTCCAGGTTCATGTGAACCTGGTACGAGGCAAAACCAATCTCATCGATCTCGTCCTTGGTGTACCGGTAGACAGTCCCGTTCGTGAGGAGAAAAAACATCTTGCCGTGCTGGCTGTCTGTGACAAGCCGTCCCCGGGGGGCCACCAGGGTTGTGCGCAGATTGCTGTCTGTGGCATCTTCCACAAAGACCTTTTCCATCTCCCCGGTCTGGGGATCGACCCGAAGAGCAAAAACCGTGAGGCCCGAAAAATCCTTGTTAAAGACACCAGGACGGATGGTGACAACGGCCTTGGTCTTGACCAGATCGTAGACCGTCTGCCTAAAATGCTCCATGCCCCAGGAAATACCGTACAACGTCATGACCCCACAGCAACACATCCCCATACACGAAAACACAAGCGGCCCTGGCAAAAACCTGTAAATACCAAGGCCACCAGCCCGAAGAGCGATGAGTTCCCTGTCCGTGCCCATGCGTAAAAAGGTCAAAAAGATGGCCAGCATACAAGAAACCGGTAGGAGCAGGCTCATAAAAAACGGACTCAGATACAGAAAAAGCCTGCCAAAATCGAGCAGGGACATATCCTGCCCCATGATGAACCCGCGCATCTGCAACAGCCTGCCCATAAGCAACACCACAAGCATTGTTCCCAGACAGACCCCAAAAATGGTCACCAGCTCTTTAACGATCTGACGTTGTAATAGAGACACGAATAAGGTCTCCTGCTCCATGACATCAAGCTCCCAAACGACACTCCTGCCAACACCGAACCTTCCGGTCATACGAACAGACAATGAGACGAACAAGGCTCTCAGGAAGTCGCTGTCTCCTTGTCCAGATACAGCCGATAAAGATACCGTTCGTCCTCTGGCCCCAGGTTAAACCGCATACCCACATCCCGAAGCAGGGTCTTAATGGCCTCACCCTCACTCAGATGTTCTTCAATCCATTCCACTGCTCTTCGCAATTGTTTGCTTTCAGGCATGATTGTCGCCATAGTGCCTCCTTTTGTGGTTTCACTGGCCTGTAAGCCACCCACCCTTTCACAGCACGTCGGTAAAGGATACCAGCCATACCCAGAAAGGGCAGGCCGCATCAGAATTCAAGATGATGTACTGTCCTGGGAAAGGAAATCACGTCGCGGATATTGGTGACCCCTGTGATAAGCATCAGCAGCCGCTCAAAGCCCATACCAAACCCGGCATGAGGGACAGTGCCAAAACGACGCAGATCCCTGTACCACCAATAGTCATCCGTGTTTAATCCCAATTCCTGAATCCGGGCATCCAGGACATCCAACCGTTCCTCACGCTGGGAACCGCCAATAAGCTCACCAATTCTGGGAACCAGAATGTCTACGGCAGCTACCGTGCGGTTGTCATCATTGAGCCGCATATAAAAGGCCTTGATCTCCTTGGGATAGTCGTACACTGCCACGGGCTTCTTAAAATGCTTTTCTGTAAGATACCGTTCGTGTTCGGTTTGCAGATCCAGACCAAAGGCAACAGGATACTCAAACTTCTTCCTGACCTTATTCAAGATGTCGATGGCCTCGGCATAGGGAAGACGGACAAAATCGTTGTCAACAATAGTATCCAGGGTGGCAAAGAGATTCTTATCTACAAATCGGCCAAAGAGTTCCAGATCGTCACGGCAATGTTCCCGAACATGGTTGATGAAATATTTGGTACATTCCTCACCCAAGTCCATGTTGTCGGACAAATCCGCAAAGGCCATTTCCGGTTCCAGCATCCAGAACTCGGCAGCGTGTCTGGGGGTGTTGGAGTTCTCTGCCCGAAAGGTCGGGCCAAAGGTATAGACATCGCCCAGGGCCGTGGCCATGTTCTCGGCGGAAAGCTGGCCGGAAACCGTGAGCAGGGCCCTTTTCCCAAAAAAATCCTGCCCAAAATCCATCCTGCCTTCCTGCATGGGCAGGTTATCAAAATCGCATCCCGTCACCGTAAACATCTCACCAGCCCCTTCGCAGTCCGAACCAGTGATCACCGGGGAATGGATATAAAAAAAGCCCTTGTCTCTGAAATACTTGTGAATGGCGTAGGAGAGCTCGGAACGGATACGGGTTATGGCCCCGTATTTATTTGTCCTGGGCCGCAAATGGGCAATGGAGCGCAAAAACTCGTCAGAATGACGCTTTTTCTGCAAGGGAAAGGTTTCGGCATCAGCAGTCCCAATCACAATGATCTCCCGGGCCCGGACTTCCCATTGCTGTCCCTTACCCGGAGACTCTACCAAAGCACCTAGAACCTTGACCGAGGCCCCTGTGGTTATGTCCCCTACCTGCTCATAGCCTTTGATGCCTTCATCAAGAATCACCTGAATATTTTTCAGACATGATCCGTCATTGACTTCCAAAAAAGAAAACCCCTTGGCATCCCGTTTTGTCCGCACCCATCCGCATATACCTATGGGATCCATGCCGTTTGTGGCTCCAAGGGCCTGACGTATCCGTACTCGTTTCATTCTGTCACTCCTTTTCAGGCTGTCCACAAACCATCATCTGCCAAGGGTTGGCACTATGATGGAGATCGTGCACACGACCTGATGATTGTGATTGGTTAGCATGGGAGGCTTTCTGACCACCCGGCATAGAGCCCTACCTGTGAGCCTTTCCATGTTCAAGGGGCAAAAATAGCTGCCCATTGTCAAAGCATATTCACGGGGTCGAGATCATAGGTAAACCGCAGGTGACGATCCTGACCAAAATGGTGATCAACCGCTGCAAAAACTTGTCTGATAGCCGACCAATGTTGGGCCTTGATAAGACATTGGAATCTGAGACGGCCCCTAAGTACCCGCAGGGGTGCGGGTGCAGGCCCAAGAACCCGCAGGCCCAGCCGAGCAGATTGGTGACGAATAATCTCCCGAAGGTGGGTGAGGCAGGCATCACCTTGTTGCCAGTCAAGAGGATAACTCATCCGCAAAAGGCCCAGTTTGACAAAGGGAGGATAGGCAAACCGTCGGCGCCGTTCAATTTCCTGGGCATAGAAGCCCTGGTAATCATTTTTTTGAATAAACCCCCAGCAATGATGGTCAGGATTTCGGGTCTGGATGAGCACCCTGCCCTGCTTATCCCCCCGTCCGGCCCTGCCTGCTACCTGGACGAGAAGCTGAAAGGTCCGCTCGGTGGCTCGGTAGTCCGGCAGGTTGAGCCCCAAATCCCCGTCCACCACCACGACCAGAGTGACCCCTGGAAAATGATGCCCCTTACTCAGCATCTGGGTTCCCACAAGCACCTGCTGGCTGCCTGCGGCAAATTCCTGGAGAATCTGTTCCATCTGTCCCTGGCGGCGGGACGAATCACGATCCAGGCGAACTACCCCTGTCCCCTGGGGTAGTGACATACGCAGAAATTCTTCCAGCTTCTCGGTTCCTGCCCCCACCGGCTGGAAGACAGAGCCCCCACAATGGTCGCAGATCATAGGAAGGGGTCTGGTAAACCCGCAATAATGGCAGACCATACGATGCACATCTTTATGGTAGGTCAGGCTGATCATACAATGGGGGCAAGTGGCTGGTTCACCGCAATCTTCGCAATACAGAACCGGGGCATATCCCCTGCGGTTGTGCATGATGATGACCTGATCGCCAGCAGCCAGGGCAGTTTCCAAGGCCTGACAGCATGGGGCGGCAAAGGGGCCTGTTGTTACGGGAAAAGTCTTAAGATCTATCAGACGAATCTGCGGCAGGGCTTTGCGGCCAATCCGCCTGGTCATACTCACCAGGTTGATGTCGTGTTGATGAGCCGCAAAAAACGTCTTCATGTCCGGGGTGGCTGAGCCAAGAACAAGCAAGCCCCTGGAGCGTTGTACCCGGTAATACCCTACCTCCTTGGCATGATACACCAGCCGTTCGTCCTGCTTAAAGGAGGCGTCATGTTCCTCGTCCAGGATGATCACTCCAGGATCAGGCCCTGGAAGAAACAGGGCCGAACGTGTCCCCACAACCACAAGAGGGTCATGGTTGGAGGCCATCCTGGTAAAGGTAGCTTCCCGTGTTTGGGCCGTCTGATACCCATGATACAGCACCACCTCCTGGTTGGGGAAAAATCCTTTGGCCTCGGCAAAAAGCTGCAGGGCAATGGCTACCTCTGGTGCCAGAAGCAGCACCCGTTGGCCCCTGGCCAGACAGGCTTGGGCTACGTGGAGGTACACCCGTGTCTTACCGCTTCCAGTAACCCCATGCACCAGGCAGATAGAGGGGGATGGGGTGTCCATCAAAGTCTGTAAGGCAGCAAGTCCCTTGTCCTGTTCAGGAGAAAGGGGGGGCAATTCCTTGATTTCCCTTGGCAAAGGAGGTTCCGGCTCATAGGGGGTAGAACGGATACCCACCAGCCCTTTGTCCACCAGGGCCTTCAAAAGACTGGTGCTGGCACCTTTGACCTCGTTGCGCACCTGTGACCAGGCCGCTCCCCGCTTTTCCCAAAGATAATGCAGAACATCCCATTGACGCATGGCATTGGGCCGAATGGGCCAGGGGGGATCTTGCATAATATAACAATATTTCTCTTCGTGGGGAGACACATACTTCCTGACCATGCCCCCTGCCTGCCAGTTACGGGCAAGTTCCTTTCTGGCGTCCTTATCCAGGCGGCTCATCCCGGCAATAGTCCACTCCCTGCCCGTGTCGTTGTCGAAAAACACGGGTTGGGTCTCTTTGAAGAAACGGGGAAGCACGTTGGCCAGAACACGGCCAAGGGGCTGGGATTGCCTGAGGGCCAGATCCTCAAGCAAAGAGATATAGTCCTGATCCAGACAATCGTGGGAACAGGCCGGCCAAAGCACCTTGCGGAGACGGCAGCCCGAAGGCCTGGCCGGGGCAGGCCCAAGCAACACCCCTATGCGGTAGCCCTTGCCCAGGGGCACGACAACCGGAAGACCAGAATGCCAGAAGGGTGTGGGAAAATAATCGGGAACCTCGTAGGTCAGCGTGGCAAACGGCGCACTGATAATGGCGATGTCCCAGAGACCTGGCTGCATGAAAGGCATTAACGAAGTCTCTGGGCAGCACCAGGCAAAGGGCCGTCCATAAGGGAGAAAAAACGTGAGGAGGAAGCAAACATCTGCTTGCCTTGCAGGTGACGGTTCATGGAGGAAACAGCAAAGAGCTCGTCCTGTAACGGGATATTCACTCCATTCCAGCGGATGTGTATCTCAAGAGGTTCCTGCCCCATTCCAGAACGCCACATCCTGTGGGGAAGCCAAAAATGACCAATGTTCGCCCATTCATCCCAGATCAGATCAGATGTTCCAGCTTCTGTTTGGTAGATGACACGCACGGGAACATGACGGTCATTCTCCATCCAAAATTGATTGGTACGGGTCTCTCCATCCCTGGCCCCTACCACCAGACAAGGCTGGTCAAGAAGAAATTGGTAGGACATGACCGATCCATCCACCCCAGCGGCCATCCATTTGGCAAGAGGCACACGCCAGATAATGAGCCCGGGCACAGGGGTATTATCCTGCTGGGGCAGCACACGCACAAGCGAAGTCCCCTTGCCCAGCACAGCCCGGACAAGCATAGGCTGGCCCTGAACCGTTTCAATATATTCCTGCCGCCACAGCTTCCCTTTGACCCAGAGCTTACAGGTTATTTCGGGATAGGCAGGAAAGGAAAGAATCGCCTGAAAGGAAGACAGGGCCTTCATTGTTTTGCTCACGGACGCAGCCACTTCTGCTGACTCAGGAACAAAGGCATGACATGGAGAGGCCACACCAAGGCAGACTCCCAGGACAAGTATGCACATCGTACTGACCAAGATGTTCATGAAAGACCCCTTTGTGGGTTGGGAGACAATATAAAAAAATGGTTCCCGAAAAAACTCAGAAACCATCACGAGCAGACTATAAAGAGAATCAGGAACGAGGGAGCATCGCTTGTAGATGCTCGATAAGCTCCTCTCTAAGACTCTCATCCTGGAGGGCAAAATAGATATTGGCCGAGAGATAATCCACCCAGTCACCTGTATCAAAGCGTTTTCCCCGAAGCTTTACGGCAAGGAATTTGCTTTTCCTGGCCAGCGACTGCATGGCATCGGTGAGCTGAATCTCCTCACCGTCCTCAACCTGGAGATTTTCCAGGTGTTCAAAAATGTCAGGCGTGAGCACATACCGACCGACCATAGCCAGCCTGGAAGGAGCCTCATGGGGACGCGGTTTTTCCACCATGCCACGCACCCGATACATGCCGGGCGCAAATTCTTCGGCCTGAAGGATGCCATATCGGCTCACCTTTTCCTGGGGCACCTCCACCACACCCACAACAGGCATATTTTCAGAACGAGCCACATCCAGAAGCTGTTTGATGCCGGGATCCCTGTCAAAAAGAAGATCATCGCCAACCATCACGGCAAAGGGTTCGTCTTTGATTACCTCTCTGGCGCAGAGCACGGCATGGCCTAAGCCAAGTTGCTTTTTCTGACGCACCGAAAGGATATTCACCATCTCTGCCACCTCGCGGACTTGGGCCAGCATGGCCTTGTTGCCGGTACGCTCCAGCAAGGATTCAAGGGTCAAATTGTAGTCAAAATGATCCTCAATGATGCGTTTGTTCTGATTATTCACAAAAACCACATCCGTAAGCCCTGCCAGCATGGCCTCTTCGACTACATATTGCACGGTGGGTTTCTTATACACCGGCAGCATTTCCTTGGGAATATTTTTGGTAGCAGGCAATGATCGAGTACCCCATCCCGCTACCGGGATAACCACTTTGCGGATGTTCATGGGCATATTCTCCTTATAATCTGTAAAGATGGGTGTACATACGATGCAAGGGCTCAAGGGTACAACACGCCATGACAGCGACTATTTCAGACCACATTCCACTTCATTAACAAGAGTTTGGGTCAAGGATTCCACCAGCTCCTGATCCTCACCTTCCACCATGACCCGCGCAACCGGTTCTGTTCCAGAATAGCGGAGAATAACTCGGCCACGGCCCTTTAATTTCTCTTCAGCATCCTTGACCGCTTGCTGGATAGCAGGAACCTCTTCAAAGGGTATTTTCCGTTCCACATGCACATTGACCAATTTCTGGGGAAAAAGTTGCAGGAGTCCGGCCAATTCCGACAGGGGTTTGTCTCGTTGGCGCATGATCCGCAAGAGTTGCAAGGCCGCTAAAAGCCCATCTCCAGTGGTGCCATGATCCATAAAGATAATATGTCCTGACTGCTCACCACCCAGTGAAATACCCTGTTGGCGCATAGCCTCGACAACATATCGGTCACCCACCGAAGTTCTGACAAGCTGACCACCCTGTTCCCGCATAAACATCTCAAGAGCCATATTGCTCATGGTTGTAGCAGCCAGGGTATTGCCGGGTAGGGCTCCTCGTTCCATAAGATCCAGAGCACAGATAGCCATGATCTGATCCCCGTCCAGAATCTGACCGGTCTCATCCACCACAATAAGCCGGTCTCCGTCACCATCCAGAGTCAGTCCTATATCGGCACCAGTTTCCACTACCCTGGAGGCGGCAAGCCCTGGATACAGGGAACCGCATTTATGATTAATATTCAAGCCATCAGGTTGATTGCCCAAGGTAATCACCTTGGCTCCCAACTCCTCGAAAATAAGAGGAGCGACCTTATAGGTAGCACCGTTGGCACAATCCAGCACAATTTTGACTCCATCCAACGTCAGTTCTGAAGGAAAGCTGTGTTTCAGGTAGACGATATACCTGCCTGTGCTGTCTTTAAGTTGAGCGGCCCTGCCTATGGCCTCTGGAAGAGGCGTATCCCATTTCATATCCTCATCCATGACCATGGCGGTCATTTCATCCTCCACCTGATCCGGCAGTTTGAACCCATCCTTATCAAACAACTTGATACCATTATCCGTAAAGGGATTGTGGGATGCAGATATAACAACCCCAAGATTGGCCCGCATATTTCTGGTGAGAAAGGAAATGGCCGGTGTAGGCATGGGGCCTGTCATAAAAACATCCATGCCTGCGGCACAAAATCCCGATGTAAGGGCAGACTCAAAAACATACCCGGAAAGCCTGGTATCTTTGCCAATAAGCACGCGATGCCTGCCATGCCCTTTACGAAAATACTGACCCGCTGCAAGCCCCAGACGCAGCACCAATTCTGGCAGCATGGGAAAAATATTGGCCTGTCCTCGAAGACCATCCGTTCCAAAAAGACGTTTCGTCATGGACTCTCCTTAGAAGTTTTTTCGTGTACTTTGACCGTCAGTTTAATGGGTTTGGCCTCAAGCAAGTCCGTATCCTCAGGAAGAACAATCTTATAGGTTTGCTGGTGTGTACCCACAGCAGGTCGTGCCCCTGTCTTGATCTGAGGAATAATGGTCTCCCGCCAATCTTCTTGCCGCATGAGTGTCAGGGGCAGCTCAAGTTTAAGCCGCACAAACGACGGTTCCACTGACAATGCAAATCCCTGGGGTTCGATCACCGTCACAGGACGCTTCACCCACAGAGTTCTCGTCTTGGGAGCAAACCGAAAAAAGGCTTGGATGTCGGCTAGATCCGTCTCTAATTCATCAGGAATGGCCAAGCCTGTGGGTGTCTGCCAAATCCTGGGGAGATCCTCAGAAAGTTCAATTGGTTTGGTCAGCACCTTCTCCATCTTTGAAAGAAGCATGTTGCCTCCCGTCAGGGTAACCTGTGATGGCTTGGCCCAGGTTTCCTTGAGAAACATATCCCTGGGCATCTTTCCCTTCCAGTCAACCACAATGGGCATGGTCTTGGAAACAATCTGATCCACCTCAAGTTCCAGACGAGGGGGAGCTATTTCTATAATTTCCAGGGAGGTGTTCAAGGGAATATTTTTCTGGGTGAGCAGGATGGTGTTGGAACCAATATGCAGGGAACTTAAATTGGCCTTGTAAGCAAGATGCTGGGTATCAAGCCCCCGAATAATGCCGCTGGCCCCCCGCACCCGAACCTGAATCCGGTTACGCAGGCCGCTGCGGATAACATAATCGTCAGGCAATTCCACAAATTCGAGAGGAATCTCCATCCATGTATCCACCTTCTCGCTTCCAGAGACCAGATACCAGCAGAAAAAGGCCAGGCACAAAGCAAACAGCCTGTATTGCCAATGTTTTTTAAGACTATTTAGCCAGTGCATTGACAAGCATCTCCTTGAGGCGAGCCTCTTTAAGGCCCCTGGTTATTTTTCCACCCATTGCCACGGAAAGGGTTCCCCGTTCCTCGGAAACAACAAGGGCCAGGGCATCGCTCTCTTCAGTGATCCCCATAGCCGCCCGGTGGCGCGTTCCCAAAGAGGCATTGTGCTTGAGACCCACTGCCAAAGGCAGGATACAGCCTGCAGCAGCTACCTTATCATTGCGAATAATGATCGCACCATCATGCAGGGGGGTATCAGGATGAAAAATGGTGAGTACAAGATCCTTGGTCACTGTCCCGTTTATTTCTACCCCCCGTTCCACAATATCGCCCAGAGGCGTATTCCTTTCAATGACAACAAGGGCCCCCGTCTTGGAACGAGCCATTTCTGTCAGGGCAAGAATCAATTCATCAAGCACCTCTTTGCCAACCTGATACCGCATCCAAAAACGCCCTGCTCCCATAACAGAAAGGGCCTTGCGAATATCCTTCTGGAACAAGATGATGACCACCAAAAAAATAGAACCAAGAAACTGCCCCAACAGCCAATGTAAGGTATACAGTCCAAGCACACCGGAACTGTAATACACCACCAGGAGGACAAAAAGGCCGTAGATCACCGAAACAGCACGGGTACCTCGGATAAGGAGGATCAGCCTGTAAAAAATAAAGGCAACCAGCAAGATGTCTAAACAATCCAGCCAGGAGAACTGAAGCTTGAGAGAGTGCAGGAAATCAAACATAAGAGTGACCCACAAGGAAAGTACAACCAACTGCAATCAATGTATTGCCTGAACAAGGGTAAGGGTCTGGCGTGTGGCAAGGACATCGTGAACGCGGTGGATAGCAACACCGCGAGCCGCAAGCAAGGCCGTTGCCACCTGGGTAGCACAGCCCCGCTCTTCCTTGTCGAGCCCTAACAAGGCTCCCCAGAGTGATTTGTTGGACAGGCCCATATACACAGGACGTCCCAACGTCATAAAGCGTTCAATATTCCGAAGGATCGTGAGATTGTGCTCAAGAGTCTTACCAAAACCAATCCCAGGATCAATAACAATGCGATCTTCTGGCAGGCCTGCCACAACCAATTGGCTCATCCTGGTCTCAAAATACGCTATAAGCTCACTCACAATATCGGTATAAACGGGATGGTCCTGCATGGTTCCAGGGCGTGCCCAAGTGTGCATGAGCACATAACCGGGTTTGTACTGAATCACAACATCCTTGAGCAGGGGATCAAACGAAAACCCGGATATATCATTGATAATATCTGCGCCGATTTCCAGGGCTTGTTGAGCCACTTCGGCCTTGTAGGTGTCAACGGAAATGAGCAGATTTGGCTGGGCCGCCACAAGCCCTTGCAGAACAGGAAGAACCCGATGTTTTTCCTTGTCTGCGGGAACAAAAGCGGCTCCAGGACGGGTGCTCTCTCCCCCGATATCAAGGATATCAGCTCCATTGGCATACAGAGCCAGACCGGCATCAATGGCATCGGTCGTGGAGGCATACTGTCCGCCGTCATAAAAGGAATCGGGCGTGACATTCAGGATACCCGCCACAATAAAGGGGGCAGGGCCAACGACCCTGCCCCCCTTCACAGTCCATTCAAGGCATGTATTGGGGTGATTCATATTCAATTGTCATCCTCTTCCAGGGCAAAATCATCGTCTTGCGATTTGGCAGGGCCATCACCCTGGGTTGCCTTGGCAAGTGCCTCTGGTGACGCCAGGGTCTTTCCCTCCATGATCAGATCTACTTCTTTGCCGGACAAGGTTTCATGCTCCAGCAAGGCTTCGGCCAAACGGTGCAGGGTATCAATGTTTTTCTCCAAAAGCTCCTTGGCCTTGGCATGCCCCTGGGTAACAATACGTTTGATCTCGGCATCAATGACTCGGGCTGTCTCTTCGCTGTAGTTCTTGTGGGACACCATATCCCGGCCCAGAAAAACCTCACCCTCACCTTCGGTCATGGAAACAGGCCCAAGTTTTTCGCTCATTCCCCATTCACACACCATCTTGCGAGCCGTCTTCGTGGCCCGTTCAATATCATTGCCCGCACCAGTGGTCATCTGACCCAGCACAATCTCTTCGGCCACACGACCTGCCAGCAAGACGGCCATGTTATTCTGTAAATAGGTCTTGGAATAGCCGTGGCGGTCATCCTCAGGAAGCTGCATGGTCACGCCCAGGGCCCGACCCCGTGGGATGATAGAGACCTTGTGGACAGGGTCGGTACCTGGCAGCAATCTGGCCACCAGAGTATGCCCGCCTTCGTGATAGGCCGTGGTTCTTTTTTCTTCATCGCTCAAGATGAGGCTGCGGCGTTCCTTGCCCATAAGCACCTTGTCTTTGGCCTCCTCAAAATCCCGCATAAAGACCTGATCCTGATTCAGCTTGGCCGCTCCAAGAGCTGCTTCATTGACCAGATTTTCCAGATCAGCTCCAGAAAACCCGGGGGTTCCACGAGCCAGAACACCGAGATCGACCTCGTTGGAAAGGGGCACATTTCTGCTATGCACCTCAAGGATGCGTTTGCGACCCTTGAGATCCGGGCTGGGAACCACCACCTGGCGGTCAAAACGACCGGGCCGCAACAAGGCTGGATCAAGCACATCAGGCCGGTTGGTGGCTGCAATAAGGATAACACCTTCATTGGATTCAAATCCATCCATTTCAACCAGCAAGGCGTTGAGGGTCTGTTCCCGTTCATCGTGACCACCGCCCAGACCGGCTCCTCGCTGTCTGCCCACGGCATCAATCTCGTCGATAAAGATGAGGCAGGGGGCATTCTTTTTGCCCTGGATAAACAAATCACGCACCCGGGCCGCACCAACACCCACAAACATCTCGACAAAATCCGAACCGGAAATGGAGAAAAACGGAACGCCTGCTTCTCCAGCAACGGCCCTGGCCAAAAGCGTCTTACCTGTGCCAGGAGGCCCCACCAACAGGACACCCTTGGGGATACGCCCTCCAAGGCGGGTAAACTTTTTGGGATTACTTAAAAAATCAACAACCTCGCTGAGTTCTTCTTTGGCCTCGTCAACACCGGCCACATCCTCAAAGGTCACCTTGGTTTCTTCCTGACTCATCATCTTGGCACGAGAACGACCAAACGACATGGCCTTTCCCCCGCCTCCCTGCATCTGACGCATAAAAAAGATCCACACCCCTATAAGCAGGAGCATGGGAAACCAGGAGACAAAAACAGTCATATACCAGGGTGCTTCTTCTTCGGGCTTGACGTCTACCTGGACATTATTTTTGACCAAGGTGTCCACAAGTTGGGGATCGTTCGGTGCATAGGTGGAAAACATCTGATCACTGATGAGCCGCCCCGCTATCTTGGGGCCCTGGATTTTGACACTCATGACCTCACCGCTTCGAACTTTGGCAAGAAATTCAGTATAGGTCAGTTTGAATTTGGGCGCCTGGGGCTGATTAAAAAGATTAAAAAGCATAACCATGACCAGAGAAATCGCGGCCCAGAGCAAAAGATTCTTAGAAAAATTGTTCAAGCTTCACTCCTTCTTGGAACCTCTGACACAACAAGGCAGACGAGTTTGCCAAGGTTACAACCAGAGGTTTTCACAGCATCATTACGGGATACATATTGATCAATGCCATCCACCAGGTTGACGTACCTGTAATCCTGCTTTGTTGGTATGTTTGCTGAAAAAAACGAGCATCTCCCTATCAAATATTCACACGAGGGGCCAGCCCTCAAAACGTCCTTTTTTTGTAAAAAAAGCCACAAGAAGCAGTTATTAAGTCTCATCAATAAAAAGGCAAGCAAAATTTCCAGAGATACGCAACAAGGGGGGGATAGTCCCCGATCTACCCTCAAATGCCCCCCAAACCTCGTCACTTTTATTCTTATAAACAGCTAACATAGTTTTTACCCCCAAAAAAACATCCGCCTGTTTCAATCAAATCCAAATGTTTGTGCGGGGTTAGAAACGATTCAGACAGAGGTTCGCAAAGGAAACATGAGAACATCTGTGAAGAATTTTTTGCCAAAGACAAAAAAGGCATTCTCCCTCGCATTCATCCCACACCAACGAAGTGGTGGATTTTTGGAGCCCCATCCAGCTTGACCTGCCACAGACTCCAAGCTATGAGGCACCCTGTTTCCACGAGGAGGACATCATGTTTGGAATAGGAATACCTGAGCTTATCATCATTCTTGTCATCGTCCTGGTCATTTTTGGGGCGAATAAACTGCCTGAAATCGGTTCGGGCATGGGACGGGCCATCAAAAACTTCAAAAAAGCCACCAATGAACCCGAAGAAATTGATGTCACACCAGACAAGGACAAACAGGACAAAGATACATCTGCATCTTAGGGGTCTGCTTCCCTCGTATTCACACTGAAAAAAGGAATCCTGATACCTATCAGGATTCCTTTTTTTTGTTATCTGTACTTTGTGGTGCGGTCAGACATAAAGCGTATCGGCCCTACTCCCCTTCGGAAAAAAAGGTGATCCCCTTCATCAGATAATGAACACCTGAAACAAGGGTGAGTATGGTCACAAAACCCAGCAAGACAGTTTCATAGCCATGGCAATCCCATCCAAAGGTTCTGGCAAGAAGGATAAGGATGACCAGGGCGACCTGGGCAGCGGTATTCCCCTTGCTGATAAGAGTGGGATGAATCTTTGACCGGACATCCACCCCCCATAACCCCAGCAGGCCTAATCCCCCCACAATGATAAAATCACGGCTGACCACAAGAACCACCAGCCAGGAAGGAATCCAGCCCTTGAGACCAAGACAGATATAGGTGGTGTCGAGCAGGATTTTATCGGCCAGAGGATCAAGAACCGCTCCCAAAATCGACCGCTGATGCAGAGTTCTGGCCAAAAAACCATCCAAGGCATCGGTACAACCTGCAAGGGCAAAAATGATCCACACAAGCTCAAGGTGATGGTCTATAAAGGCCATGACAATGGCTGGTGTGAGCAGAATCCTGAGCAATGTCAGAATATTAGGGATAGTCCAATTGGAGTCGCTGGACATGGGTGTCTCATGGTTGAACAGCCACAATCAGTGGCGGACAGCCTGGGATCTTGCTCGATACACGAGGTGGTTACAATGCCTTGTCACGCTGAAGATTCCACCTGACCCAGGGATCCTGCCGGTCTTTTTCCCTGTCAAAGGGGGTGGGATCGGCATGTACTCCCTTGGGAGAAATGGCGAAACGATACCCCTTCCCCACAATAACGATCCATTCTTCCAGGGAAACACGACGTGGCCCGGCAACCCTTTTGGGGCCTGCAACCCGGTGGGGTTGGGTTACAGGGTCAGATCCCACAGGAGGTGACTTGGGCGAATAGGCCACTCTGATCTTGCCGTCATAGACAACGTATTGTGAAGCCTTGTCCTGTCTCACGTTCAGCCGGTACACGGTTCCAGCCACTCCGGCTACGGCTGTGGGCGAATTGACCTCAAAGGAGGCATCCTGCCCCAAAAGGTCCTGCACCTTGGCCCAGCAATCGCCCATAGCCACGTCCACGCTGATATCCCTGGACGTATTGGGTACGGCATCGGCCTTGACCAACGTGAAAACCGTATGGGGAGCGAAACGGACATAGCTCCCGTCAGCAAGCAGAAGCTCCAGCCTGGATGCCTCACCCACCATAACTTTGGAAGGTGCATGCAGGACATCGTTGGTATGCAGGGGTATCTGCTGCCCACCCGTTTCCACCTGGGCACGCCCTTCCAGTAAATGAACCCTGGCCTGACCGGAAACAGGAAGGTCATAGCCTGCCATTGCAAGGCACCCACCGGCAATCCAGAACATCACAACAGCAACGCTGATTATCCATTCTCGTCTCATACGTTTCTCCTTCCTCATGCTTCATATCATCAGAGATGCCCTGGGAATGGTTTATGGTTGCTTGAAAGAGACCAGACGAAGTCCCTTATCAGGCACCACGGTTTCAAGGCGATCCCGTAAGGCATTGACATCAGGGGTACGCACTTCCCATGTGCTGCTCAGACCCTCGGTTTGCAGATCAACACTCAGAATATGCGCTTCCTCTACCAAATGTTTCCAGGATCGAAACAGGGTATCAAAATAGGACACTCCCTCTGGTACGTACCATCCATGAATCGTCAACCGCACCTTGGCAAAGGTTCCTTCCACCACGTCTTCAAGTTCAAAATACTGTTGCCATAAGTCCAGCCAGACCTTTTCCAGACTCACCCCCTGGGAGGAAAACCGCTTGTCAAAAGCGTTCAACGTACCCTCCCATTTGCTTGTGCCCGACTTGATAAGGCCAAGCTGCACATCACCCTGTTGTGCAGCAGCAGAGGCCATGTCTATGCCTGTAAGGGTTTGCAATGCCTCAATGCGTTGCCAGTCCGTGGCATTCATCCCGGAAAGTGTTATGGTGGTTGGAACAGGCGATACGGATGTGTACAGGATTCCCAACTGCTTCAAAATCGTTTTAAGGGCAGGAATATTCACGGTTACGCTGAGATACGTGACAAGGGCGGGGGGATCTTCATGTTTCACGGTTCTGGTAATGGAATAGCCCAGCACCAGAGAAGGAACCTGATCCTGGATATAGGTTGTAAAAACCCTGGCCCGTTCCTCCTCCAGAGGCATGGCAAGGAGTTCATTGGCCTGCTGCACCACTCCCTGTACAAATCCCGCTGCGAGAACGTCCTTACGCACTTCTGTTTCCTGCTGGTTCGGCAGCAACGGCCAATCCACCACGACCTTCTGAGAGGCCGAACAAGGAAGCAGGAACAGGACACTCCACCACAGTACTGCCAGCATCACCATACGTATTATCGCTGCCATTCTCATAAACGTCTCTTCCTGCCAGTTTGTCTCACTACCAGTCCTGCTCTGTACGATAAAAGCGGATGACCACGTCAGAGATGCAGTCACCCGCTTTGCTCAACAAATAGGTACTCCCTGTCAGGGAAGCACCAGGATTGTACCCAAAGGGGCTAGAAAACCGTTAAAGCCCGTTTGAGTTCTTTCATGGCTAACAGGGCATCCACTCCGCTCATGACTTCCTTGGGAGAAAAGGCATTCGAGCGTATGTCTGTGCTCATGATGCCCCGTTCTGTACACAATCGGACAGCGTTAAAACCCCAATGATCTGTAGGCACGTCAGGAATACGGCTTGTCTCGCCAATATACTCAGTGGCAAGAGCGGTCTTGCCCGTGGCCCGCACAATAAGATCCTGAAAGAGCTGTGCCGCCTCGACACGACTTATAGGTGCCTGGGGCTTGAAACTATGGTCAGGATAGGGTGTGAGGCCTTCAACCCCCAGGGTAATGGCCTTTTCAATGTCGTTTTTCAGGGGATGGTCATCAATATCAGATACGAGCTTCTTCTCATACAATTCGTCACCCTGCATAGAAATACCACTGGGGGCCTCAAAGCTGACCTCTTCCGCCTCCTGGGTACGGTTGTAAAAACGTTCAATGTTCAATTCTTCAATGAGCAAGGCGGCCATATCCGCACGGCTTAACCGTTCCACCAGGGCAATCTTTTTCCCCACCATAGATTCGGGAGCTGCTCGATTGGCTTTTTGCACAAAAGTCCATCGTTCATAGGCCCGTTCCTCAAAATCACCGCCAAGGCTCTTGGCCATAGCAAACATGGCTTCGGATTCCTTAAAATCAAGCCCCTGCAAATAGGCCTGGCCCATATAAAAATACAAGGCAGGAGCATCCCTGTTTATCCGCAGACCCTTGGCAAAACTCTCCTTGGCCTTGCGGATCATTTCCCGTTCACCGATGTGGCCATTCTTTTTCATGGCAATATACGCTCGGATCTCGGCAGTAACCACCTGCTCCTTTTCCCAATCACCACTGGCCTTGCGCCAGGCTTTGGTGATCATTTTCAAACCCTCGTCATTGCCTTGTATGACTGCAACAAGTCCTTTTCCTGCCAGAGCTGGTCCATATCCCTCATCCAGGCCAAGAGCCAGGTCAAATTCTGTAGCAGCCTCACCGGGCTGGTCGTTATCCAGAAAGGAAATCCCCTGATTATAATGATGTTCCGGGGTATCCATGATCCCAACAGCCTTACGGGCCTTGGGAGCACAGGAAACGATGAGCATCAGACTTATGACCAGAACCCAAAGAGATCCTTTTGCTACGGTTCTTCCAGATTGCATGCTGCCTCCTTGCAATAATAGATGTCATGCCCACATAAGGAAAAACTCTTCCCTTGTAGCGGGCGTCATTTCTTCATGTCTTACCATACCTGCTAATTCAGTACGATCATTACACGGCACTTTTCGAGAAAGCTCTGATTCTCGGCCAATTCCCGCAGCCGGTTGGCATCTGCTCCTGAGATAACCAGATCACTCATGCCCTTACCTTTGGCCGAGATGGCCTTAACCACCAGAGGCTTATCCGTGACACGGGGACGGGCCTTGGCCTTTTCCATATCCTTGGCATAGCCAGCCATACCCTGCTGGATAGCGTATTCCCGACTCACAAGGGCCGAGCCATAGACCTCGTTACCAGCCTCGTCATAGATCTTTGGGCTCATGGCAGGACGGGCACCCGTTCCAGAGGCATCAATCACCAAACCGGTGAAGATCTGTCCGGGCAGACTCTGCTGAGGCGCAGCAGGTGCTTGCTGGGCTGGTGCAGGGTAGGAAGGCTGGGGTGTCATAGGTGCCTGTCGTTCTACAGTCTTAAAGGGCATGGTCTTGGGAAGGATAATTTTGGCCAGCCCTCCACGCAGATTCACGCCTACTGTAGCCTCAACAGAACCGTCAGACATATAGGCCACGTCAAGAATCTGGGAGTTATGAAGGTATCCGCTGATGGATGACCTAATAACATCACTGGAGACCATGTATTCTTTGACCGTTGTTTCGGAGTCGATTTGGACTCCCTTGATGATTTCCAGAAGATTTCTTCTGGCCACAACAATGGCAGCACGCCGGGCAAGGGCCCTGGCCTGGGCCATGTTCACAGCATTGGCAGGCGGTGCACCGATTCCCGTGGCTGTGACCACGCCGGATTCCCAATTGACATTTCCATTTTCAAAGGCCTGGGTATATCCATCATTGCTGTTGTTTCCCATAGCCCAAGCCGTCGCTGTCAAACACAGGAAACTCAAACTCAAAAGCACGATGCGTTTACTCATGTTCATACTTTCCTCCCGTTGCTTTCAGGACGTGAGTGTACCTGAAAAGAGTTACGTGTGGTAGCATTGTCCGGTAATCTGCTAACCCAGTTTACGCAAGTAATATTTAGCGGCCTTATTTCCAGGTTCATAGGCCAGGGTTTTTTTCCACCATTTTCGTGCCCCACCCTTATCCCCCTTGGAAAACGCTGTATAGGCCCTGTCATTATAGACCTTAGCAAGATTGTAACGTGCTTCCGGTTCTTTCTTGCTGATGGAAAGCACCTTTTCCCATAACGAGATGGCCTTGTCTGTCTCTCCATTATTATAGCAAAGCCATCCCAGCCCATTGATGGCTTTCAAAAATTTCGGGCTGATGGCCAGAGCCCGTTCGTATTCAAGCCGAGCATTGACCTGCATCCCCATACCGGCAAAGGCCTGGGCCAGGCGGAAATGGGTTTCAGGATCATCAGAGCCAACCGACTGAGCCTTGCGCAAGAACGTCACGGCCTGAGCCATATCGTGATCCACTGCGTACATGACCCCAAGGAAATAATAGCCATTAGCATTATTCGGATCCAAAGAAAGGATGGTGGTAAACTCCTTACGGGCCGCATCTACCTTGCCCTGATTTAAAAGCAGTACCCCAAGCCAGGTACGGGCAAAAATATTGTCCGGTGCATGCTTCACCACCGCAGCAAAGGTCTGTTGGGCCTGTTTGAACTTTTCCTGCTTGGCGTACATGAGGCCCAGCTGATTTCTGGCAAATTCATTACCAGGATCCAGAGAAACCACCTTGGCAAAGATACGGGCTGCCTCATCCACCTTGCCCTCAAAGGCTAAGGCCGAGCCCTTAAACACCAAGTCATCTGTATCCTGCGACCATACAGGCTGAGCCATGCACAGTATTCCCACTACCAGCACAAGCGTCCGTATCATGATACCCTCCTTGCGGCCAGTTGCTGCAACGAAACCGCTATGGTCTGGGCCAGATTTTCCCGATAGGCTGTCTGGGCCAGCAATTTCTCCTGAGCGGGATTGGAAATAAAACCTGTTTCCAGAAGAATAGACGGCATTTTGGCCCGTCGAAGCACATAAAAATTGGCCGAGTGTACTCCACGGTTGCGCATCTTGACCCGTGAGGCCATGCCTTTCTGGACAATATCTGCAATGGTTCCCCCGGCCTTCCAGTACCGTCGGCGTTCAAAGCGAAACAGCATGTCCTCAATATTTACATAGCCTTTGGTAACCAGCTCCTTTTTATCGAACTTCATAACCGAGTTCTCAAAGGCGGCAACGCGCTGGGCCTCCTTGCTGGATGCCTTTTCCGAACAAAAATACGTCTCAATGCCGTTGGGTTTGCGGTTGGCATTGGCGTTGATGTGAAAAGAGACAAACAAATCAGCGTTATACTGGTTGGCCGTGGTGGTTCTGGCACTTAAAGGGATGTAGTAATCGTCTGTGCGGGTGAGGAAGATTTCAAAAGGGGCCTTACGATTTTCAAGGATTCTGGCCGTCCGTTTGACCAAGTCCAATGTGACCATCTTCTCTTCCAGCCGGTTCAGACCCACGGCCCCGGCATCAAAGCCCCCATGTCCGGCATCCAGTACCAGTCTGCGGACATGATAGCCTGTATCTCCAGAGGTATTGAACGCCTCCCTGAAACGGGCCTCTTCCTGCCGGGCTTCTTTTTCCAGGGATGTCAGCGGAACCTCAACCTTTGGTTTGGGCGGCAGGGGTTTTTGCTGGATGACCTCAATCATCATGCGGGAATACACATCTTCGGGATTGATATTGATGACCTTGCGAAAGGATGTCTGGGCGGTACGCATATCACCGGCCTGATAACAGGCCCGTCCCAGCAACCCCCATGCCCATTCATTGGCGTCATCAAGGGCCACGGCCTTGCGAAGCACGGCTATAGCCTTGTCGTAGTGTTTGCTGCTCAACAATTCCTGACCTTCCAACGCCAGGTCAAAGGCCGATTCCTGAGCCAGCAGCACGGTGGGCGCAAAAAGGGCCGTGCCCAACGTAAGGGAACCGGTCTGTAAAAAATGCCGCCGTGTACATTTCTCCATGCTCTATCCTCCCTTCTCTCAGACGTTCTGAACAGTCTGTTCACATTAGTAACGCTTTGCAATGGTAGTTCCGGGATAATAATGGGCAAGAATGGCATTGTATGAGCTGCCCTTTTTGGCCATGCCCTGGGCGCCCCATTGGCTGAGGCCCACACCATGCCCAAATCCTTTTCCTGCAAACACAAAGTCTTTGCCCTGTTGGGAAATAGTTCCCAAAGTACTTTTTATGTTTCCAGCCCCAAGCCAGATGCGTAAGGAGTTCCCCTTCACATCCACCGGGCCGCTATCCGTGCTGATACGAACTTTGACCCATCGCCCGGAAGGCGACACCTCCTGTACCCGCATCCCCTGTACGGCCCCCACATGAAACCCATGCTTCACCAAGGCCCTTTTCACGGCCTCGGAAGAAATCCGGGCCGTCCAGTCAACGGGATGGAACTGCTGGGAAATCCCGTCATCCTTAATCTGATAATACGGCATGCCCGTTGTCCAGACCCTGGCCGGGTCTTCCAGCATCCCGCCGCTATGAGAATGGAAATAGGATAATACAGGCTTGCCGTCAAAAACAAGCACCTGCCCGGCAGTACGGGCCACGGCCCTGTCTGTCCTAGACGTTGCCGCATCTGCCCCGCCATACACCTGCGAGGCGGTTGTAGCCGCCACATCATAGGGTTTGTCCTGGGATTTTTCCCGCAGATACAGGGCATAGGTTCGTGCGGCCACGGCCTGGGCGCACAGGGCTTCTTCATCCCAGGATGCCATCATTTCTTTGGGCAGCACGCCCCGAAGATAGGCTTCCACAGGCAGGGTGTTCACCAGAAGCACCTTGCCCTGATACATACTCACAACGGCCTTGCCCTGATAGTTCTTCCCGTTAAAGGCAAACAAGCCCTGGGCTGGTTCAAGCACGCACCTTCGGCCACTGGATTTGCCGTTTATGAACAAGGTATTGCCAGAGGCACGAACATCAAGGGTATTTCCAGCAAAGGTCTGGGCTGTCCCGCCTGACGTGAGTTTCCCGCCGCCCCTGGCATGAAGCGTGATGCTGGCCCTGGTTGCCAGGGCCACACGGACAGGAAGGGAGGTATCATCACGTGTTTGAGTGGACATTGCCGGCCCAAAGGGTTTTGAATCGGACGATTGTGCTTCCGGCTGTGGTTGTGCAGGCTGTCGGCGTTCTTCGCGTATCTGCTCCACCATAAAGTCTGCTGTAGCCCTTCGCTGCCCTTGGGGAAACATTCTTGTATAGGCTGTAAACCCCTGCTCTGCCTCGTGCAGATGGCGTTGTTCATAGAGGAGCATAGCCCTGTTAAAATAGGCATTTTCTGTTCCCTGTACCGCACCAAAACGCTGGATAACCCCGTTATACACCTGCAAGGCCCGATGCTTTTGTTCAAGAAACAGGGAAAGCACATCCCCCATTCTCACCAATGCCTGAATCTGCGCCTGGGGAGAAGCAGCGTACCTAGCCACCTGCTCATAGGCTTCCACACATTCAAGAAATTGTCCTTCATCCAGATAGATACGAGCCTGATGCAAAAGAGGGGCTGGGTCAAAATAAAATGTCCTATCCGCATGAACCTGGCTTGACCACAACAAACAATAGAAGAAGAAAATACCTACAACGCAGGTCATAGTCTTCACAGCGCATAGCATCTCTCCAGAAACAATCAGAAAAATCTTTCTTGAGCATACCATTATCACCTCACTTTGTTTCGTCCTGCCTTCTATTGCATTAAATCGCTGGGAACTCAATCAAAATATCATCGGTAATAAACAAGGTTTTTTGTGCTTTGAGTGGTGAATCAGGGTACTCGTGAGGGCTAGACTTTTTTTGTATCCTTAAGTATGTCTTGCTCCGTTTGGTGTTTCTCAGTATTTTTTGCCCCCTGTAACAACCTGTAATCCTTCATACTTATAGAAACAACCATGCTTTCCGCCGCCCCCATTCTCTCTCTCTCTCTCTCTCTCTCTCTCTCTCTCTCGAAGCGTAACCGCTAAGAGCAAGAAGCACTCCTCCCCAAACAAGCAAACGCTTGCCATTCTCTGTTTCCCCTTCCTCTTCATGGGGTTCTCACTCATTGGATATGCCGATTCGTTCTGGAACGGCAGGGAATACACTGTTTCAGATGGCAACGCCACAAAAACAGGATGTTCCAAACCGCCATAGGAGAATATACCCTATATACCTGTGACGATTCTCGTCAGTGTTACTCCCATCAATTACGACTATAGAAAATTTCGGGACGTACTATTCCCGATATAATCGGGTACATCAGTCATCTACGCTATGGTGTATCATAAACAAGTCAGGAGGCCGTGGTGATTATACATAGAAAAATTTTAATTCTTTTATTGATTGCTTCATTTTTGTGTTCGTTATCGACAGCAGGATTTTGTGAAACAAGGAAAGTTAAAGTAAGAGGTGCAGGGGACACTGAAGAGCAAGCAACAATGGACGCAAAGCTTGCTGCCTTAAAGAAGATATTAGAAAGAAATGAAGGAACTGTTGTGCATTCTACAACATTTTCGAGCTTAAAGGGTCAATTAGAAGCAAGATGTGATGAATTTATCAAAGACGAGACTCTTCTAAGAATTAAGGAGAAAGGTGGAAAAGTATATGTTAAAATGAGATTTGTTGTTGAGGAGGGGCCGTTAATTGATTTTGTGAAAGAAAGGATAGGGCAGCATACAGATAATTTTGAAATGGACTCTGTTAATACGGTAGGAATAGACATCAGTGATACACATTTAAAAGAGTTGGTTTCAGATGAATTTTCCCAAGGAAGAGGATATAAAGTTCAAGGTTTGGATGTTGGCCCTGATTATATTGTAACAGGATCAATGGAATGTAAACAATCTCAAGAGACAGATTCTTATGGAAATCCCATTGCTATCTGTTCTGGAGCCTTGCAGATACAAAAAAAGCGAGGAGGAGGCTCTGATTACTCTGATATCATCACTGCAAGAGATTCAATGGAAACAGCGCGTTCTACTTATGACTCTGCCAAAGAATCAGCTAAAAAGCTTCTTGTGGCTGCACTTGTTAAAGAAATATCAAGTGAAACATTGAGAAGGTGGAGTAATATCAATAGCCGAGCTAAAAATGAAGGATTAATCATTCGTGCTGAAAATGTAACCAGTTGCAGAATGTGTAGAAAAATACGGATACTTTTAAGAAAATACTCCAGGTGTGAAGACTGGGAAAAAAAATGTAAGGGTAACACGTGTCTGTTTAGGACACATTCTTTGGTCAATGTGAATTTAGATAATTTACTTGAAACTCTTGAACAGGAGGTGAAGAAAAAATATGGTGGAAACATAAGCTTTGATGCGAATGATGATTAATGTCGGTATGTTTTTTAACGTAAAAACAAAATAGGAAAATGTCATGAAAAAACAAATATTGTCTATTGGTTTATTGCTTACGTTAGCAATGATGATTTCAGGATGTCTTGGGTCAATGAGCGGTATTGCGAACAATCTTGCGGGTGGAGATACTGCCGATAGTAGTGGAGGAGACATTGAGCAACAATCAAAAGTACTTATTGATACGCTAAGAAAAGGAGCTAAAAATATGCTCCTGGCGTATTCTAACATGGAGGAAGCAGCAGGTAATAAAATCAAGGCCGCACAATATCGAGAAGCAGCTGATCAGTTAAATGAAAACTGTTCTACTGAAGAAATAGGAAAAAGTCTTGAGACAATTAAAGAGGCTCAAGCAGATCAGGAAGCACAAGAGCAGCAGTATTTGCATACGAAAGAAGCGAAGGCTTCCCTGAGCAAATCTATCGTATTTTTCACAGATTCTATTGGGGACGACACAAAATTTACTCGTTTAGCCCCCCAGTTTATTCAAGATGCCACATCACAAATTTTACAAAATCCCATGCTGGCTTCCAAATTACAAAGTGCTTTAGATGTTATCAAAGTAGCTGCTGATACACTACCAGGCCAAATCTCCAATGCAGGTGGAACATTGAGTAACCTTATAGAGTATATGAAAGGCCATGACATACCGGACGTAACGCCAGAAGAAAAGAAAGCTCTTGAAAAAGAACTTGAGGAAGACGTTACTATTGAAGACTCAAAGTTGGTTTAGTTAATTTGTAATGAACTTATAATTACTAATGCTTAGACCAGTTACTAAAACCAGGTCTTGGTATTTTTTAGGAGATAGATATGAAAAAGACAGTATGTATTGTGTTTTTATTTTTATTCTTTGCTAGTTTTGCAAATGCTGATGAAAATTTTGCAAATGATGCCGAAAAATTACCAATAACATTTATGGGAATTACAAAGGAAAAATCTTGTGACCCAGATAATTATTTAGATTTAGGTTCAAATTTAAATTCAAATATCTTATCGCAGTTTAAAGAAAATCATTCAGATACCTTTGATTTTATTAGCCCAGAGGAAAATGAAAATCCTGACAACGACCAAATTCTATGCACCATTATTCTGAACACTGTGGATACAACAGAACAAATACTTGCGGGTGCTCATAAATATTATTTTCGAGTAGGAGCAACTATAGTATTTGTTGAAAAGGACGATGATTCTTTAGATCTACTTTATGCACGCAACGCCTTGTTTAATCAACCAGTAGTAAATAAAAATAAATTATCTCAAGAAGAAATAAACGGTCATTTCAAAAATACATTGAACGAATGTATATCGGAACTTTTTAACAAAAGTTCTGAAATGTATAGTCCTGCGAAAAGAAATGCTCGAATAACCAATCTTTCAAAAAATTTTGCGACCATTAATGTTGGATATAAAGATAGGGCTAACATGGGTACGCCTATTTATGCTGCTTCTGGTGAAAAAATTGGAAGTGTCGTGAAAGTAAAGGAACATTCTGCTAAAATTAAGCTGAAAAAAACACCTCAAGGGAGGAATGTAACATATACATTTAACTCCAAGATGATTGCATGTTCAAATAAGACTTTTCAAGTGAACAAAATACATTCTCCAGATAACATTTTGCAAGATTATCTGGGATTGGAAGGTGATGATATTGATAATGCAAAAATATTGTTTGCTCAGTGGCTTAATGACGGCTTGGTGCAGCAAGGAAAAATCAATATGTACCCTCCACGGCTGGTCCTTAATGACAAGATGTTAGAGGAATTTGCGAGATATATGGGACTAGACGGAGATGCAACAAATGAGTTCATAAAAAAGGTGCAATTAAAAGATAAGGGTCAACTAGAAGATACAATTGATTTTCAAATAAATGCATTTGTTGCAAAAGCAGGAACAAAAGTCTTAAAAGAATCAAAAGCTGGAAATAATATTGCGTATTTCTGCCTTTCTTATGCGGGCATCGTCTCTACAGAAGAAGATGATGATGATGAACCTAAAAAAGTTTTGTTAAAGGGAAAAAAGGCGGGAGTGGTTACTCATAAAGAAATCAATGACAAACAAATCCATAAGTTTTCGTCAGAAGACTTTTACAGACAGGCTTTTCATGTCAGTTTATTCAAACTTGGTGAAAAATTTGGGGAAAAAATTGAGTCAGATTTGAATGGAAAGAAATCTGTTTTATGAGGAGCTTTCTAAAATGACGCGCTCTATACTCATGGAGCATTGCATCCAAAGAATAACTCTCAACAAGTACGCTCACGTTCTTCCTGGGGATGCTGACAAGGCCATTACCCACTTGCCGAACCTAAGATAACCGGAACAACCCAAACAGAAAGAGGGTGTCAGAAATGACACCCTCTTTCCTTTGTCTCAGAAGAAGACCGAGAACACACTGTTTTTATGCCCCATCATGCCCTATCTCACGGGGTAATCACCTGTTGAAAAACATCATTGTTTCCTCACTTGGGTTATCCTTGCAACCCAGATGCAAACCTCCTTGCTTGTGAGAAAGGGAGTCAACAAGCGCGTTCCTCACCTTTTCCAAGCTTACGGACTTCAAGCTATCTAGGTTAAACATATAGGTAAACAGGGGGCCTGTTTGAGAATCAGCAGAATTTATTATAAGGAAAGGTTCTGGATGTCATCCGTGTTCACGGGAACGTCCCTTCAATGGTTTTGAAAAAAGAATAAAGGGACAGGTTCTTTTTTTTACTTTCGCAGGGCAATCATGAATCGACTCTCATGGATGCGAACCCTTAATCAACGACCTGATTGCATCAACCGGCATATCTGTACATTCGCTGATAACAGCAAGCTCAAACCCCTTGGCGAGCATCTTTTGGACAACCTCGGCTTTGTTTTCAGCGATGCCTTCCTCTCTGCCTTCCTCTCTGCCTTCCTGTTTCGCCTCTGCCATCCGGGTAGCATGGTCGGAAAGCCACATTATGTGGGAATTGTAGGCTGTTACAAGTTCTTCATCTTTGGTAAAGGCAATGTAGTGTTCGTGGGCCTCTCTGAGATGGGGATTTTCTTCCAGCAAGGTACGCATTTTTTCTTCCTCCTCGGTCTGGCCTTCGTATTTGAGAAAGTACAGCCATTGTTCAAGTTCGTTATCTGCATGGTAGTCTATGAGGTGGGGTAGTTCAAGATAGTGGATGGCCAGGTGGTCCGTGAGAAACAGGTCAGGGTTTTCTCTATCTCTGAGCATAAAGCATAGGTGGGGCCTGTCGGTGTTGGTAAACAGGTTGAAATCCAGAATGTTGATGCAGATGGTCGGGCAGAGTTTGGTGTACTGCTCTCCTTCTTTCATTTGTGAGCTGTACACTTTGGCCCAATAGTACAAAGAGCGGTTTTTGAACACGGCATTGCCCTGATTTTGTACCTCAATATGAACTATCTCTCCTGTTTGGGAAACGGCCTTGATGTCCAGAATGGAGTCCTTGTCGGTATAGAATGTCTTCAGGTTAAAGGGATTTTTCACCTCAACGCTCTTGAAAAGGGGTAAGTCACA
>PDWJ01000286.1_pt1 | contig 76989 bp, 77 predicted proteins | sample 1430881 | NCBI WGS metagenome assembly PDWJ01 (sample SAMN01162460, study PRJNA174530) | Oral metagenome, whole genome shotgun sequencing project. | biome: Marine environment; feature: Marine mammal; material: Swab sample of the gingival sulcus; isolation source: swab sample of gingival sulcus...
TTAAAGACTGCCTTGTTCAGTTAAACACCACCAAAAAAAGCGGCCCAAACCGGCAAGGACGGCGAATTCTACAGACTTCTGCAGAAGGGTCAAGCGTTAAATTAAAAAAACAGAAAAATTAATCCGCAAAGCAGGATAATTAATCCGGATGTTGTTCCAGCGTATTTACAAACAGCACCTCTTGGAGGAGAGCTTAGTCTGGAAAGGAGTTTAGCCGGGAACGCGGAAGTGCTGAATATCAACCTGCTGTATGTCCGCTGCATTAATCGGCTCATCAAAGAAACGAGTAGCCACACGCGTAAATCGCTGCGGATCATCCGTAACCAGAAATTCAACATCGCCCTTGCCATTAGCGCTCAGAAGTTTCGAATCAAGTAATGTTTCATACACAACCTCCGCAGTCGTTTCTGCCGAGTCGACTAAGGCAACCTCTGGACCAACCACCTTGGCTATACTGTCTTTCAGCACTGGGAAGTGAGTGCAGCCCAGCACTAAGGTATCTATTTTGTTACTGGATGTATCAACAAATGGCTTAAGGCATTCCGCAACTATACTTTCAACAAGCTCTCCCGTATGCCACCCTTCCTCAGCCAAGGCTACAAACAAAGAACAGGATTCAGCCCTGACCGTTGCTTCAGGTTTTCGCTCTAGAATTGCCTTTTGGTAGGCCTGGTTATTCACGGTGCTTTCTGTCGCAATAACGCCTATGCGGTTATTCTGTGTTACTTCACAACACGCATCTGCGCCTGGCCCAACAACACCAATCACCTGAAGCCCTGGGTAAAGTGCCTGCAACGGCGGAACAGCAACGGCTGATGCCGTATTACAGGCAATCACCAATAATTTAATCTGACGTTCGATTAATGCGGCCGCAGCCTGCTCCGCATATTTTGTGACAGAGGCGGCACTTTTAGTCCCGTAAGGTACCCGTGCCGTATCCCCCAGATAGATAAGATTTTCATTGGGAAGCTTTTTTCGTAGTGCATTGAGAACAGTCAAGCCCCCAACCCCTGAATCAAACACACCTATAGGAAGACGAGCATTCATTATTTCTTACTTTTCTTCTTTTTATTCGCCTTTTTGAGCTGACGAATGTGATCCCTGAAACGCTCTTTCTTAGCTAACTGTCTTGTCGTAAGGGGGTTTTTCCTGCCTTCAAAAGGGTTTTCGCTGGATTTAAACTCGAAGCGGATCGGCGTACCCTTTATTCCCAAAACTGAAATAAACTTATTTTCCAGATACCGTTTGTACGAACCCGGCAGCGCATTAGTCTGATTGCCATGAACCACAATAACAGGCGGGTTAGAACCTCCCTGATGGGCGTAACGCAGTTTAATCCTTCGCCCTTTGATCATCGGCGGCTGGTGATCAGCCACAACATCTTCCAACAAACGTGTCAGACGACTGGTAGACCATTTGGCCATTGCATGCTCATAAGCCTCATCAACTGAGTCATACATATTACCTACATTGCTGCCGTGCAGCGCGGATATAAAGTGCATCTCAGCAAAATCAGCAAACTCCAGCTTACGCTCGATTTGCTCTTTAACTCGGCTTTTTTCTTCACCGCTCATGCCATCCCATTTATTAAGCGCGATGACCATTGAGCGGCCGCTATCAATAACAAAACTCAGCATGTGCATGTCTTGCTCTGTTACGCCTTCACGCGCATCGATCACAAACACCACAACATGGGCATCATTAACAGCTTGCAGCGTTTTAACTATGGAAAACTTCTCAGCAGCTTCGGTAATGTTTTTACGTCTACGCACACCGGCTGTATCGATTAGCGTATAGTTTTTATCATCTCTGATATACGGAATATAAACACTGTCGCGGGTTGTTCCGGCTTTATCAAAAACAACAACCCGGTCTTCACCAAGCATTCGATTTACGAGAGTTGATTTACCAACATTGGGGCGACCCACTACCGCTATTTTTATACTCTTTTCGACTTCATCCAAGGTTTCCTGAGACTCTTCTGCTATCTCAGGCAACTCACTAAGCACCAGCTCAATCAGTTGCGTCACCCCGCGACCATGCGATGCAGCAATCGGGAATGGCTCGCCAAATCCCAGCTCATAGAAGTCAGCCATTACAACATCCGGATTCAAACCATCTGTCTTATTAACCACCAGATAAAATGGCTTTTCACTGCGGCGGAGGTAGTGCGCAATCATTTCGTCCGCAGGATTAATACCCGCACGCCCGTCTACGATAAAAAGAACAACATCAGCTTCATCAACCGCTTGAAGCGATTGTTTCGCCATTTCATAGTCCAAGCCTTGTTCGTCACCGGTAATCCCTCCGGTATCGACCACAATGTAATCCTGTTCTTCATTGCACAAACGACCCTCGCCATACTTACGATCACGGGTCAACCCAGGCAAATCCGCGACAAGCGCGTCTCTGGAACGGGTTAAGCGATTAAAAAGAGTGGATTTCCCAACATTAGGTCGGCCAACAAGTGCAATTACCGGAAGCATTTAACTCTCTCTCCTGCTCAAGCAGGCATAAACAAAAACGGCGGCTAGCCGCTTAACGCAGATAGCCGCCTGTCTGTAATATCAAAATTTACTGTAAACTCAGCGCAGCGAGGCGACCATCGTTGCTAAGAACATAGAGGACATCATCTTCTGAAATCATATCGCCGTATACACCCGATGAGTCCAGTTTATATCGCGCAACAAACCGCCCGTCTGTTTGCGACATAAAGTGAATATAACCTTCAAAGTCAGCAACAGCGACAGTTGTCCCCAAAGTCACTGGCGCAGAGATTTCTCTGTTTTCTAATTTTGTCTGGCGCCACACGCTAGCACTGCTGCCCCGATCAAATGCCTGAACTGCATCATTTTCTTCACTGACATAGACGTTACCAAATCCAGCAGCCAACGAATGATAGCTTGATGCATCCTGAGCCCAAACAACCTGAGCACGGAAAGGATTAATTGCAACCAAGCGCCCTTGATAACTCACCACATATAGCATGTTATCGACCAGCAAGGGTCGGCCATCAATATCAATCATCCGCTCCAGTTCAGAACGGCCTCGCGGGAGAGCCACCCTGCTTTCCCAGAGAACAGCACCCTGTTCATTATTGATCGCAACCAACTTACCACTGGCAAAACCGGCAAAGGTCACATCACTCGCGACTATAGGTGAGCTTGTCCCACGTAAGGTAAGACGAGGGACTTGGCTATCATAGGTCCAGATGCGGCGCCCCGTATCAGCATCGAAAGCGATAACTTTGCCGTTGATTAGCTGAAATACAGCCAAATCCCGATTAAATTGTGCTGCGGCTGTTACTTCAGAGCGAACGTTAGCTCGCCATAATTCACTGCCATCATCTGTCGAAAGGACAACGACTTCGCCCTCTTCACCCGCGACAGCCACTTTGCCGAAACCAGCGCCAACACCACCTACAACAGGCATATTCAGCTCAACCTGCCAAGCTTTTTTGCCGGTGGCTTTATCAAGGCCTACAACCGTTCCGTCTTTATCTGTTGCAAAAATTTTATCTCCATCTATAGCAGGCCGAAGCTGGTTAAATTGACTGCCATACCCGGAACCGACGGAGAAGGACCACATAACATCAACTTTTTTCTCGGCATCAAACGACACCAACGGGGCCGGTTTAATCTCCTCAGCATCACTACTCCAGAGACCGCATCCTGTTAATATAGTAGCCAGAACTACCACTCCGGCATATCGATAGAGATTCTTCATTTAGCCTTCCTTAACTGCCAGATCATTCAGTTTCATTTCTAGCAAAGGGCGTGAACCGACAGTTGCCGCACTCATAGCAGACTCATATGCACTTCGCGCCGCCTGGGTATCACCCTTGGTCAAGTAGAGATCGCCTTTCAGCTCTTCAATCGTCGCTTTGTAACCACCTACCGGTACAGTATTCACTATACTCAGTGCCTTATCGACATCACCCAGTGATGCGGTAATCCTCGCTTTGCGCAGCGTCGCCAGAATAAACATAGATTCTGTTGGCTGATTTTCCAAAACAAAGTCCAGCTCTACTAGTGCCTGATCAAGTTTTTCCTGATCAACTGCAACACGTGCCATAATCAACGCTGCATAATTGGCATATGCAGAACCGGAATAATCCTCTTTCAACTGGCCGCTTAAATGAGATGCCGTTGCCAGTTTAGCTTCATCCACTTCCGGCCCCAAAGCCCCAACAACCGCATCCAGCAAATTCTGATACAGGATGGAAGCGTTTTCCGCCTGAGCCGCCTGTTGACTCTGCCAACCTTTCCAGCCCAAAACCGCAGCCAATGCTACCGCGATACCAAACAGTAGTGACTTGCCATTTTCATCCCACCAGGATTTGAGTGCCTGGACCTGTTCTTCTTCGGTGCGTAGTTCTGCCAACCTTAACTCCTGTACCTAATTAATAGGCCTAAACTTAAACTCAATTATTCCAGATTTTTTTGATCATCGCCCGAAACTGTTCTTCTGCAAGATCAAATTCAGGCTGGCCATTATGCCAAACTGTTCCAGAAAGCGCTTGATTATCTGTTTCTTTTAACAGCAGAACAATAGGCGCACCTGTTTGTTGTGCTTTCTGGCGGATATTTTTCAAGCCACCGCAGTGCATTCTAACCCGAAGGCCTGCAAACTCATCACGCAGCTGATCCGCTAACAAGACTACTTTAGACTGGATTCCTTTGTCCTCAGCAGCAATATAGAGGTCAAAAGGCTGCTTAACAGAATCAGGAATCGCATGCAGGGTTTCCAGAAGAAGAATCAAACGTTCAACCCCCATGGCAAAGCCTACAGCCGGAGTGGGGCGCCCACCCAGTTGCTTAACCAAACCATCATAACGCCCACCCGCACAGATAGTACCCTGGGCACCAAGCTTATCAGTCACCCATTCAAATACTGTTTTGCAGTAGTAATCCAATCCTCTCACCAAACGCGGGTTGATTTCATAGGCAACTCCTGCCCGATCCAGCATTGCAGTCAGTTCAGAGAAATGGCTACGCGATTCCTCATCAAGATAGTCCGTCAAAACCGGAGCAGCATCCAGGATGGCCTGAGTATCCAGATCTTTACTATCCAAAATACGCAAAGGATTAGAGTCCAGCCTGCGCTGACTGTCTTCATCCAGCTTGTCTTTGTGCTGTTCAAGATATTCAACAAGTGCAGCCTTATATTCAGCCCGAGCTTCATTGCTGCCTAGCGAATTCAGTTGCAATGTCACTGAGTCCAGCAGCCCTAAGCGTTTCCATAGACGGGCACTGAGTAAAATTACTTCGGCGTCAATATCCGCATTTGCCATACCGAAGGTTTCAACACCGATCTGATGGAACTGACGGTAACGACCTTTTTGCGGCCGCTCATAGCGAAACATTGGACCTTGATACCATAGGCGCTGCATCTGATTAAACAGCAAACCATGTTCTTCGCCTGCACGCACACAACTTGCAGTACCCTCTGGACGTAAGGTCAAGCTTTCACCATTACGATCCTCAAAGGTGTACATCTCTTTTTCTACGATATCCGTGACTTCGCCGATTGAGCGTTTGAATAAGCTGGTTTGCTCAACCACCGGCATACGAATCTCACTATATCCATATGCTGCGAGCACATCTTTAACTGTGTTTTCCAGATACTGCCAAACCGGAGTTTGCACCGGCAGGATATCATTCATCCCGCGAATGGCTTTAATTTTGGCCAAAACTCTAACCTTAATACCTTAAATTCTATTCATTAAGAGGCAGGCTGATACGCACTACATTCTTCTTACTGTGTTCCGCAAGGTCCATCTGTTTGCCATTGAAGCTAAAGCGTCCAACTGCATCAGCAGCGCCAATCAATATACTTAATGGAGCCTTACCCTGTACATCCAGACTTTGCCCTTTGCCACGAAGATTATTAAACAGAGTTTTACCATTGGCGTCTTTGATGGAAACCCAGCATTCAGCAATAAAGTCTGCGGACACTTTTCCTACGGTGACAGGCTCAGCTTGAGAAACGGTTGCCTGAATTGCCTCTGTTTCCAGAACCGCCTCTTCTGAGGCTTCGCTTTCATTTCCCCCTGCATCAATTGCTTGCTGCAATTTGGCGATCTCGGCACCCGATAGGTATTGCGGTTCAGGTTCAGCTTCAGATGGTTCTGATTCTGTAGCACCAGAATTCTGAGATGCAGTTTCTGTAGCCGCCGGCACATCCTCCAATTTTGGCAATACCAGTTGCGCAGAGCCTCCGTTTAGCGGCACAATTTCCGCAGTATTCTCAGACTCTTTTTGACTGTCGCCTTCTGTAGACAAAGGCGAAACAGAAAAGTCATCAGAATTGAACGAGACACCATACTGAGTCTGCCACCACCAAACCGACACACCAATAATTGCCAGAATAAAGATCCAACTAAAGACCTTCATAACAGGGTCATTAGCTTTAACTTGTTCTTTGACACGACTGACAGGTCGAATTGAATTTTTACCTCCCCCGACGCCGTTATCACCATGTATTTGTTCAAAGTCGGTGACTAACTGATCATCATCTAAATGCAGCAGCTTTGCATAAGCTCTGATATAACCCTTGGCAAAAACAATGCTTGGCAACCCGTCAAGGCTGCCTTTTTCAAGCGTGCGAATATAATCCACGGGTAAATTCAGATCACTGGATACCTGTTCAATAGTCAGGGACAAATTTTCTCGGGTATTGCTTAAACGCGCACCCCAGTCTTCTGCTAAAAGTTCGGGTTGGCATTCCTGCTTCTCTGTACTCAACGCGCCGACTCCTCAAAATCCCGATACTCTTCTGAATCAGGAAATAAATTTTTCAGAATTAAAGCATACGTCGCTGCACGCGGTGCATTGCCTTCGTGTCTCGCCAGACGAATGCCCACCCATAAACTTTTCGCATAGTGCTCAATACGTCGATCTTCTACCATAGACAGAAAACGCGCGTAATATTTTTCGGCCTCAATATAATTGCTTTCGTTTATAAGAAGCTCACTGAGTTCCACCAATGCAACAGGGCGATTTGACGTGACTTGTAGAGAACGTTGAAATGCATGCTTGGCTGCATCATCTCGACCCAGGTAACGATAGCAGCGCCCGAGATTTTCAAATGCCTGCGCTCTGCGATTGTAAAAAGGATCTTCTGTAGCCCGGGACAGCTCTTTACAGGCTTCTTTGTAGCGCTTTTCAGAGAAGAGAAACGCGCCCAAATTATTGTGAATCATTGCGGAGCCTGGTGCTAATCCCGCAGCTTTTCGATAAAACTGTTCAGCCAAGGACTTATCACCCTCCAACTGAAAAGCCAAAGCAAGGCCATTATAGGCTGGGGCAAAAGTGGAATTAATATCTATTGAGCGCTGAAAAGAGATTTTCGCATTGGTGACATCCCCCGTTTGCAAGTACTCATACCCCAAACGTGAATAAGCCTGGAAAGCCTGGGATTTATTAGCAGAATCAGAAGAACCCTTTGTTGTACAACCGGCAACAACAAGCACCAAAAAAAATACCAGTACCCGTTTTATTCCCCGCATATAATTTCCCCCTGAACCCAGCCACGGTTCTAGCGCTGTTCTTCTTGAACAACAGATATGTATTTTTGACTTCTACGGGTTCGGTCTGCAACCTGACCCACCAACTGACCACAAGCGGCATCAATTTCATCACCCCGCGTGCGCCTTACCGTTGTTACAATTCCACCATGAACGATAATCGACTTAAATGCCAGTATTCTTTCTTCTGAAGGCCTTTCGTAGCCGGAATTTGGAAACGGATTGAATGGAATGACATTTAGCTTTGACGGCATTCGACGTAAAATTTTCAGCAGTTGCTTCGCGTGCTCAGGCTTATCATTTACGCCATCGATCAGCGTATATTCAACGGTTATGACCCGTTTATCATTCAGGTTATCAAGATAGCGATTACACGCAGCCACCAACTCTTTTATCGGATAACGCTTATTAATAGGCACAAGCACATCCCTTAAATCATCGTTCGGCGCATGCAATGAGATCGCCAAAGAAACATCAGTGACTTCTCTCAGTTTATCAATTGCAGGAACAACTCCAGCTGTCGACAGAGTCACTCTACGCTTGGAAAGGCAGTAGGCGTTATCCTCCATCATCAATGTTATCGCATCAACGACATTATTAAAGTTCATCAGCGGCTCACCCATTCCCATGAGCACTACATTGGATACGACCCGCTGTGAGGTCGTATTGTATTCACCATATGAACGTATCGCGATTCGCAACTGACCGATAATCTCGGCTGCTGTCAAATTGCTGTTAAAACCCTGTTTACCTGTTGAACAAAAACTACAATCCAAAGAACAACCCACTTGTGAAGAAACACACAGGGTCTTGCGATCACCATCGGGAATCAGAACAGCCTCAACACTGGAACCACTATCCGTACGGATAACCCATTTACGGGTTCCATCTTTGGACGTTTTTTCCAAAATAACTTCAGGCTCGCGAATTTCTGCAACTTCTTCTAGTTTTGCACGCAAGGCTTTGCTGATGTTTGTCATTTCATCAAAGCGGGTGGCTCCAAGCTGATGAATCCATTTCAGCACTTGTGTCGCACGAAACTTTTTCTCTCCAATCTCGGCGAAGAAAGCTTCCATTTTGCTGGGAGATAAACCTAAAAGATTTACTTTTTTAGCGGATTCAGACATGGAGTGTCGTTACTCGTATTGGATCGTTCAATAGGTTACCTGCAAGCACAGCCCACAGATAACCTGACAGGCAATCACTTGCCGAAGAAGTAGGCGATTTCGCGCTCAGCAGACGCCGGAGAGTCGGAGCCGTGCACAGCATTCGCATCGATTGACTGCGCAAAGTCACGACGGATCGTACCTTCAGCAGCTTCCTGAGGATTAGTTGCACCCATGAGTTCACGGTTCCGTGCAATTGCATTTTCACCTTCCAAAACCTGAACAACTACAGGACCCGAAGTCATGAAAGCAACCAGATCAGCGAAGAATGGGCGTTCTTTGTGCTCAGCGTAGAAACCCTCAGCTTCTGCCTGAGTCAAATGCTTCATCTGCATTTCAACGATTTTCAAACCGTTAGACTCGAAACGAGAAACGATTTCACCGATGACGTTTTTAGCAACTGCGTCAGGCTTGATGATAGAGAACGTACGTTCTAGTGCCATTTTTATAGCTCCGAAAATTGATATAAGAAATTGATATAAAAGTGTTATCTGAAAACTTTATTTTAGCCATTAAGCGCAAACGCAAAACCCGCCAAAGCAAGTAGTTTGCAATCATATTTTCGGATAACCCTGTAAAATCCAACGCGCCATTATACGCGACTCTGCTGCCATAAAACAGTGGCCTTCAAAACAACAAAGCCCGGCTATGCCGGGGCTTGAGGCCCTAAATCGAATGTTGTACCCGTGCATTTAGTTTTTTCAACTAGGTGCTGTTGTACCAGCGTATTCCGCCAACTGGCGCAACGTCTAGGCTAGTCCATCTCGTCTATCCAGGCCATCTGAATCCCTTCCAGTATTTTTTCTCCACAACGGTCGGGATCGTCAGCAAAATTTTCCAAATCCATCACCTTTTGGTACAAGTCGGGAAAGCTGATCGTCATCGGATCCTGATCGGGGTATTTTTCCGCAAGCTCGATCGCAATATCTAAAACATCGACCCACTTCAAACTCATAGTACCTCTCCATGACCTTCGCTCAATGACGCTCGGACACCTGGTTTATCGTATATTTAGGAATTTCAACCACCAAGTCATCATCCGCAACCACAGCCTGACAGCTTAAACGGGATTCAGGTTCCAAGCCCCACGCCTTATCCAGCATATCATCTTCCAACTCATCCGATTCTTCCAGGGAATCAAAGCCTTCCCGAACGATGACATGACACGTCGTACAAGCGCAGGATTTCTCGCAGGCATGTTCGATCGCAATACCGTTGGCCAATGCTGCATCACACACAGTCACTCCCGGCTCGGCTTCAATAACCTTGCCATCAGGACACAACTCATCATGAGGCAAAAAAATAATCTGTGGCATTACTTACTCCCCTCTATCTCTTCAACACTATGCCCCTGTAATGCCTGTTGGATATTGTAATCCATACGACGCGCAGCATAATCATCCGTTGCTTTGGACAACGCTTTTATTCCGTTTTCAATTGCGATGCTATCCGCATGCTGGCGCAGAGCTGCCAACTTCGCCACCTCTGCAATCAGCGCTGCTTTTTCATCAGCATTTAACAGCTGATCGCCATCAGCTGCCAGTGCTTCCTCTATCGATTGAATCAAACGATCCGCTTCTACCTGTTGTTCACGTAAAGCGCGCGCTTCTTTATCATTTGCAGCGTTAAGATAGGATGCCCTCAGCATCTCGGCGATTTCAGCATCTTCAAGACCGTATGATGGCTTAACCTGAATTCGACTTTCCACACCCGAAGTCAGTTCTTTAGCTTCAACACCTAAAAGTCCATCCGCATCCACTTGAAACGTCACGCGAATTTTAGCGGCACCCGCTGCCATCGGCGGAATACCGCGCAAGACAAACCTGGCCAGCGAACGACAATCCTGAACCAGTTCCCGCTCACCCTGCACAACATGGATAGCCATAGCCGTCTGACCATCCTGGTAAGTTGTAAACTCCTGTGCCCGAGCGACCGGAATGGGGGTATTTCGATGAATGATTTTTTCAGTAAGGCCACCCATTGTTTCAAGCCCCAAGGAGAGTGGAATCACGTCCAACAGCAACATATCACTGTCTGGCTTATTTCCAGCCAGCACATCCGCCTGAATAGCTGCACCAATAGCAACAACCCGATCCGGATCTATATCGATATGTGGTTCACGAGCGAAAAAGGCGGCAACCTGCTCTCGAACCAAAGGAACCCGGGTTGAGCCTCCAACCATCACAACCTCTAACACGTCATCCGCCATAACCGCTGCGTCCTTCAGTGCGCGACGGCATGCACGGATAGTGCGCTTGATCAGCGGAGAGACAATTTCATCAAACTGATCACGTGTAAGATCCAGCTTTTTACAACCAGAAGCCAGCTCAAATTCAACATTCACATGCTCTTGCTGACTAAGCCGCTCTTTCGTTTCTTTCGCCTTTTCCGTCAGATAGCGTGACAGACCACTATCAATCTCTGTCAGGCTCAGTTGCTCTGCAAACCAGGTCGCAAGCGCCAGATCAAGGTCATCCCCTCCGAGCGCACTATCCCCACCTGTCGACAGCACTTCGAATACACCCTTATTCAGACGCAGCACTGAAATATCAAATGTGCCGCCGCCAAGATCATAAACCGCGATGACACCCTCTTTGCCTTGATCCAATCCGTAGGCCACCGCTGCCGCAGTTGGCTCATTAAGAAGACGCAGCACTTTAATATTGGCAATTTTTGCGGCATCTTTTGTTGCCTGGCGCTGCGCATCATCAAAGTAGGCCGGTACAGTAATGACCGCACCCACCAACTCACCTCCGAGGGATTCTTCCGCACGATTGACCAAGGCTGTCAAAATATCTGCGGACACCTGTACAGGACTGCGCTTGCCCGCTGCGGTTTCGATATATGGCATACCACCTTCGCTACCCGCAAAGCGATAAGGCGCTTCATCACCTAAGGCTTTAATATCCTCAATCCCTCGCCCCATAAGGCGCTTGACTGAGATAATCGTATTAAAAGGATCTTGTGAAGCATACTGGCGCGCCTCACTGCCAATCTGATGATTACCACAAGGTAGGTAACGGACCACAGAGGGTAGTAGGTGCTTTCCATCGGCATCAGGAAGCGTAACAGCTTCTCCGCTTTTGACAGCAGCGATCAGGGAGTTGGTTGTACCCAAATCGATGCCAACGGCCAATTTATGTTCATGCGGAGCTTCGCTGTGCCCCGGTTCAGCAATCTGTAACAGCGCCATATTGAGTTAGCCATCCAGCCTGTCTTCGAGACGTTCAATCTCCAGGACAAGCTTTTCTAAAAATTGCATTTTACGCACAGCAGAGGTTGCAGCTTCCAGGTTATCATCCTGATACTGCTGTACAAACTGCTCCCGAAGCTGCTCAAGCATTCCGTTAACTTGAGCAAGAAGCGCTTCCAATGCGGCAAAAGGATCACCAAGCTCCGGAATATCTTCCAACTGCTCGCGCAACTCCATTTGCTGCATAAGAAACATAGGATCAATAGGTGTAGAGGACTCGCTAAAGGTATCGATACCACGCAACTGCAATAGGTATTGCGCACGCAGCAGCGGCGACTTCAGTGTTGCAATCCCTTCATTCAGATACGCCATATACTGCACAGCCAAGCGCTGCTCGTGCACGCTTTTATGTGCATAACGGTCAGGATGCAGGATTCTCTGGAGTTCCAGGGCACGATCAGCCAACGCTGACTGATCGATATGAAATGATACCGGCAGGCCGATAAACTCAAAGTAGTTCTTATTGATATCCATCACACTGCCAAAGAGGGGTCAAACGTTAAAGCTTTCACCGCAGCCGCATTCACTAGAGACATTAGGGTTATTAAATTTAAACCCTTCATTCAGTCCCTCTTTGACGAAATCCAGCTCAGTGCCATCAAGATAAAGCAAGCTTTTCGGGTCGATAATAATCTTCACATCCTGCGGACCCTGAAATACCTGATCTTCATCTTGAACTTCATCAACGAATTCAAGAACATAAGCCATACCCGAGCAGCCTGAGGTACGCACACCCAAACGAATACCTTCACCATGCCCGCGCGTTTCAAGATAACGCGCAACATGAGAAGCTGCTGCATCAGTCATGGTAATTGCCATAAACGCCTGCCTCTCCCGATAAGTAGTAATTACTTATCCTGTTTCTCTTTATAGTCAGCCACTGCCGCCTTAATAGCATCTTCAGCCAGCACAGAACAGTGAATTTTTACCGGCGGCAGTGCCAGTTCTTCAGCAATTGCCGTATTCTTCAGTTCCGTAGCTTCATCAAGGCTCATGCCCTTAACCCATTCAGTGACCAATGAGCTGGAAGCTATTGCAGAGCCACAACCATAGGTTTTGAATTTAGCATCTTCGATGATGCCTTCATCACTCACCTGAATTTGCAGACGCATCACATCGCCACAAGCAGGTGCGCCCACCATGCCCGTACCAACATTGCTGTCTTTGTCATTCATTTTGCCAACATTACGAGGGTTCTCGTAATGATCGATAACTTTTTCACTATAAGCCATAACGACCTCCAATAACTCTCAATGCCGGATTAATGATGTACCCATTCAACCTTGCTCAGGTCGACGCCATCCTTATACATATCCCACAGTGGAGAAAGCTCACGCAATTTATTCACCGCATCCTGAATCTGGTCTGCCGCATAATCCACTTCTTCTTCGGTTGTAAAACGACCAAACGAGAAGCGAATAGAGCTATGCGCCAGCTCATCATTCAAACCTAACGCGCGTAGCACGTAAGATGGCTCCAGACTGGCAGACGTACATGCCGAACCTGAGGATACAGCCAGATCTTTCAATGACATCAGCAAAGATTCGCCCTCAACAAATGCGAAGCTGATGTTCAAGTTACCCGGTATTCTCTGCTCACGAGAACCGTTAATATAAACTTCTTCCATTTCACCCATGCCGGCCAGGAAACGATCGCGTAATGCGATAATACGTTTGGTATCCTCAGCCAGTTCTTCTTTACAGATACGAGCCGCTTCGCCCATACCGACAATCTGATGGGTAGGCAGTGTTCCGGAGCGCATACCACGCTCATGACCACCGCCATGTATCTGCGCCTCCAAACGAACACGTGGTTTGCGGCGCACAAACAGCGCTCCGACACCCTTAGGGCCATACATCTTGTGGCCAGAAATAGACATCAAATCGACTTTAGCAGCGCCCATATCGATTTCAATTTTGCCTGCACTCTGAGCCGCATCAACATGAAAAATTATACCCTTGGCACGGGTAATTTCGCCAATCGCCGCAATATCAGTAATTGTGCCGATCTCGTTATTGACATGCATTAACGACACAACAATTGTGTCTTCACGAATAGCACTTTCAACCAAAGATGGCGCAATCAAGCCATCTGAATCAGGCGTCAGATAAGTAACTTCGAACCCTTCACGTTCCAATTGGCGACAAGTATCAAGTACTGCCTTGTGCTCTATTTTAGACGTAATAATGTGCTTACCCTTTTTCTGATAAAAATGGGCAGCACCCTTAATTGCCAAGTTATCTGATTCAGTTGCACCCGAAGTCCAGACAATCTCGCGAGGATCTGCATTAATAAGATCAGCCACCTGACGGCGAGCAACCTCTACAGCCTCTTCCGCCTTCCAGCCAAACAGATGAGAACGCGATGCCGGGTTACCAAAGTTCCCGTCCATCGTCAGGCATTCAATCATCTTTTCAGCAACACGAGGATCTACCGGTGTCGTTGCAGAATAATCCAGATAAATAGGTTTTTTCATTCATTGTCTCCAAGCGCGTAAATCAAACCGCCGCTTTTTCACTACCTGTCAAACCTGAGCCTATCAGAACCTGATCAACATAAATGCGATCCTGACGCTCAGAGATTGTTTGTACATCCTTACGTGCCATCAGATCAGCCAGGGAGATACCACTGAGAAAAGAATGGATCTGATCACTGAGATCGCACCAGAGATGATGAGTCAGGCAGATATCCCCACCCTGACAATTCCCCTGGCGCTGACACCCTGTGGCATCAACTGACTCGTTGACGGCATCAATAACCTGAGCAACATTAATATCCAACTGGCCACGATTAAGCTGATAACCACCACCCGGCCCACGCACACTGCGCACCAACTCATTACGACGCAGTTTGGCGAACAATTGCTCCAGATAAGATAAGGAAATACCTTGCCGCTCTGAAATATCAGCCAGGCTGATTGGCCCTTTTCCATCATGGAGTGCAAGGTCCAACATCGCTGTTACAGCATAACGTCCTTTTGTTGTCAGTCGCATATTTGTCACCCTGATACGCGTTAGCATTTGCGCGGCATTATGCAATACCTGACTAAAAAGATCAATTAAATAACCTACCATTTTTGTAGACTATTATCGCTTTCGTGCGCGGATTCTAACACGAAATCAGCGCAACCGAATGTTCCAGCTCAATCTTTATGCTTAATTTGCTTCTGAGTGGCCGTCAAAATGCCGCGCAACACATTCACTTCCACCTTATCCGGCAAGGCGCGCAAATAAAGCCTGCGCAATCTAGGCATAAGCTGGCGCGGATTTTCTGGATCTAAAAACTCTATATCGATCAGAACTTCTTCCATATGCGCAAACAAACGCTCAAGATCACCATTGTCAGCCAACTCAATATCCCAGTTCGTACCCCATTGCGGCCGATGAGCCTTATTCTCTTGCGCATAAAGTGATGCCATTCTTAATTCGTAAGTGATGACCTGAACAGCCGCCGCCAAATTAAGAGAGCTAAAATCGGGATTCGATGGGATATGCACGTGATAGTGACACAGGTGCAGCTCATCATTCGTCAACCCCCTGTCCTCTCGTCCAAAGACAATGGCAACCTTCTTTTCTTTTGCCATCGGCCCCACCACTGCCGCCAATTCACGCGGATCAACCACTGGCCAAGGTATATGACGCCCCCTGGCGCTGGTTCCCACAACCAACTGACAATCAGCGATAGCTTCTTCAAGCGTTTCATGCACCACGACTTGTTCAAGCAGGTCTGTCGCCCCCGACGCCCGGGCATCAGCACTCACATGCGGGAACTTCTTAGGTGCAACAAGGTGTAACTCGGCAAAGCCCATATTTTTCATGGCGCGCGCCACACCGCCAATATTTCCCGGATGCGTTGTGTTAACCAGTACTATCCGCACATTTACAGCCATTAAGGGCTCCCGAATACAATGAGGAGCGCCATTTTACCAGAACAACGAAACTATTCAGCCACTTATTCACAGCAAGCCTTATACTCAGGTACAATGCAGCATTAAATTCTACGAACACTCTTCAGGTCCCTAACAGATGCAACCTATGGTTAACATTGCCCTGCGCGCTGCCCGCGTTGCAGGAGAGCAGATTGTTCGCGCAGTTGAGCGCCTTGATCTGGTCAAATCAGAACAGTCTGATGTCGCAAAACTGCTCAGCGAAACATGTCAAAAAGCCGAGCTCAGCATTGCGCATACAATTCAAAAGGCATACCCGAGCCACAAAATCGTTGGCGAATATACCGGCGAACACGCACCTATCGGGGAAGGCCCTGAGTTCTGTTGGACAATCAACCCGATTGACAGTATTTCCAACTTTTCCAACGGGCTTCCTGTCTTCGCCATCAGCATGGCAGGCCAGAAAAATGGACGCACCGAACACGCCCTGATTTTAAACCCCATCAGAGGCGAAGAGTTCACAGCCAGCCGCGGCGATGGCGCACAGCTGAATGGCAAACGCCTGCGTGTCAGCAATCACAAAATGATTGAAAACGCCCTGATCGGCACCGGCTTCTTCAATCGCCCCAGCGACAAGGCTCACCTGGAAGCTTATTTAAATATCTTCCGCGATATGACAGTTAAAGGCGGCACGATCTACAACGGTGGTTCCCCGGCGCTCAGTCTGGCCTATACCGCAGCGGGTCGCATTGATGGCTTCTACCAAATAGGTCTTAATCCGTGGGAGATGGAAGCAGGCATTTTGCTGGTACAAGAAGCCGGCGGATTAGTCGGTGACTTTATGGGCGGCAATGACTTCCGCCGTAGCGGCAATCTGATCGCGGGCAACCCGAAAATGTTTAAAGCTGTCTTGAAAGGACTGCAGTCATCACTCACTGATGATTTAAAATAAGCAGCAACCAACACAGCAAGATAAAACAAAACCGACACGGCAACGTAGTCGGTTTTTTTTATTTTTCCAAGACTAACCCGGATGAAGCCTGATAGAGATTCACATCACGGAACTCATTCAGCTCATCCAGATCGGGGAAAGTAAAAGAAGCCTGGTGACCTATCATCCGATAAGGGGGAAAATCAAAATCCTTAACCCTGGAATCACCCACTAGAACCTGTGATGACTTTTCAAGAAACAGATCCAATAAGGGCAAATTTTCCCGGTCATAAAGCACATCGGCTGCGATTAACACATCCAAGTCCTCTTTAAACCCAGACAGGTCACCATGCAAGCGGCATTCAACGTTATTGAGTGCAGCATTCCCCTGACAAGCCAAGAGAGCGTCCGGGTCGATATCACAACAAATGACTTCCTGCGCCCCGGCCAGGCAGGCTGCAATACCAACAACCCCCGACCCTGCACCGAAATCCATCACCTTTTTACCCTTAACCCAATGCGGATGATCCAGAATATAACGGGCCAACACCTGGCCACTCGCCCAACAAAAGGCCCAGTATGCCGGATAACGCTGGATGGCCAATATTTCATCCTGACTAAACTGGCGCCGCATGGATTCAGGCTCTACCAACCATAACTGTATTTCCGGACAATGCGGCAAAACAGACGCAGTGACGCTTGCATCATCCAACATGTTACGAATAGCGCGATTCAAGGCAGAGGGGAAGGTCATTACATTAACCCGGATATTGCATCAGTACATTTAATTTTTTCAGCTGAGTCCTGTTGTACAAGCACAAAAAACCGGCCACTCAGTGCCGGTTTTTTTAAGTCGCATATTCAGTTACACTTCGTAAGGATTACGCAGAACAATTGTCTCTACACGATCCGGACCCGTGGAGATAATATCCACAGGTGCCTCAATCAACGCCTCAATGCGCTGAATGTAATCAATCGCTTCCTTAGGAAGCTCCTCTACAGACTTGGCTCCAACGGTAGAACCCGACCAACCAGGCAGTGTTTCATAAACCGGTTTAACTGCCTCATAATCTTCACTGCCGCTCAAGGAAGTGACAACATTACCCGCCGCATCCTCATAACCCACACAGATCTTGATCTCATCCATACCATCCAAGACATCGAGCTTAGTCAGACAGATACCGGAAACAGAGTTGATCTGAATAGCATGTTTTAATGCCACTGCATCAAACCAGCCGCAACGACGAGCACGACCTGTAGTCGAGCCAAACTCATGGCCCCGCTCAGCCAGGCCTTGGCCTACTGCACAATGCAATTCAGTCGGGAACGGGCCACCACCAACACGCGTCGTATATGCCTTGGTAATGCCCAGAATATAATCCAGGTACAACGGACCAAAACCGCTACCTGTAGACGTACCACCCGCCGTTGTATTGGAAGAGGTGACATATGGGTATGTACCGTGGTCGATATCTAGCAGAGAACCCTGCGCACCTTCAAACATGATATTCTTGCCCTGCTTACGCAGGTCATGCAGCATTGCAGTGACATCAGCAACCATCGGTGCGAGCTCTTCACCCATCGCCAGGGTTTCATCCAAAACCGCCTGATAGTCAACAGCATCGACTTTGTAATAGTTCACCAGTTGGAAGTTATAATACTCCATAACTTCTGCCAACTTTTCAGCAAAGCGCTCTTTATCTAAAAGATCCGCCAACCGCAGACCCCGACGCGCCACTTTATCCTCATAGGCGGGGCCGATACCACGACCAGTCGTGCCTATTTTCGCATCACCACGCGCAATTTCACGCGCCTGATCCATCGCAATGTGATACGGCAAAATCAACGGACATGAAGGACTCAAGCGCAAACGCTCCCGAACGGGCACATCAGCTTCTTCCAGGCCCCTAATTTCTTTCAGCAACGCTTCAGGAGAAAGGACCACGCCATTACCAATCATACAGACGACATTTTCGCGCAGAATACCTGAAGGAATCAGGTGCAAAACTGTTTTTTCGCCGTCAATAACCAGTGTATGGCCCGCATTGTGCCCGCCCTGAAAGCGTGCAACTGCTGAAGCCTGATCCGTTAGAAGATCAACGATCTTACCTTTACCTTCATCACCCCACTGGGTACCCAGAACAACTACGTTTTTGCCCATTGCTGCCTACTTGAGATTACTTTAGAAATTTATACCAGCTTACAGATCAACTACGATCCACTCACCATCACGCAGTACCAACTCAGCGGTACACTTATTTGCCGGCTCAGCGCCCGGCAGCGCATATATGACTCGCAAACCTTCAGAACGCAGTTCACTGACTTTAGCCAGTAGAGCCGCGTCCTCTTTCGCGGGGGCCAACACCTGTTGCGCTGCCTGTAGTGTACCAGAAGACAGTTCAACCAGTGTTTTCAGATCGGCACTAAATCCTGTAGCAGGGCGCGCACGACCAAAGTCTCGTCCAATTTCGTCATAGCGACCACCTTTGGCAATCGCCTGACCAAACGCTGGCGTATAGGCTGCAAATACCACACCCGTATGGTAGTTGTAGCCACGCAATTCACTGAGATCAAAATATTGATCCAGCCCCGGAAAGCGCAACGCGATACGTTGAGCCAACTGCTCCAGATAATCGATAGCTTCTATCACCTGAACCGGTGCGGATGCAAACAGCTCACGTGCCTGTGCAAGAACCTCACTACCGCCATTTAATGCCGGCAATGCGGTCAGATAGGCTTTAACCGTCTCAGCAGCATTCAATCCAGCCACAAACTCCGCAATTTCTGGCAGAGCTTTACGACTCAGAATATCAATATACTGCTCTTTCTCGGCAGTGGATATCTGTGCCATGTCCATCAACCCGGTAAAGACACCTACATGTCCCAGATCGATGCTCAAATCCTGTTCTACTCCCGCCACGTGCATGGTTTCAACCATCAGCGAGATAACTTCAACATCGCTCTCAATACCAGAGTGCCCGAACAGCTCTGCACCTAGCTGCAAAGGGTTACGCGATGCCAACGGCTGGGCCGGTAGCGCATGCACCACAGAGCCACAATAACACAACCGAGAAACGCCCGACTCACGCAGGCGATGTGCATCAATACGTGCAACCTGGGGCGTGATATCAGCACGCACGCCCAGCATATGACCACTGATCTGATCTGTTACTTTTACCGTATTAAGATCAAGATCTCGACCCACTCCGGTCAGCAGGGACTCAAGGTGTTCCAGCACGGGGGGTATTACCAACTCATACCCCCAATGCTGATACAGATCCAATAGACGTCGACGTAAAAACTCAACGCGACGGGCTTGTTCGGGAAGTAGTTCCTGTACACCTTCCGGAAGCAGCCAACGATCTGCCAATGCCATGTAGTACTCCGTATTTATCCAACCAGTACCGCTTTTAAATACTCAGGGCGGTATCAATTCACAATATAAAGGGCAGCCAAACCCAACAGCATACTCGCCAGACCAATCATACGTAATGATTTGTTACTGACCAAGGCTAATTGTTGTACCAGATTACGCCAGCGCTGTGGGTAGAGAAAAGGAATAATGCCTTCCAAAATAAGCATGAGACAAAAGCCTATCGCTAACTCGTGAAGTAACTCGGATGACATTTAGAGGTACCTAAATTCTAAACCCAACTGCCAAAAAAAAACCGGGCTATGACCCGGTTGGCGTATTTTAACACGGAATCAGGGGAATGCCTTCCCCCGAGTCCTTTTTTTTTGTACATTTTTATGCCGGATGATTTATTCAGCTGTGTTTTTGTCCAGATATTTGAAGAAATCACTATCCGGCTTCAGCACCAACATATCACCATTGCCCGAGAAAGATTCACGATAGGCCTGCAAACTACGGTAGAAAGAGTAGAACTCAGGATCCTGGGTGTAAGCATTAGCATAGTTCTTTGCAGCTATGGCATCACCTTCACCACGAACCTCTTCTGACTCGCGATAAGCTTCCGCTTCTATTACGGTTTTCTGCCGGTCTGCATCTGCACGAATACCTTCCGCCAACTCATTACCCCGGGACCGCAGTTCACGCGCTTCACGCTCACGCTCAGTGCGCATACGATTATATACAGACTCGGATACTTCTTGAGGAAGATCGATACGTTTGACACGCACATCTATCACCTCAACACCCAATTCTTTAATCGCAATCCTGCTTATATTATTGGTTAGCTCGCGCATCAATTCTTCGCGCTCACCTGAAACAACCTCAGTCACCGTGCGCTCACCAAACTGGTTACGCAGCCCTGTATCCACACGATCAGAGAGCAACTGGGCCGCTTTGAACTCATCACCTGATGTTGCTGTATAGTATTTTTGCACATCGGCAACACGCCACTTGACGAACGAATCAACAATCAGACGTTTCTTTTCAAGTGTCAGGTAGGCTTGGGGACGCGCATCCAAAGTCAGGATTCGGGAATCAAACTTGCGCACTTTATTCACAACCGGAATTTTAAAGTGCAGGCCAGGCTTAACATCCGCCTCAGCGACTTCACCAAACTTTAACAGTACGGCGCGTTCCGTTTCTTTAACAATATAGAGACAGCTTTGCCCAATTAGAACTAATACTGCAAGAATAATGATTAATGGAAGTGATTTAGACTGCATTATCGACCCTCCCGACGTGTACTCTGACGCTGACGTAGCTGATCAACCACCTGCTCTGTCACCTCTCTTAGGCTCTGGTTATCCAAACGCACTGGACGATTCACATCAGCTGTAGTTGGACGGTTCTGCACAATCTTATCCAGTGGCAGATACATCATATTGTTACCGCCTTCGACATCAATCAGCACTTTCGGGTTTTGGGAAAGCACCTCCTGCATCGTATCCAGATAAAGACGCTCACGTGTCACCTCCGGCGCCTTCTGATATTCGGTCAACAACGCAGTGAAGCGCTTTGCGTCACCCTCAGAGCGGGCAATAACCTGCTCTTTGTATGCACTCGCTTCCTCCAGGATACGCTGAGCACGACCTCGAGCTTCAGGAATAATCCCGTTAGCATAAGACTCAGCCTCGTTCTTAACACGCTGCTCGTCTTCACGCGCCTTGATTACATCATCAAATGCATCCTGAACCTGGTTCGGCGCTTTCGCCTCTTTAATGTTGACTTTGGAAATCTGCAAACCGGTGGCGTAGTCATTCATGTAACCCTGCAAACGATCCTGCACCTGAATGGACAGCGCTTCACGCCCCTGAGTCAGAATGGAATGCATATCAGTTGAGCCCACAACATGACGCAGTGCAGACTCGGCAGCCTGAGACAGACTGGATTCCGGATCACGAACAGAAAGCACAAAATTTCTTGTATCAGAAATCACGTACTGCACCGTCATCTCAACATCTACAATGTTCTCGTCCTTAGTCAGCATTAATGAGCGCTGATCACGCGTACGCAGACGTGTCACATTAATCGGCATAACCACATCAATCATAGGCGGGTTCCATTGCAGACCCGGCCCCACGGTTTCATAGTATTTACCCAAACGTAAAACGACAGCACGCTCTTGTTGGTCTACGGTATAAACACCCATACCCGCCCAGACAACGATAGCAATCAACAACACGATCCAGAAAAGGCCAGCACCAGACCCCGAAGAGGAACCAGAGCCCCCCCCAGAACCTCCGCCGGATTTTTTACCACCAAAAACGCCGTTCAGCTTATCCTGAAACTTGCGTAGCGCCTCATCCAGATCTGGCGGCCCCTGATCACCACCACCTTTTCCTCCGCGGTTGTCATTACCACCGCCCCAAGGATCCTGGTTGTTACCGTTACCACCAGGCTCATTCCAAGCCATACGTCACTCCATATAAAACAACAAGTTAGGCAGATTAAAACACAAATCCGCGAAATAAATTATTCAATTGATATTACTACAAGTCCAATAAAATCGAGGTATTAGCTTTATGGTTACATGAAAAAACCTTCACACTCACCAAAGATCAGCCTCCACCGGAAAGCATCGTTCCTTTGACATACCCAGTCGACTTAACATCTGCAGCATATCTTTTTTTTGTATACGTACTTCCAGCACGATAGATCCTTTTTCATCCACATGCTCTGAAAGTACAGCACCACTTTCATACAAACGCGCCCGAAACTGGCCTTCATGGGGCAGCAGCGACACATTATCATGAAACACATCATCTGCAAGCAGTTCATTCACTGCCTGAAACAACAGATCATGACCTTCTCCAGAGACAGCAGATAGCCAGACTCTTACAGGCTTACCTTCTTCATCCCTGTCAATCCGGGGTTTACGCCCCTCAATCAGGTCAATCTTGTTATAAACTTCCAGTACCGGCACTTCACCGGCACCAATTTCACTCAGCACATGCTCAACTTCGGCAATATGATCATAGCGATCATCGTCATAACTATCGATCACATGCAACAACAGGGTCGCCTCAATTGTTTCCTGCAAGGTTGCGCGAAACGCCTCTACCAGCTTATGGGGTAGATGACGAATAAATCCAACCGTATCCGCAAGAATTGCCGCTCCGATATCCTCAACCTCAACCCGACGCAGTGTTGGGTCCAACGTCGCGAACAACTGATCCGCAGCATAAACTTCGGAGGTGGTCAGCGCATTAAATAGCGTGGATTTACCCGCGTTGGTATAGCCCACCAACGACAATGTCGGAACCTCGGCGCGTTTCCTCGAACGACGTCCCTGATCCCGCTGTTTGCGCACCTTCTCCAACCGTTTATGAATCGACTTCATTCTGGCACGAAGCAAACGGCGATCCGTTTCTAACTGTGTTTCCCCCGGCCCGCGCAGGCCTATCCCCCCCTTTTGCCGTTCCAGGTGAGTCCATCCGCGCACCAGGCGCGTCGACATATGATCCAGCTGTGCCAGCTCTACCTGTAGCTTACCTTCATGGGTGCGTGCGCGTTGTGCGAAGATATCCAGAATCAGCCCCGTGCGATCCAGCACACGACTCTGGATCTCACGCTCAATATTGCGCTCCTGTGCCGGGCTGAGTGCATGGTTAAAAATAACCAGCTTGGCACCGTGCATCTGCACGAGTTCCCGCAACTCTTCCAGCTTGCCTTGACCGATAAAGAATTTGGGATTTGGGTGTGAAAGCGACCCGGTAAGATATTCAACGGGATCGGCTCCTGCAGATAAGGCTAACTCTTCAAGCTCTTTTGGGCTTTCCTGGTCGGCTGCAGAGGCCAAATTCATATGCACTAAAACAGCACATTCACCACTTTCTGGTCGCTCAAAGAACAATGACTATCAACCCTCTTCTTTTACGCTATCAGCAGAAGGAAGTTTCACCGGACGCGCTGGCACGACTGTAGAAATTGCGTGTTTATACACCATTTGGCTGACGGTATTTTTCAACAGGATAACAAACTGATCAAACGACTCAATCTGACCTTGCAGCTTAATCCCATTAACTAAAAATATAGACACTGGAATACGCTCTTTGCGCAGCGCATTCAGATAAGGGTCTTGTAATGATTGCCCTTTTGACATTTGCAAACTCCTTCCTGAGGAATATTATAATTTTTTTATAGCTGACAGTTTACAAAACACGTCATAACTGTCGTATTGGTACTACGACCATTCTGGTTTTTTTTGCAGTCCAGCGGGACATTATATAATGCCACCCCCTACCAATTTCAAGGTATTCTCTAATAGTTTTCGGTCGTGAGAATCCATCCAGGTAAGATTTTCCCAGCTCCGCAGCCAGGTAATCTGACGTTTCGCCAGTTGCCGGGTCGCAACCACAGCCTTGAATTTCATAGTTTCATAATCCCAGACTCCGGCAAAATAATCCCACATCTGCCGATAGCCAACGCACCTGACCGACGGCATGTGCAGATCCAGGTCACCCCGTTCCCATAACGCCCTGACCTCTGCCTCAAAACCTTGTGTCAACATCATATCGAAACGCTGCTGGATTCTTGCATGCAGTTCAGCCCGATCCTGAGGCATTATTGCCAGGGATAGTATTGGAAAATCAGGTTTTTGCTTCTCCTGCTCTGCCCACAGCTCAGTCATCGTGCGACCGGTAATTTCATAGACTTCCAAGGCACGTTGCAAACGCTGGGAATCGTTCGGATTCAACCGGGCTGCAGACTCCGGATCCACCTCTGCAAGACGGGCATGAATTGCAGCCCATCCCTGAGTTTCAGCTTCCTGAAAAAGCCTTTCACGCACCGCCGGATCAGCTTCTGGCAACTGTGCCAAACCGTTTTTTAGCGCATGAAAATAAAGCATGGTACCGCCAGTCAGAATGGGCACCTTACCTGCCTCGCGTATCTCGTTAATTGCTGCCAGTGCATCCCGACGAAATTCAGCAGCAGAGTAAGTCTCTTTCGGATCGCAAATATCAATCAACCTGTGCGGATAACGTGCTAAAACAGCCGCATCAGGTTTAGCGGTGCCAATATCCATGCCGCGGTAGATCATTGCCGAGTCGACGCTAACAATTTCACACGGCAATGCATCATAAAGTTGCATGGCCAGATCAGTTTTACCGGACGCTGTCGGCCCCATAAGAAAGACAACAGGAAGATGACTCAAACCCACGCCCCCTATTGTCCACGCATGAATAATTTATCAAGCTCAGTCAATGTCATCTGGCTCCAGGTAGGCCGACCATGATTGCACTGCCCACTGCGTTCAGTCTGTTCCATATCACGCAGCAAGGCATTCATTTCAGGGAGGGTCAATTGGCGATTCGCTCTAACCGCTCCATGGCAGGCCATAGTCGCCAGCAATTCATTAATATGCTGCTCAATGCGTTTACTCTCGCCGTACACCAACATATCCGACAGCACATCACGAATCAGTTGTTCAATATTACTTTTGGCCAGAGAGACCGGGACCTGCCGAACCACCAGGGTTTCTGCACCCATACGGGCCAGCTCAAATCCCAAGCGCTTGAATATTTCCATTTGCTCATCAGCACAATCGGCCTCGCGTTCACTGACAGCTAGGCTTAATGGCACCAATAAAGGCTGCGAGCGGATCACATCCTGTTTATACGATTGCTTCATCCGTTCGTAGACAATCCGCTCATGGGCGGCATGCATATCAACCACAACCAGACCCTGCTCATTCTCCGCCAGGATATAAATTCCGTGTAGTTGGGCGATAGCGTATCCCAGCGGTGGACACGCTTCGCTCTCCTGCTCCTGATCAGGTTGCACAGCATGCATGCCCCCGGACTCGGGATGCAGCGCCCCATAAGCGGAAATTTGCTCGCTAATCTGCCCGCCACCCGGTTGTGGTGATGGCACGCGGCCAGACGCCCCGAATGAAGAATAACGGCTATTTGGCGAACCGGCGCCGGGACGAAATGGCATCTGATTCTGTTCATAACTCTGCTGAAGCGGTTGGTTCCCGGACTGCAACGGTGCTGCAACCAACGGCTCAGGCGCCGATTCAGCCATCTGATCCTGCGGTCGCATATCCGCAATCAAACGATGCAAGGTGCGGAAAAGAAAATCATGGACTAGTCGACTCTCACGAAAACGCACCTCATGCTTGGTCGGGTGCACATTGACGTCCACCAGCGCCGGATCAAGCTCCAGATAAAGCACATAAGCAGGATGGCGACCATGATAAAGCACATCAGCATAAGCCTGACGTACCGCATGATTGACCACTTTATCGCGAATCATACGGCCATTGACAAAGAAGTACTGCAGATCAGCTTGGCTGCGGGAAAAAGCAGGCAGGCCAACCCAGCCCCACAACCGCAGACCCGATGCTTCAGCCATAACATCCACTTTAAGTGCATTCTCAATAAAGGCTGGGCCACAGATACTCGCGACTCTACGTTCCTGTTCAAGCTCACTATCCGTCTGACGCAACTGGCGTATCACTTTACCGTTATGCCGTAATTGAAACGCCACATCGAAACGACTCAGGGCCAGGCGCTTCATCACCTCATCAAGATGTCTAAACTCTGTTTTCTCTGTCTTTAAAAATTTGCGGCGTGCCGGGGTGTTAAAAAACAGGTCCTTAACTTCTACAGTCGTTCCCACTGGATGCGCCGCTGGTTCCAATTGGGATTCCATATCGCGCCCTTCGGTCTGCACTTGCCACGCACTATCCTGCCCCTCATGACGGGAAGTCAGCGTCAAACGGGAAACAGAGCTGATACTTGCCAGAGCCTCACCCCGAAAGCCTAAACTGCCAACCGCTTCAAGGTCTTCCAATACGGTAATTTTGGACGTTGCATGACGACTAAGCGCCAAAGGTAGATCCGATTTTTCAATACCCGATCCATTATCACGAATCCGCATCAGTTTGACGCCGCCCTGCTCGACATCCACATCAACCTTAGTGGCTCCGGCATCAAGGCTATTTTCAAGAATTTCCTTAATGACAGAAGCTGGACGTTCAACAACTTCACCTGCGGCGATCTGGTTAGCAAGCCGCGGCGAAAGTAAATGTATGCGTGACATGAAAAATCCTATTAGCTGGCCGGAATACGAAGCACCTGGCCAATTTTAATCCGGTCATTCTTTAAATTATTGGCTTTGCGTAATGCAGCCAACGTCACCCCGTTTCTGGATGCAATCACAGACAGCGTATCACCGCGCACGACCTTATGGGTTCTGTTATAGGCGGCCTTACGTTGCGCGATATAGGTTAGTACGGGTGGCTTGCGCTCAAAGTGCTGTGTTATCCCCCTAAACACAGCATCGGCCATTTTTTTCTGGTAGGACGATGTTTTCAGCTTTGCGGCTTCACTTGGATTGGAGATAAACCCGGTTTCTACCAAAATAGAGGGGATATCGGGTGACTTGAGGACAGCAAAGCCCGCCTGTTCCACATGCGGCTTATGCATCCTGGCAAAGTGCTTGAGATTATTATGAACCTGTTTCGCAACTGTACGGCTATCTTCCCGGCTGGCCGTCATTGACATATCCAAAAGCACACTGGCCAACACATCATCTTTATCTTCCAAACTGACACTACCTACCCCACCGATAAGGTCGGCACTGTTCTCTTTACTTGCCAACCAGCGCCCCATCTCACTGCTGGCTCCCCTTGAGGAGAGCACCCACACAGAAGCACCTTTGGCACGTTTATCTTTAAACGCATCCGCATGAATAGACACAAAAAGATCCGCATTCTGCTTGCGTGCAGTCTTGGTTCGACCCCGAAGGCTAATATAGTAATCACCGGTACGGGTCAGTTCCCCTTTATAGCCGGGTGTTGCATCCAATTTTCGCTTCAGCTCTTTAGCAATTTTGAATACAACATCTTTCTCTCTAATCCCTCCCGGACCAATAGCACCGGGGTCTTCACCACCATGCCCGGCATCAATCGCCACAATAATGTCACGCCCGGCCACCACCTTGGGTTTGGCTGTTTTCTTTACTTTAGACAAGCTCTCTTTTTCGTAGAGGTCTAACACCAAACGGTGGCCATATTGCTGATTCGGCTTCAGCTCAAAGCTTTTGGGACGAACCGCACGCTTTAAATCCAGCACCAGCCTTAGTGTTTTACCATTTTTGCCTGAGCGCAATTTTTTAATCGGACTTTTATCCAGGCCCAATTTATCCAGTTTCGCGCTTAGAGTCGCTTTGTCCACATCCAGCACGATACGATCGGGGCTACTCAGGGTAAATACTTTATGGGAAGCGGGGCCCGTCATATCAAACACCAAACGCGCATGATCCGGAGCCAGCCACATCCTGACATTCTTGATATCCGCAGCCTGCAGTAGCGAACTTGCCAGCAACAGGAGTACAGCAAACGCGCTGAGAAACTGGGTGCGAACTTTTGCAATCAGCATCTATCTACAACTTTCCTTATTGCCTGTATATCACTGTTAGCAATTTTATCAGCCATTGCATGGCCCAATGAAGTTTGCGGTGTCCAAAACAGTTTCCGCCCCATTCCTTCGCACTCAATACGCAAGATCAAGTCTGCTTCCGGCAGCATGCCATCCCCTTTTTCCGGCCACTCAACCAAACACAGTGCCTGTTCAGCGAAATAATCCCGAAAGCCCAAAAACTCCAGTTCTTCAGGGTCTGCAAGACGATAGAGGTCAAAGTGATAAACCTGCTTATCGCCGATTGCATAGGGTTCTACAAGCGTATAGGTTGGGCTCTTAACCGAACCTTGATGACCGCAACCACGCAAAATACCGCGACTGAGTGTCGTCTTGCCCATTCCCAAATCACCTAAAAGGAAAATCACGCCATGAGCATCAGCCGCATCAGCAATAACCTTACCGAAAGCAATCATTGCCTCTTCATCAGGCAGAATAACCGAACCTGTATCACCCATATTAACCGTTTATAACTCCTGCAATAGCTGCAAACAGATCTGAAGCCAACAACCCTCTTTCACCGTGTTTTTCTGCGATCTTATCTGCCGCAGTCGCATGTATAAAGACAGCCAACCGTGCTGCAACTTCAGGCGTTAGCCCCTGCGCCAGCAAAGCTGCACATATACCCGAGAGCACATCACCCATACCGCCGACCGCCATCCCCGGATTTCCGGCATCACAAAGATAAACCGCTTCCCCGGCAGACGCCAGAGAACCGGCTCCTTTCAACACGACACTGCCACCTGACAACCGTTGCAGTTTCTCCACTGCGCTGAAGCGATCTGCTTCTATATCAGCAATAGAACAATTCAGAAGACGCGCCGCTTCTCCAGGGTGAGGCGTCAGTATCCAGTTATCACGAGGTTGCAATAACTTACGGTGACTGCCCGATAGCAAATTAAGGGCATCAGCATCAAGCACCAGAGGTTTATCGGTGGCCAAAGCCGCAGACAACATCTCATCTGACCAGGCATTCTGCCCCAGGCCCGGCCCTATAACAATCACCTCAGCCTGCCCTAGCAGAGGATCAAGCTGCTCGGCAGCCTCAACAGCCTGCACCATGACTTCCGGGCAACGGGTGAGTGAGGCGGTAATATGTTCCTTGCGCGTCGCCAAAGAAACCAGGCCCGCTCCACTGCGAATAGCAGCCTCGGCAGACAACAAACCGGCACCGCCCATTCCCAAATTACCACCGATCACCAACACCCGACCAAAAAAGCCTTTATGAGCGTTGCGGGCTCGCGCTGGCAGAGACGTTTGCAGATCATCCGCAGTTGTTCGGAACAGGCTCACCGGTACCCGATCAAAGACATCATCCGGCACTTTCAGATCATCAAATAAAAGCTGCCCACAATATTCAACCGCCCGGGAGGTTAACAAGCCTCGCTTCAGCCCAATAAAACTGACTGTTATATCAGCCTTAACAGCACAACCCAGCACCTTGCCTGTATCAGCACAAATACCCGAAGGGATATCCACAGCGACAACAGGTTTCTGCGCTTGGTTAATTTGCGCAATTAATGTTGCAAAATCACCTCTTACATCACCGCTCAGCCCCGTCCCTAACAACGCATCCACTAACAGGTCGCCCTCAAGCACCATCCCCTGTTTGTAAAGTTGATATTCCGGATTAAGGGCCTGCAATTGCCCCCAGACTTCTTTTGCTTCACCGGTCAGGCTATCCGCAAAGTTGGCACCACCCACACAAATCAGTTGAACCTTAATCCCTTTTTGCAGGGCAAGCATCGCAATAACGAAGCCATCTCCGCCGTTATTGCCACCACCACAAAGCACTGTCAATTTCCTGATATGCGGGAAGCGCTCGACTATTTCGGCGAACACAGCATGGCCCGCACGCTGCATCAAGCGGACACCCGGTATGGAAAATTCATCAATCGCAGTACGATCCAGGGTACGTGTCTGTTCAGCTGTGTATAATGGTGCAGGCAGTTTCGATCTATCGATAGACATCTGATTCACTAACTCGTTTTTCTATCATTATGAGTAATCCGCCCCTGTTGGAGCAAGCCTAAACTATGTCAACGCTATCACCAGAAGCGCTTTCGCAACTCGCCGCCAAAATAAAACGCTGGGCGATTGAGTTAGGCTTTCAGGAATGCGGCATTACCGACTGCGACCTATCCGCGGAGAAAACGCATTACGAAGAGTGGCTCAAACGTAACTATCATGGCAGCATGAGTTATTTAGCCAACCACCTGGATAAGCGCTTTGACGCAGCCAAACTGCTACCCGGCACCCAGCGTATAATCTGCGTCCGCATGGACTACCTCCCTCCCGATACTCAGGCAATGAAGAATCTGGCCGATCCGAATCAAGCTTATATTGCCCGCTATACACTCGGCAGGGATTATCACAAGCTGATCCGCAAGAAACTGACATTGCTGGGTAAACGCATTGATGAAGAAGCAGGCATGCAAGTTTATCGTGCCTTTGTTGATAGTGCTCCGGTTCTGGAACGCCCTCTGGCCGAGAAAGCAGGCATAGGCTGGCGTGGCAAACACACCCTGATCCTCAACCGCAAGGCGGGCTCCCTGTTTTTCCTGGGTGAACTGTTCGTTGATCTGCCATTGCCCATCGATCAACCTGTTACTGAAAACCATTGCGGAAAGTGCACCGCTTGCGTAGATGTCTGCCCCACCCGCGCCTTTCCTGAGCCTTATATTCTGGATGCCAAGCGCTGTATATCCTACCTGACCATTGAGCACAGAGGTTCAATCCCGGAGGGTTTGAGACCCCTGATGGGCAACCGTATATTCGGCTGTGATGATTGCCAACTCATCTGCCCCTGGAACCGCTTTTCCAACTTCACCCAGGAGCAAGACTTTCATCCACGCCAAAAACTCGATCAAAGCAGCCTACTGGCCTTGTTTCAATGGACAGAGGAGGAGTTCCTGAAGAAAACCGAAGGTTCTGCCATACGACGCACCGGATACGAAGGCTGGTTACGCAATATCGCTATTGCGCTGGGCAACGGTCATCAGAACCAGGCTGTCCTCGCCGCATTACGTGAGAAATTAAAACATGACTCGGAGATCGTCCGGGAACATGTTCAATGGGCATTAAACAACCTCCAAAAACAGGCTGGCAAGACAGAAAAGCAACCTATTCTTATCCACCCACGCCAAAGCAAAGTCGATTTCTAAAGTAAGGTATATACCCAAAGCCAGCACAGCCTGATACTCAGACTATCTACAACAGACTTTATCCACGCTTGAAGCAATAAAATTTATGATCGCCGCCTGAATTTAGCGCAAGACTAAATCTGATGAGGTATAATTTTAAGGCCTGTTCTAACTTAACAAAGATAGCGGGATGTGCTCTATATTAAGAGCATTTTTAACTAAACGTACTTTCAGCTAAAGGTATTGAATGTCATGTTTTCTAAGTTAGTAGCACCACCAGCAGACCCTATCCTTGGCTTGTCTGTTAAATTCAAAGCCGATGAAAATCCAAATAAAATTGATCTTGGCCCCGGCATTTACAAAGACGAGGCTGGCAATACGCCGGTGTTGGCTTGCGTTAAGACCGCTGAAAGACTACGCATAGAAAACGAAAAAACCAAAGCTTATCTGAGTTCGGCAGGCTCGCCCCTGTTTAATGAAAGAATGGCAGGGCTGCTACTGGGCGAACACAAGGTTATTGACCAGAATCGCATCCGCACGGTTTCCACACCTGGCGGCACAGGTGCGCTTCGTCTTGCCGGTGAATTTTTGAAAACCTGTAAAGCAGACACAACGATCTGGGTAAGCAATCCTACATGGGCAAACCATCAGGGTGTTTTCACTGCAGCAGGCCTAACCGTTAAGACTTACCCGTACTACGATTACGAAAACAAATGCCTGGACTTCGCGGCGATGACCGCAGCGCTACAACAAGTGCCAGCCGGTGATACGGTGCTGTTCCACGCATGCTGCCATAACCCAAGCGGGATGGATCTGAACAATGAACAGTGGCAGCAGGTGGCAGAGCTGGCAAAAGAGCGAGGCTTTATGCCGGTTATCGACATCGCATATCAGGGCTTCGGCACCAGTCTGGATGAAGATGCTTACGGGTTACGCCTACTGGCAAACACCGTTGATGAGCTGATTGTTTGCAGTTCCTGCTCGAAAAACTTTGGCCTATACCGCGAACGCATCGGCGGCTGCTCTATCATCGGCAAAGATGCAGCTTCGGCAGATATCATTGGCGCGGTACTGAACCGCACCGCTCGCGTTTTATACTCCATGCCACCTGCTCACGGTGCTGCAATTGTCGAAACAATCCTGGGCTCTGCTGAACTGACAGCCCAGTGGCATGCTGAGCTCAAAGAAATGCGCGATCGCATCAACGGCACTCGGCAACTTCTGGTAGAAAAGCTGATCGAAAAAGGTGTGACTCAGGATTTCAGCTTTATCACTCGGCAAAACGGGATGTTCTCATTCCTTGGCATTGATAAAGATCAGGTTGCACGCTTGCAGAGCGAGTTCGGCATCTATGTTGTTGACTCCAGCCGCATCAATGTTGCAGGCATATCCCAAGCAAACGTAGATTACTTGACTGAGTCTCTGGCTAAGATCCTGTAGCCAGAACACATCGAAATAGCAAAAAGCCGGCTGCACCTAGACGACCCCGTCCTGTTACAGCACCGGCTTTTTTTCATTGTACTGGTGTAACAACCAGGTTAGAAAATCAATCCAGATTAATGAAATGCTTGCGATAGTGTTTCAGCTCTTCAATAGAATCGTGAATATCATCCAATGCCAGGTGCGAACCTTTTTTCACCACACCCGCAGCCACTTCAGGTTTCCAGCGTTTTGCCAGTTCTTTGAGGGTACTGACATCGAGATTGCGATAGTGAAAAAACGCTTCCAGTTCCGGCATATACTTATCCAGAAAGCGACGATCCTGACCAATACTGTTACCACACATAGGAGAAATACCGGCCTCTACGTACTGACGTAGAAACGCTATTGTCTGTTGTTCCGCCTCCGCTACGGTCATCGTGCTCTCTTTTACCCTTTGTGTCAGCCCGGATTTACCATGCTGGTTTGTACACCACTCATCCATATTGTCCATAATTTCATCCGGCTGATGAATCGCCAGAGTCGGGCCTTCGGCCAACACGTTCAAATTTGCGTCAGTGACAATGGTTGCTATCTCAATAATCACATCCGTGGCGGGCTCAAGCCCAGTCATTTCAAGATCAATCCAAATCAGATTATTTTTATCCACCCCAGTCTCCAAACAATTAAAGCAAACTCTTGAGTTACCAAACCAGCAATACAACACGGCTCCTACCAAAGCAAAAACCCAATCCAGCAGCGCCTTTCCATTTAAAGAACATTGTTTGCTGATTAGCAGGTTTCTTTACTTTTCCCTAGAATACATTACCTTCTACGAACTTGCTTTGATATTCACAAGGATTATTCGCCTGGCTTACAGCGCTAACACACTATGGCAAAACGAAAACTCACACGCCGTCAAAACTGGCGCATTAACAAAATCCAGGAAGAACGAGCAGCACGCGCTTCCAAAAAAGATGCGACCATAGAGCAACAGCTGGACAGTAGTGATTTAGGGCCTGAACAACACGGCCTAATCATATCCCACTTCGGTCGAACTGTAGACGTTGAAGCCAGTGAAGGGGCGAAACAAGGCACAATCATCCGCTGCCATATGCGCACAAACCTTGGCCAACTCGTTACCGGTGACAGGGTGATCTGGCGTGAAGGGAAGGACAGCGGCGTTGTTGTCGCCAGACTGGAACGCAAAAGTGAACTACTCCGCCCCAACCCTTACGGTGACATGAAGCCGGTTGCAGCCAATATTGACTTTATTGTCATCACTGTTGCCGTCGAGCCCACACCCCATGCCAACCTGATTGACCGTTATTTGGTTGCTGCAGAGCTAAGCGGCATCGAACCTATTATTTTACTGAACAAAACCGATCTACTTAACGACAAGAACCGGCAGCCGATTGAAGCCATGCTCCAGCGTTATCGCGATATCGGCTATCAGGTATTGCTGGCATCCAGTGCATCAGAGGAAGGTCTGAAGCCTCTCAAAGCGCAGCTGGATCAGCGCATCAGCGTATTTGTCGGGCAATCAGGTGTAGGCAAGTCATCCCTGATTAACACACTACTACCAGGCGTTGACCTGAAAGTCGGCGAACTCTCAACCCAAACTAGAAAAGGCCGCCATACAACGACGACCGCCAGATTATTCCATTTTCCCGATGGTGGTGATTTAATCGACTCCCCCGGGATCAGGGAGTTTGGGCTTTGGCACATAGAACCCGATGAGGTCATTAACGGCTTTACTGAACTTAAGCCTCTCGCTGGCTTATGCCGCTTCCGTAATTGCAAGCACGAGCAGGAGCCAGGCTGCGCACTGAAAAATGCTGTGGAAAGTGGCACTATAAGTGAACAACGTTGGAACAGCTACAAACACATTCTCTGTTCCATTGAGGAGCAAAATAGCTAATACTGTCCTGTAGCAAACAGGAGGTTAGGATCAATTGGAATGCAGATACTAGAATCACCTTACGGAGTTGAGGCTTGGGTCGAATATCTTAAAGATAAACCTTTGCCAGTTCGAAACAGCATACTGCGTCGCCTGCAGAAGCAGCTGCGTGACCCTAACATTCCTCTGCAAACATTGAAGCACACCATTAAATCTGATCCGGTTCTTTGTTTACATATGGTGCGCAAGGCATCCGAACTGCATGCCAAAGTCGATTCCAAAGTCACCAGCATCGACCATGCCATCAGTTCTCTAGGGCTCGATCATATAGAAGCCGTGTTGAAAAAAACGTCTGCACTTAAGCTAAACCCATCCAGCGTCTCACAGAAAATGTATTTCCGCTATATTGCGGTCAGCCACCATGCCGCAACCCAGGCTTTGGACTGGTTGCAAAAGCGCAACACCACCTCCATCGAAGAAACTTACTTGGCAACACTGTTCTATGGCGTTGGGCACTGGATTTTATGGCAACATGCTGCCCTGCACATGAGCCAAATCCAGATTAAAATCCGTGAAGAAAAAACAGATGTTGTTCTGGCAGAAAGCGATATTCTCGGTTGTACGATTCAAGAAATATCCCAAGGGCTTATCGATGACTGGGCTATATCAGAACTCGCCAGCATAAGCCTTGAGCATGAGACATCACCTAACAAGAGAACGCTCTCCCAACTGCATCAACGAGCACTGGGGGACCCGAGATTAAGTGATGAAGATTTGCGGGATATCAATCATCTGACTCAGGAGAAGTTCTTCCCGGTAAAACTGGCAAACTGGATTGCCCTGACTGCCAACTTAGGCTGGACACTGACTAAAACGATGAAAATCATCGATATTATCAATGATTTTCTTAAAGGCGATATTACTGAAACAATCGCAATGCTACACGAAAACTGTGCCCGCTCAGCACGTCAATATCATGTCGCGGGGACGATGGCACCGGCAGCAGAGATGCTCCTGATTCCTTCAGATATGGAGATCAACTATCGCCTATCAACAAAAGAAAACCAGCTACTTGCCCAGGAAATGCCTGCCGTTGTAAGGCCTCAAGTTCAGGCGCCTATACCGGAGCCGGAAGAGGCCAAGAGTGATGCCCTGATCATAGAGGCGCCCAAAGCAGACTATTTGAATCAGGCTATCTACGATAAGATTACCCAGCGTTTTTTAAAAGATAACGACCTTTACAATCAACCCAAATCTATTCTGCAAAGCCTGATTCATGGCCTCAACAAAGGGCTCGGTTTTGATAGAGTGGCCATACTCCTGGTTAACAACAAAGCCAACACTATAAAAACGGCCCTCTCTGCTGGCATTCCCGCTGATCACTTGTTAAATTCGTTTCAATATAGCCTGGAAATACCCAGCCTTTTCAAAAAACTGCGAGAAAAACCCGGCTGCATTTTGGTCAATCCAGCCAATATGGAACAGATGCAACGCATGTTGCCTGAGTCATATGACAGCTGCTGTCCGAAAAACGGTTTCCTGTTAATGTCTCTGTTCTACGGCAAAAAGCCCATTGCTATTATCCATGCTGATTATGGCGATAATGGCCCTGAAATTTCTGATTTTCATCACAAAAAATTTCGCTATATCTGCTCGGCTGCCACCTTGTCACTAAAAAACCTATTACTGAAGAAATAAGCACCAACACATACACTTTTCAGATCAAGGCTAACCCAGTATCATCTCACCTCCTGTTACGCTGGAGTTAAATTATGCATCTTCCGCTGGTCATTGAAGCCACCGATTTGGACACGTGCTTGAATGACACCGATATCATCATTATCGACCTCTCCAGCCCGGAAAATTACGCCAAAGGCCACCTGCCAGGGGCAATTCATTTACCAACATCCCGCCTGCAGCTTGGACAAGGCCCGGTTCCAAATAAAGCACCGACGGATGAGCAAATCATTCAGCTATGCCGCGATATCGGCCTTACCGAAGAAAAGCATGTCGTAGCGTATGACGATCAAAAAGGCCCTTGGGCAGGCCGCCTGATCTGGATATTAAATATGGCCGGGCATGATAAATGTTCATTCCTCAATGGCCAGTTGCAGGCCTGGATTAAATCAGGCTTACCGCTTGAAACCTCAGCGAACCAAGCAAAAAAGTCCAGTTACAATGCAGCGGTAAACCGCAGGTTAATTGCTAGTAAAGATTACATTACTCAAAACCTGCACAATCAGAACCTATGTATCTGGGACGCACGCTCTGAAGCCGAATATTCAGGACAACAAATAATTAATGCCCAGAAAGGCGGACATATACCCGGAGCCCGTTGGTTTGAATGGACCGACTGCCTGGTAAGCGAAGACGACCTTCGCCTTAAACCTGCCAACCAATTATTACAACAGCTTTCAGCCAAAGGCATATCAGCGGAAAAAGCAGTGATTACTCATTGCCAAACGCACCGCCGCTCCGGGCTCACCTACCTCGTTGCCCGCTATCTGGGATTCGGTGATATCCGCTGTTACGACGGCTCATGGTTTGAATGGGGCAACCTTACACACACACCCGTGGAGAAATAATGAAAGGCTTCAAAGACAAAATTTTTATCGCTTTCCAGCACGTTGTGCCACAACACCTGTTATCACGACTTGTCGGCAAGCTTGCCGACTGTCGCACCCCATGGGTGAAGAACACCTTTATACAGTGGTTTGCAAAAAACTATCAAATCAATATGTCTGAAGCACGGGAAGAAACCCCAACGAACTACCCAAGTTTTAATGCCTTTTTCACCCGTGAACTCAAAGAAGGCGCGCGCCCTGTTGTTCAGGCTCATGGTGCCATCGCCAGCCCTGCAGATGGTGCAATTAGCCAACTGGGACATATTGATCACGGTCGCATTTTCCAGGCAAAAGGCCGTGGATACAGCTTAGCCACTCTGCTAGGTGGTGATCAGAAACGCGCCTCTCAATTTATTAATGGCGAATTTGCGACGATTTATCTATCCCCCCGAGATTACCACCGGGTGCATATGCCGGTGTCCGGCACCCTGACCCACACAACCTATGTCCCGGGAGACCTTTTTTCAGTTAACCAGACAACGGCAGAGGGGGTCGATCAGCTCTTTGCCCGTAACGAGCGGCTTATTGCCTATTTCAACACCGAATACGGCCCTATGGCTATGGTTCTGGTTGGAGCTATGATCGTGGCAGGCATTGAAACCGTTTGGAGTGGTCAGGAAGCACCGCGCTTGAAACGACCGATCCACACCCCATTTAATAATCCAGCTTCAGAGCCTGTACAACTAAAAAAGGGGGAGGAGATGGGGCGCTTCAAGCTTGGATCAACGGTTATTTTACTTTTCGGCAAAGACAAAGTTGCCTGGGCCAGCCAGCTCGAAGCCACCAGCGCAGTATGTTTGGGCGAGCAAATTGCAACAGCTCTGGATAACTAATATGACCCCTAAACGCCAGTTAGCGGAATTTTCGCGCTGAGATCGCTTGATTTGAGCGTGCTCGTAAACGTAAACGCTGCCATAGCAGCGTCGAAATTAGCATGTGCGCTTGTACAACAGCACTCAGTTGAAAAACCAAATGCACTGGTGCAACATCCGAGCTAAATAGACACACCCTGTTACCCTCAGCGGGATAACAGTGGTGATTGAGACAGGTACCAATACAGTATGAACGATCTGACTAATCTCCTGCTAGAGAAAGGCATCCAACTGAATTCAACACAAAACGGCATATTAAGCGAAAGCCAGATTGCAACACAGGTTGTTCCTCTTATTCATCAGCGCGTTCTGGCAATAAAAGGCCCCGACACAGAGAAATTTTTGCAAGGGCAGTTGACCTGTGACGTGCGTGATGTATTCAAGCGCGGCAGTGCATTAGGTGCACACTGCAATATCAAAGGCCACATGCTAAGCCTCTTCCGTTTAATGAAGGCAGGTGAAGACGAAGTATGGCTACGTATGCACTATGACATCTTCGATTCCGCCGTGACCAATTTGAACAAATATATTATTTTCTCCAAAGCCACTGCAACAGACATAAGTGAGCAGGTCGCAGGATTGGGAGTAACAGGCCCTGGCGCAGAAGCATTGATTGAGCAGCTCTTTGACCGTGCACCCAGTGAAGATGATGGTATTTTATCACTCAGTAATGGCGTGGTAGTTCGGGTACCCGGCAACCGTTTTGAAATCTGGATGGCAACTGAAGCTTTGACCGAGATAATCAGCAAACTGCCTGATGAAGTGGCAATCGGTTCAACAAACGCTTGGTTACTCAGCGAAATTGAAGCCGGAATCCCTGATATTCGCGCTGAAACCCAGGGCGAATTTATACCCCAGATGACAAACCTTCAGGCCCTTAACGGCGTGAGTTTCAGGAAAGGCTGTTACACCGGCCAAGAAATAATTACACGCTTACAGCACCGCGGTCAGCTTAAAAAACCCATGTACCTAGCCGAAGCCTCTACTTCCGAGCAGCCAATGCCTGGCAGCAAGGTCAATAGCCTACATAAGCCAAATGCAGGCCAAATCGTGCTCTCTGCTAAGGTCAAAGAAGGGCATTACAAAGTATTGGCCGTGATGCTAAAAACACTGGCGGAACAGGGCGACCTGCAAATCAATGGCGCTCCTCTAATATTGGAAGAATTGCCTTACACGCTGGACCCAAAGCTATTTCAGCGCAAATAGTCGTATAAAAAAAATACAAAAGTTGACACAACGAACTGTTCGAGTAAAGATACTAAGTCATTAAATATAAAGGTTTGCCTATGGAGAGGTAAAGTAATGCACACCAAAAAGCCTAGCCGCGCCAGAAACCCGTTAATACTGACAGGCGTGACTGCTATACTGAGCTTTCTTCTTCTCCTTTATTTACATTCAGCCTCCAGAAATGCACTTGAGAAGTTTGTTCCCTGGGTTGATGCTTCAGCGCAAATAAAACTTGAAGTAACGCTCGCTTACCTTTGGTTTGAGGAAATTCTTTCCGATAACAGCGATAAATCCATTGATGTCGTCAGAGCCCATCTTAAACAAGCCAAATGGTATGCAACTGCCATTCTGGAAGGGGGCAAAAACGACCAAAGAACCTTTCTGCCGCTACCTAAAAACGAGCTACGTATCCAAGTAAATCAAGTTCTCTACATGACCCAGCAGTTCCATCAGGCTGCTGAAGAACGTTATTTAGCTTCCCAACAGGCTAGATCGGACAGCGAATCTGATCAGACAATTAACTTGTTATTCCATAGTTTCATAAGTGCAGCGACATTACTCGAAGACTCCCTAAAAAAGCAAATTGCACAAGAACATAAAGCGCAGAATGCATTAATTCTTATGCTCTCGCTGGTGATCAGTGCCATGGTTATTATATCCAGCTATTCAATCTGGAAGTTTACTACCAGCCGCAATCGCTACTTGACTAGGTTGGCCACAGCCAACACCCGAATTTCCGAGCAAAACCGGCAATTTAAAAAGCTGGCGCATACCGATCAGCTAACACGCTTGCCGAATCGAAAAATGATTGAATCCATGACTGTGCAAGCACTTAGTCGCAGCCAGCGCAGCAGCGGTGTCCTCAGCTTGACGTTTATAGACCTGGACTTTTTCAAGCCGATTAATGATAAATTTGGTCACAATGTTGGTGACAAGGTTCTGGTTGGTTTTACTCAGGCAGTTAACGCCCAACTGCGTGACGGTGACGTGCTGGCCCGCCTGGCGGGTGACGAGTTTATCTTGTTAATCCAGGATGAGAGTGTAGAAAAGCTCCGACAAACTCTGGAGAGTATTTTTATCCGTATAAAAAACCGTTTGCAGCAACCTGTTATAGACTCTCCTATCGCGATGTATATTGGTTTTAGCTCTGGTACTGCAATTGCACCACAGGACGCAACCGACTTCGAAACACTTTTGCATCATGCCGATTTAGCAATGTACGAAAGTAAAAACAAGGGGCGTGGCCGACATACCTACTACCGAACAGGCGAACAGGCGAACAGGCGAACAGGCGAACAGGCCGAAAATATACAAAAGAACGACAGTTTTAAACCCTAAAGCGGGGATTTAAAACTGAGTCAATGCAATAGCTAAACTTGCATTGGCAGCTGCCACTGCACGGGATCTACCCCACTCTGCAGTAAATAATTATTTGCCATACTAAAGTGGCGACAACCTAAAAAACCTCTGTGCGCCGATAATGGGGATGGGTGCGGTGCCTTTAAAACAAGATGACGCGTCTGATCAATACAAGCACCTTTTTTCTGCGCATAGCTGCCCCATAATAGAAACACCACACGCGTACAACGCTCGTTCACAACGCGGATAATTTGATCGGTAAATATCTCCCAGCCTTTGCCCTGATGCGATCCGGCATTACTTTGTTCTACCGTGAGAACACTGTTCAGCAACAACACCCCCTGCCGCGCCCAACTCTCCAGAAAACCATGATTAACAGGCTGTATGCCAAGATCAGAGTTGAGTTCTTTATAGATATTCACCAATGAAGGGGGAATTTTTACCCCCGGCAAAACAGAGAAGCACAAACCATGAGCCTGGCCCGGCTGATGGTAAGGGTCCTGCCCCAAAATAACGACCTTGACCTGATCAAGAGGCGTAGCCTCCAGCGCATAAAACCAGTTTTCAGACCGGGGATAAATTATTTTTTTCTGATCCTTTTCCCGGCGAAGAAATTCTTTTAATTGCAGCATATAAGGCTGCTGAAACTGATCGGCCAGCTCCGCCTGCCAGCTTGGCGCATTTTCAAGTGCCATGTTGAACCCCGTTACTCTATGGATTATCGCTGGGCGAAGCTCTATTGCCTTTGGAATATCCCAGCGACTCTAATCTAAAGAGGATAATAACGCACTCTGCCCTGCGCGTGTGTAATAATTCCAGAAATGATAGCCCGAAGCAGTTTAACCCGGACATTCATTACCTGAGTGATGTGTTTTGGAAAAACTTGCCGAACCCATCGGCCACGGGGTGGCCTCACTACAGAGCGAGTGCCAGTTGGAAGCTCAACCCTCTGAGCGATTGGGCCTTGGCAAAGATACCGAACCCATCGGCCACAGGGTGGCCTCGCTACAGGGTGAGTGCCAGTTGGGAGCTCAGCCCCCTGAGCGATTAAACCTAGGCAAAGGCACCAAACCCATCAGCCACGGGGTGGCCTAGCTACAGGGTGAGTGCCAGTTGGGAGCTCAGCCCCCTGAGCAATTAAACCTAGACAAAGGCACCAAACTCATCGGCCACGAGGCGGCCTCGCTACAGGGTAAGTGCCCGTTGGGAGCTCAGCCCTCTGAGCGAGGATTTGCAGAGGGCTTGAGAGCTTCTGGCATTAGGTACGTGGACGCATGGCCGGGAACAGGATAACGTCTCGAATGGACGGCGAATCGGTAAATAACATTACCAGGCGGTCGATACCAATACCCTCACCTGCTGTTGGCGGCAAGCCATATTCCAATGCATTAATGTAATCTTCATCAAAGTGCATGGCTTCATCATCACCCGCATCTTTTTCAGCGACCTGCTGTTGGAAACGCTCGGCCTGATCTTCAGAGTCATTTAACTCCGAGAAGCCATTAGCCAACTCGCGCCCACCCACAAAGAATTCAAAGCGATCGGTAATAAACGGGTTATCATCATTACGCCGTGCCAGTGGCGACACTTCAGCCGGGTACTCTGTAATAAAGGTAGGTTGATCCAGGCGATGTTCTACCGTTTTCTCGAAAATTTCGATCTGTACTTTACCCAAGCCCCAGCTATCTTTAACGTCGATATCCATACGTTGTGCAATCTGGCGGGCAGCGGTTTCATCTGCCAAGGCTTCGGCAGTGATTTCTTCGTTGTAATGCAGGATAGAATCGAAAACACTGATACGGCGGAAAGGCTTTTCCAGATCGTATTCAAAGGTTTCCAGCACTTCGCCCTCATCATTCCGCACAGTATTGACGATAGTAGTGCTCCCCAGAACGGACTGGGCAACCTTGCGCAACATATCCTCAGTCAAATCCATCAGGTCACGGTAATCTGCGTACGCCTGATAGAACTCGATCATTGTGAATTCCGGATTATGGCGCGTGGAAAGACCTTCATTACGAAAGTTACGGTTAATTTCGAAAACGCGTTCGAAACCACCCACAACCAAGCGCTTCAGATACAGCTCAGGCGCAATACGCAGGTACATATCACGATCCAGTGCATTGTGATGGGTGATAAATGGACGCGCTGCCGCACCACCCGGTATCACTTGCAGCATCGGCGTTTCGGCTTCGATAAAGCGGCGTTCAGTCAGATAATTACGAATTCCAGAGACGATTTTAGAACGCATCTCGAACACCTTACGCGAATCGTCATTGGTGATCAGGTCAACATAGCGCTGACGATAACGGATTTCAGTATCCTGCAAACCTTTGTGCTTATCCGGTAACGGCCGCAGGTTTTTTGTCAGTAACTGGTATTCACCCAGATCGACGTAAAGATCGCCCTTACCTGATTTATGTAATTCACCGGTCACACCAATGATATCGCCCAGATCAAGGCTCTTGGCAAATTGACGTGCTTCCTTGTTCACATAAAATTGAATGCGGCCCGTCATATCCTGAATAACGCCGAAAGCGCCTCGATTCAGCATAACACGGCCTGCAATACTGACCTGGATACCTGCCTCAGCCAATTCTTCCTTCGATTTATCGCCATATTGCTCCTGCAAATCTTGCGCATAGCTATCACGACGGAAGGTATTTGGAAACGCGTTACCCGCTTCACGCAACGCATTCAGTTTTTCACGGCGCTCAGCGATCAGGCGGTTATCATCTTGCTTCTGAGTGTTATCAGACATCGGTGCGGTAAACCTTTTATTAAATAAATTCTTAAAGACCAGCTTTCAGGCTGGCTTCAATAAACATGTCCAGATCACCATCCAGCACTTTGTCACAGTTTGAGCTCTGTACCCCAGTGCGGAGGTCTTTAATACGTTGGTCATCCAAAACGTAAGAGCGGATCTGACTTCCCCAGCCGATATCCGCTTTATTATCTTCCTGTTCCTGTGCTGCCTCTGTACGTTTCAGCATTTCAAGCTCATACAGTTTAGCGCGAAGCTGCTTCATACAGGTGTCTTTGTTTTGGTGCTGGGAGCGCTGCGCCTGGCTCTGAACAACGATACCTGAGGGTTCGTGGGTAATACGCACCGCAGACTCAGTTCTGTTGACATGCTGACCACCGGCCCCTGACGCACGGTACACATCAACACGCAAATCAGCCGGATTGATATCAATTTCTATATTGTCATCAATTTCTGGCGATACGAATACTGATGAGAACGACGTATGGCGACGGCCACCGGAATCAAATGGTGATTTACGAACCAATCGATGAACACCGGTTTCTGTCCGCAGCCAACCAAATGCATATTCACCCTGAAAACTGATCGTCGCCGACTTAATACCCGCCACATCCCCTGCAGAGCATTCGAGCAATTCGGTTTTAAACCCTTTATCCTCACCCCAACGCAGATACATACGCAGCATCATCTCTGCCCAGTCCTGTGCTTCTGTGCCACCAGAGCCTGCCTGGATATCAAGGAACGCATTATTCGGGTCCGCTTCGCCTGCAAACATGCGGCGAAATTCCAATTGCTGCAGCCGATCAAGCATGGCACTTACATCACTTTCAACTTCCGTGACCGTATCTTCGTCACCTTCTTCGACAGCCATATCTAACAAGTCACGTGTATCACTCACACCGACGGTCAAATCATCAATGGTGCCAACGACAGCTTCCAGCGCTGCACGTTCTTTACCTAACTGCTGCGCATTATCCGGATCATCCCAAACAGTCGGATCTTCCAGCTCACGATTGACCTCTTCAAGACGCTCTTGCTTGGTCTCGTAATCAAGAAAGCCCCGTAGCGCTTCTGTACGCTCTTTAATATCTTTGAGGTTATTGATAATCGGGTTAATTTCCATGGTAAAAAATCGTAGCCAGCAGTTTAAAAAAGGGCCATATTCTACCGAAAACACCCACATAACACTACATAATAAGAGAACATATCCAGGATATTTAACTGGCCGTATAGCATACCGTCCCCGGAACGCCTTATAATTCAACAAACTATCCCAATGGCTCCAATCCGACGGCCCTGCTGATGATCGCCAAACACCTGTTATTACTATTGATACTTATTTTTCCCCAAGGCGCTATAGCATTTACTGGCGAAGGGGCACTGAAACTTGCCGACTTTACCCACTCTATCTACGGCATACTCGCCCTGTTCGTCTTTGTTGTCGGCTATATATTTGTGCTCGGGGAAGAACTGATTCATTTAAGAAAATCAAAACCCATCATGGTTGCAGCGGGGCTGATCTGGCTACTAACAGGCACAGCCTATGCCCTAAGCGGAGATACCGCGACTGCGGGCACAGCGGCACGCCATTATATTCTTGAGTACGCCGAGCTATTTCTTTTTCTCCTCGCAGCCATGACCTTTATTACCATCATGGAGGAGCGCCTGGTTTTTGCGGCATTGCGCTCCTGGCTAGTCAGGCAACGCTTTTCATTGAATAAAATTTATTGGATTACCGGAGCCCTGGCTTTCTTTATTTCTCCTATTGCAGACAACCTGTCCACAGCGCTGCTAATGGGGGCCGTTGTATTAGGCGTAGGCGGCCACTACCACAAGTTTGTGACTGTAGGCTGTATCAATATTGTCATAGCGGCCAATGCCGGTGGGGCATTTAGCCCTTTTGGCGACACCACGACGTTGATGGTTTGGCAAAAGGGGCTGGTAGAGTTTGGGCAGTTCTTACAGCTTTTTCCAGCAACACTGGTTACCTGGCTGATACCTGCCATCATCATGAGTCTTGTCATCGAAAAAGGCCCACCCACTGGCGAAACAAACGCGCTTAGAATGAAGAAAGGCGCCATAACAATTATTTTTATTTTTCTCGCAACCATTGCTTTGGCTGTAATATCAAACAGCGTGTTACACCTCCCGCCTGTGCTGAGCATGATGACGGGGCTTGGGGTGCTGAAGTTATTTGGTTTTTATCTGAGCCAACATGACCCTATAGTGCAGGAGCACGGCCACATATCCCACCATCATAAAGAAAATATACAAACCCATCAGCACCTCAAAGGCGACCATGCCGGTGTAATTAGACGCTTTAATATTTTCAATGTGGTGGAAAGGTCTTCTTGGGATACCCTGATGTTTTTTTATGGCATTGTCCTCTGCGTTGGAGGGCTGGCCACATTAGGCTACCTGGCACTTCTGTCAGAGTGGCTGTATCAGGGGCTAGGTACAACAGAGGCCAATATTTTAGTCGGGCTGGCATCAGCCCTGGTCGATAACATCCCCGTGATGTTTGCCGTTCTAAGCATGGCTCCAGAGATGGATATCAACCAATGGCTATTAGTGACACTGACAGCGGGCGTGGGAGGCTCTTTACTATCAATAGGGTCTGCTGCCGGCATCGCATTGATGGGGCAAGCTCAGGGGGTATATACCTTTATCAGCCATCTCAAGTGGAGTTGGGCAATAGCCATTGGTTATGCAGCAGGCATTCTGACTCATATGCTGCTGCATAATATGTAAACTTACAGGCCAAACTCTTGCATAACCTGTTCACACCAGCGCGTAACCCGATCTTCTGTTTCACCGTGCTGGCAGTCTTCATCAATAGCCAGGCCGACAAACTGTGTTTTATCTTTAGTTAACGCTTTTGATGCCTCAAAATCATAGCCTTCAACAGGCCAGTAACCAACCATAATTGCACCTTGCTCCTGCATGCGATCATGCAGTAAACCCATCGCATCCAAAAACCATTCAGCGTAACCAACCTGATCTCCCAGACCAAAGACCGCACAGGTTTTACCCTGAACCTGAACCCCTTCAAGCACATCCCAAAGCTCTTCCCAGTCTTCCTGCAATTCACCAAAATCCCAGGTTGGAATACCCAGAATCAGGTGATCATAATCACTTAAACGCTCCAGACCTTCTGCAGCTATATCAATATGGTGAACCTTATCATGACCGATTTTTTCAACAATCAAGTCAGCAACTGTCTCTGTATTACCTGTAGTAGAACCATAAAAAAGACCGATTGGTGTACTCATTTACTTATCCTGACAAATATAAAACGCAGCCGTAGGCCGCTTATTAGTTACCGGTGACATTACTTATTAAATGCATTGAATGCAGAATGTGTGATTTCTTCAATTTCAGACCTTGCATCCCGCAAAGCCTTCATATTTTGCTCACCCGCAGCCTTGAGGGTTTCCTCCAACTCTTTAGCATAAGCGCGTTGCAGCTCTACCAGATCACTTGGCGATTGGCATTTTTGCATCTCTTTAGTTTGCTGAATCGTTGCCTCAATACAAGACTTGGTGCATTCCATCTGCTGGCGGGCTAATTCTTCAAGCATTTTAGTTTGAATATTAACCAGCTCCTTCAATGGCCCTATAGAATCTGTAATCTGTTTATTCATGTCCTGAAACATACTCAACACCTTCCTTATTCACACCGGAGAAAACACGTTCCCATGCACTAAAATCCATATCACATGCAGGCATTTTAAATACTTATTATAATAAAGCACCCTGCCGTCACAATGGCAAAGTCCATATTTCGATTATCATAGCAAATATAACCCGGAAGATACTGATATACCTGACATTTACCCACGTAGCCTTTGAACTAACGTATGGGGCACTGATCACTAACCAATACCGTGCAGCGCCGGAGTGAGCATGTGCACTCAAATCAAGGAAGATCAAGTGAAAAACCTATAAATGCGTGGCGGAAACATCTTGATATAGTTGACCCACAGCAATAAACAGCACATCAAAGGTAGAGATATGCCGTTGCAATAGGATAGAATTTATCACATTAGTCATTGCTAAATTAATCTGCACTGAAGTATGTCCACTGGGAAATGTAGTGAGGCCATTTCCAATAAGGATACAGAAACCCGCTTCAATACAGAGTACAATTAGCGACCTCTCTCGAACCCTAACTAATTTTAGCTGAGCGATTCTCAATGAAGAAACACATTCTTTTTGCAGCAAGTCTGATGTTGAGTATAAGTGCAACTGATCTGATGGCAGCAAGCCTGGGCAAAGGCAGTATCGCATTTGATAAAAAAGATTATAAAACCGCCTTTAACGAGCTAAGCCCATTAGCTAAAGAGGGCGATCTGGACGCCATGAATATGGTTGGCCAGATGTACGAGAATGGCTGGGGTGTCGCAAAGGATGAGACAAAAGCACTTACATTATACAACCGCGGCGCATCACGGGGGCATCTAGCGAGTGTCAACAGCCTTCGTAAGCTCAAGGATAAAGAGTATAAAGCTGAACTTAAAAAAGTGCAGCCCTCTGCTGAAGCTGGCAATGCAGCCTCACAAAACCGCTTGGGTGTCATGGCTGAGTTCGGTTATGGCATGCCCCGCGACTCTGATTTGGCGTTTTCCTGGTACCAAAAATCCGCCGATCAGGGATACCTCGCCGCACAGCATAACCTTGGCCGCTGCTATAACTTTGGTACAGGCGTAGAGCAAGATTTTATCGCAGCAGAACGCTGGTACCGCAAAGCTGCGGAGCAAGGCTACACTGATTCGATGTTCTTCCTCGGCACGTTATACTCGAATGAGCACGGCTCAGAAGGCGCCATCAACACAAATATTCAGGCCTATGCGTGGATGAGCAACGCAGCTGAGCTGGGCAACCCAACGGCAGTAGAGATTATCAAACGCCTGGTTATGAAGCTGAACGACAGTGAACTGGCCCAAGCGAAAGAGTTGGCTGCTCAGTATCGCCAAACTTACGTGAAGTAAAACTTTTTCACTTCCTGATCATGACGGTTTAATAAGGCAATCCACGGATTGCCTTAATTTTTTCATCTGCCAAAAACATCGCCCAATGCATCAAGCGAGTACCGTTATACCTGTTTGTGGCTTATTGGCACCCACGCAAGCTCCACGCCTTTCATGCTTGTTGTCATTTCTCTGCAGGCGATGTGCAGGCCTTTATAAAAAGGCTGGCAACGGGCCGCAGCATTTGCAGGAGGTCATATAGATAGTTATATTCCCCCATTGTTTAAAGAGAATAAAACATCAACCCGAAGTGCGTGTTAACCAATGAGCAGACCTTTTAAAGAAACCTACGATGATGTCAAAATTGCCAGCCCTCTCAGACGGCTGGGGGCTTTTGTTTACGATTCGATGCTAATTATTGCGCTACTTATGGTATCCACCGGGATTGTCACTATGACCTTTAACCACGGGGAAGCCGTAGAAGGTCCGCTGTTTCAGTCTTTCCTGTTTATTTTGCTGTACCTGTTCCTATCCTATTTTTGGATGCGTAATGGTCAGACCCTCGGTATGTTGGCCTGGCGCCTGCGTGTCCAGACCACCGAAGGGGAGCGCCTTAATTTTAAAAAATGCCTGCTTCGCTACCTTGTTGGCTGGGTCTCACTGCTCACCTGTGGTGCCGGTTTTGTATGGATGTTTATCAGCAAACAGAAAATGACCTGGCACGACATCGCATCTGGCACACACGTAGTTGAGCTGCCGAAAAACGCCAAAGTTTTAGAATAAAGCCTGAAGTGGCAACTTTTAGAGCATCAGCAAATTATAGAAAGCACTTCACGGTCGATGAGGGTGGTATAGAGCCGTTTTTCTACTTGGCACGGTTTAGTAACCAAAAACCAACCCCTAAACAGATCAGAATCGGAATTATAGCGGCCACAAACGGATAGAACCCAAAAACAACACTGGTTGGCCCAAGAATATCCTGTGACAGTTTAAACACTAGCCCAACAACGATGCCGGTAATTAGCCTTTGGCCTAAGGTTACGCTCCGTAGCGGGCCAAAGATAAAGGATACAGCGATCAAAACCAGCGCAAAGATAGCCAAAGGCAGCAACAGTTTATTCCAGTAAGCGATTTGATAACGCTCTGCAGCCAGCCCTTGTTCTTTCAGGTACGCACTATATTCAATCAAGCCTGAGATGGACAAGTTATCAGGCTTGACCATCACGACTTTAATCAGCTTCGGTGTTAAACCCGTTTCCCAGGCTTCGCTCTTTATTTCAGACACGTCCACCCTGTTTGTGCTCATGTGCTTGCGTGCCTCAGTGTCGGGAAACCGAGTTTCCACAATTTCAGTGAGTACCCACTTACCATCTTTGTAAGTACCCGCTTTGGCAAAACTGGAGCGGGCAAGCGTGAGGTCATCATTAAATTCATAGCGAGTCACGCCACGAACCTGTCCATCCGCAGTCGCTGCATTAATATGCAGGAAAGTCATTTCATCACGATGCCACACTTTACTAGCACCGTGTATCACCCCCCCGTTGGTCAGTAACAGCTGACGATGACTTTGCGCCTGCTGTTCAGTATGCGAAATAACAAACTCACCCAGCCCCAATGCAATGGCAATAATAAAAAGCACGGGCTTCATTACAGAGAAGATGATTTGCAAGGTAGAAATACCCGCCGCACGTATCACTGTCAATTCAGAATTTGACGCCAGGATCCCCAAGCCCAATAAACAGCCTATCAGGGTCGCGAGGGGAATAAATTCATACAACCGCCGCGGCAACGTCAACATGACATACTTCACCGCCGCCGCAAAGGTATAGTTGCCACCAATATCTTTTAGCTCTTCTACTAATGCAAACAGCATATCCAGGCCGCCGACAACCAAAAGCACAATGGTAAATGCAGACAGCACATGACGAGCGATATAACGGTCAATAATACTCATCAGTTTCCTTTCTTCCACGGTAACCGGATAGTCGGTAGCGGTATCTGGTTATATAGCCGATTCCAGAACCCGCCAAACACAATTAGATTTACGGCAAACATAATAAACACAGCATGAACAAGCCAAATCATAAGCGGAGAGTATTCACCCTCACTCACATTGCTGGTCGTGTTACTCAGCACAGAGATATATGTCAGGTAGATTAGAATTGAAGGAACCAGGCGGGCAAAACGCCCCTGGCGTGGATTAACCCGACTCAAAGGCACCGCTAGTAATGCTACGACAATCGCTAACACTGGCAGAGAAAAACGCCAATGCAACTGGGCTATATGACTCGACTCATCCGAACCCCACAGCACAGCGGTAGGCAACTCCTCGGCTTTATCATAATGAATTCCCTGATTATGCCGCTCAACTTCGGAAGCATAGCGAGCAAATTCCACCTCAACGTAATCAGCCTGCCCTGGCTCACCTTCATAACGGTAGCCCTCTTCCAAAACTAAAAAGCGCTGACCTTTTGCTGTACTCGCCAGGGTCGCCCCTGCTTTGGCAATGGTAACTTGTAAACGGTCTGTACTGCTGTTTCGATCCGCGACAAAAACCAATCCCAGCCGACCTTCTTTATTAACCGCGTCAGTATACGTCACACGCGAGCTGTTTTTATTCTTCTGGAAGTACCCCGGTACCAAGCTTTCCAGCTCGCTACGCGCTTCCTGATCATCAAATATCCTGTTGGTTTGTGATGCACCATACGGAGCCAGAAACAAGCTCAACACAGCGACAATTAACGCCACCAACACACCTGGCCCCATGGAATAAGCAACCAGGCGCTTCTGACTCATACCTGTCGCTTCCAGCACTGTCATTTCACTTTCAAGATACAGACGGCCATAACCCAGAAGAAAACCAAGAAACAAGCCTAAAGGCAGGATCAACTCAAGAAACCCCGGTAACCGATAAGCCATAATTGATAAAAGAACACTCGGATCCAGCTCACCCGTAGCGGCCCGGGACAAGTACTTAACGAAGCGGCCACTCATGATAATGACCAGCAAGACGGCGCTTACAGCAAACATACTGGTTAGCACTTCCCTTGCCAAATAGCGAAAAACGATCACTCTATACCCTTACTCAGCCCGAATTATCAGACCTAAAACTGTTACCAACTAAAAAATGGTTTATATTATGGGCCGTTACGATGGATAGAACGGTTACAAAACCCGATGCCAACGTTTATTTTTATACTGGCATTATCCTTTAATCCGTCATATTTGTCTCGTTTAGCCGGCCAAGAGCCGCGATTTTGGAGCTAACATGGATTTTGAAATTATAAGCGGTGAGCTTGCCTCACTGGAAACAGACTGTTTAATCGTTGCCGTTGAAGCTGATAATACCCTGTCACCTGCAGCCGCAGCGGTAGATAAGGCAAGCTCCGGTTACATCAGCGAGATTCTGGGCGGTGGCGATATCAGCGGTAAGATAGCCCAGACCCTACTTCTACACAAAGTGCCTGGATTAGCGGCCAAACGTGTTCTACTCCTGGGTGCCGGCAAGGAAGATGATCGGAGTAACCGCAATTTCCGCAAGGCCATCAAAGCCGCAATGGCCGTTATTAAAAGTACCGGAATCAGCAGCGCCACCTTCGCTCTGGATACCCCATTAACCAACGATGATGACCCGTACCGCCAGCTACGCCACATGGTTGAATGGGCCGGTAACGAGCTGTACACCTACGACGAAACCAAAAGCAAAAAAGCCGACCCACTCAAGCTGGAAAAAATTTCCATCTACATCGACGAGTCCAGTATTGACCTTGCTGAGACAGCTCTACTGGACGGCACCGCCATAATCAATGGCACCAGCCTTGCCCGTGACCTCGGTAACCTGCCGGGTAATATCTGCACCCCAACCTATTTGGCGGAACAAGCGCTTGAGCTGGATGACGAATTTAAGGCCCTGACCACCACTATTCTTGATGAAGATGAGATGGCCGATCTGGGCATGAATAGCTTACTGTCTGTAGGTAACGGTAGCCACCAGCCGTCAAAACTGATCGTAATGGAATATAACGGCGGCACTGAAGGCGACAAGCCCCACGTGCTTGTAGGTAAAGGCATTACCTTCGACACGGGCGGCATTTCCCTGAAACCGGGCGCCAGCATGGATGAAATGAAATTCGATATGTGCGGTGCAGCCAGTGTATTTGGTGCTATGACCGCCCTGTGCGAGATGGCTTTACCGATCAATGTCGTCGGCATCGTTGCTGCGGCCGAAAATATGCCGAGTGGCTGCGCGACCAAACCTGGGGATATTGTTACCACGATGTCTGGCCAGACCGTTGAAATTCTGAATACAGACGCAGAAGGCCGTCTAGTACTGTGCGACGCTCTGACCTATGCCGGCAAATTTGAACCGGCATCTGTTGTCGATATCGCAACCCTGACCGGTGCCTGTATTATTGCCCTCGGCCACCATGCAACCGGCGTACTCTCTAACAATGACAACCTGGCTGCAGAATTGCTGGAAGCAGGTGAACAGGCTGACGACAAAGGCTGGCAACTACCGTTGTGGGATGAATTTCAGGAACAACTGGATTCCAACTTTGCCGACATCGCCAACATTGGCGGCCGCGCTGCGGGCACCATCACTGCAGCATGTTTCCTCTCTCGCTTTACCAAAGAGTACCGTTGGGCACATCTTGATATCGCCGGGGTTGCCTGGAACAGTGGCGGCAAAGAAAAAGGCGCAACTGGCCGTTGTGTCCCCATGCTGACCCAATACCTGTTAAATCAGGCAGCAGAAGAGGAATAACCCTCGGGTTGAAATAGCATGGCCAGTAAAGCTGATTTCTACATACTCCCTTCCAGCGATCCCGATGCCCGGGGTCGCTTCCTTTGCCGCCTGGCCGAAAAAATCGGCGCTCTTGGCCATAAAATCTATATCCAAACCCCGGATGAGAGCGTGGCAAATCGTATCGATCAGTTACTTTGGGAATACCGCCCGGAAGCCTTTATCCCACATACGATTATTGGTGGCAAAGTCCACGCCAATATCGAGATAGGCTGGGCAGAGCAACGCCCGGAACACACAGATGTCTTCGTCAATCTGAGCCTCGACATCCCCGAAGATGCACTGCAATTCGACCGTATTCTCGAAATCGTCGTTCAGACCGAAGACGTGCTCACCGCTACCCGCAAGAACTACAAACTCTATCAGTCCAACGGCATTCAGATTGATATGCACGATATGCGACCGAAGCCAAAGGGTAACTAGCCCGGATACTGCATCAGGGCATTTAAGCCGCAACGTCCGGGCTAGCGAAAGTCACACATCCGGCAAGCGCAGCACTCTGGTATCTCCCCCCTGATTGGCTGTATAATGTCGCGTTTACCCAAGCCGCCCATTCACTCCCGTGGCGGCCTTTCATCCGACAGATTTTCAAAAGAACCTGAGCGCAATGGATACAACTTACCAGCCGCACGAAATCGAGAAATCCTGGTACAAAACCTGGGAAGACAACAACTACTTCGCACCACAGGGCGAAGGTGACTCATACTGCATCATGATCCCGCCGCCGAACGTCACCGGCAGCTTGCACATGGGGCACGCTTTCCAGCACACGATCATGGATGCCCTGACCCGTTACAAGCGCATGCAAGGCAAGAATACATTGTGGCAGGTCGGTACTGACCATGCGGGTATCGCAACGCAGATGGTTGTTGAGCGCAAGTTGGCCGCTGAAGAGCAGAAATCCCGCCATGACCTGGGCCGCGACGCATTTATCGAAAAAATCTGGGAATGGAAAGAAGAATCCGGCGATACGATTACCCGTCAAATGCGTCGCCTAGGTAACTCCGTAGACTGGGCGAACGAACGTTTCACCATGGATTCCGGTTTCTATCATGCGGTTCAGGAAGTATTTATCCGCCTGTATGACGAAGGCCTGGTATACCGTGGCAAGCGCCTGGTTAACTGGGACCCGAAACTGCACACGGCGATCTCCGATCTGGAAGTCGAGAACAAAGAAGTCAAAGGCAAAATGTGGTATCTGCGCTACCCATTGGCAGATGGTGTTAAAACGGCTGCAGGCGAAGACCATATCGTGGTCGGCACGACCCGCCCGGAAACCATGCTGGGTGATACCGGTGTTGCCGTTAACCCGGAAGATGAACGCTACAAAGACCTGATCGGCAAAGAAATCATCCTGCCCCTGGTGGGTCGCCGTATCCCTATCGTTGGCGACGAACACGCCGATATGGAAAAAGGGACCGGCTGCGTAAAAATCACCCCGGCGCATGACTTCAACGACAACGAAGTGGGTAAGCGCTGTGGCCTGCCCATGATCAACGTCCTGACCTACAACGCAGATATCCGCGACCAGGGTGAAGGTTTCAACAGTGACGGCTCAATAAATAACGAAATTGACACACGCATCCCGGAAAAATACCGTGGTATGGAGCGTTTCGCCGCGCGGCGGGAAATCGTTGCCGATTTCGAGGCCGCAGGCCTGCTGGTTAAAATCGAAGAAAACGACATGACCGTACCTTACGGCGACCGTGGTGGTGTGGTGATTGAACCCATGCTGACAGACCAGTGGTTTGCCGATGCAAAAACACTGGCAAAACCCGCAGTCGAAGCCGTAGAGAAAGGCGATATCAAATTTGTACCACAGCAATACGAGAACATGTACAACGCCTGGATGCGCGATATTCAGGACTGGTGTATCTCCCGTCAATTATGGTGGGGGCACCGCATCCCGGCTTTCTACGACAACGAAGGCAATGTCTACGTAGCAAACGATAAAGAAGCTGCACGGGAAAAGTACGGCCTGGACCCGGAAGTTGAACTACGCCAGGACGATGACGTTCTCGACACATGGTTCAGCTCCGCCCTATGGACATTCGGTACGTTGGGTTGGCCTGAAAACAGCCAACGCCTGCAAACATTCCACCCGACAGACGTACTGGTGACCGGTTTCGACATCATCTTCTTCTGGGTGGCGCGCATGATCATGATGACCATGCACTTTATGAAAGATGAAAACGGCAAACCACAGGTGCCATTTAAAACCGTTTACGTCACCGGCCTTATCCGTGACGAAAACGGCGACAAAATGTCCAAGTCCAAAGGTAACGTACTGGACCCATTGGACATGATCGATGGTATAGAACTGGATCAGCTACTGGACAAGCGTTGTGGCAATATGATGCAGCCGCAACTGGCTGAGAAAATCAGCAAACGCACCCAAAAAGAATTCCCGGAAGGCATTCAGGCACACGGTACTGATGCTTTACGCTTCACCCTGGCGGCACTGGCCTCAACCGGCCGGGACATCAACTGGGATATGAAGCGTCTGGAAGGTTACCGTAACTTCTGCAATAAAATCTGGAATGCAGCACGCTACGTGCTGATGAATACTGAGGGTGAAGACTGCGGCCAACACGCCAATGAGGGCGCAGGCAGCGAAGTTGAACTGTCCCTGGCAGACCGTTGGATCGCCAGCCGCCTACAGGCGGTTGAGACAGAAGTGATTAAACACTTCGATGAGTACCGCTTCGACATGGCCTCCAAGGCGCTGTACGACTTTATCTGGAACGACTACTGCGCATGGTATCTGGAACTGTCCAAACCAGTGCTCTGGGATGACGAAGCATCCGCAGCCGCGAAGCGTGGCACACGCCGTACCCTGGTGCGCGTACTGGAAGCCACCCTGCGTTTGGCACACCCACTGATGCCCTACATCACAGAGGAGATCTGGCAGCAGGTGAAAGGCCTGGCGGGTGTAACAGGCGATACCATCATGACTCAGCCATACCCGGTTGCCAGCAACGACAAGATCGACACCGCTGCCGAAGCCGATATCGAATGGCTCCAGGGCGTAATCACCGGCATCCGTAACATCCGTGGCGAGATGGGCATTTCCCCTGCCAAGGAACTGGACGTACTGTTCCAGAACGGCAGTGCACAGGATCAACAGCGCCTGGACGCAAACCGCACGTTCCTTTCCAAGCTGGCTTCCCTGAGCAGCATCACCTGGTTGAACGCGGGCGACGAAGCGCCCATGTCTGCAACTCAGTTGGTTGGCGATATGGAAGTACTGGTACCGATGGCAGGCCTGATTAACAAAGACGCTGAACTCGGTCGCTTGCAGAAAGAGCTGGATAAACTGCAAAAGGAAATCAGCCGCATTGAAGGCAAACTGAGTAATGAAAAGTTCGTTGCCAATGCACCGGAAGCGGTTATTACTAAAGAACGGGAAAAGTTGGAAGCTTCCAAATCGGCGTTCGATAAATTGAAAGAGCAATATGGGAAGATCGAGGCTCTGTAAGAACCTGACCATCCTAACCCTCCCTGCCATGCCAGCAGGCTGTTTCGCCGCTGGCAACGGGTGGGACACGCTCTAAAAAGCCAAGTCCACAGACTGGCAGGCTTGCAACACACTGACAACCCCCAGCTTTTTCACTGGGGGTTGTTGTTTTTAAAGCCCGGATTACTGAACCCGTTGGTAGAAACTTCGCGCCGTGAGCGTCACTGCTGCAGCACGCTTACGCTTTACCTGTAGAAGGCCACCCCGTGGCCGATACAACCCAAGCCTTCGTTCAGGGGGCTGAGTGCCTACATCAGCTCTACCTGCAAAGAATCTTCATGCGCAATACGGGCTAATTCCCTGGATAATCTGTTTTCCCGGTGATAACTGACACACAGCTGCTTTCTCGCCCGGGTAAAGCCTACATACAGCAGTTTTGCAGCTTCATGTAATACTTGTGGCTCATCCCCCTGCCGAAGAAAGCTACTGTCTGCCGAAACCACTGCATCAAACTCCAAGCCTTTACTGCTGGGAACAGGCATCAGGTTAATCACGTCCATCGACGGATCAAACTTACGCTTGTAACTGCTACTAGCCATCCAGTTGCAGGGAATACCGGCCGCTTTTATGGCATCAAAGAGCAGTCTTCCGGTTGCAGAAATGGGATACAGGACTGCGATATTATTTAATGCCAAACCTTCCTGTTGCCACAGCCTGATTTGCATAATGATTTCTGCTACTTCTTGCTCGGCAGATGCCGCCGCAATAACACGAGGAACCTTACCCTTCATCCCCGACGCTTCCGGCTTAATCAGCGGGATTTCCGCATCGGCATTCACAGGGAAATGAGATTTTGCAAACTCGTATGCAAAATGCAGAATTTCCTGCGTATTACGGTAATTAAGCCGGAGAATTGTCGTCCGCCCTTGCGCCTGTATACCCACACTTGCCAAACTGAATTTCAGTGTTTTTTTCTGATAGATGGATTGCGCATCATCATAGAGCAATAGCAGTGAATTTGTTTCCGGATCAACCATCTGGCTCACCAACTTCAACCACTCTACTTCAAAATCATGCCCTTCATCGATAAGGACTGCGCCGTACTGTGCACGAGGAATTAGGTTATCTTCAACGCCTTTAATAACACTCTCTACCTGTCGCTCCCAATAAGGCGCGGTGCCAGAAATCACATCAACATGGTACGTTTTTAATTGCTGACCACACCAATCGTGAAAATGCTGCACCTGTACCTTGTCAGAAATCCCCTTCTCGCCAATGAAACCTCGCAACTTTGCCGCCAGGGTAATATTGAAACAAAGGACTAAAATAGGCTTATGCAGCAGATCGGCCAGGTGCAGGCAACGATACCCCAGAATTAACGTTTTACCAGAGCCCGCTACTCCATGAATAACGCGATGCCCTTCACCCAGGCTCCGGGCCAACTGCTCTTGCTGGATATCCATAATACGCACAATGTCAGGCATGCAATCGGATGCTTCTGGCCTTTCTTCAGCGAACAAGTCAGTTTGCGCATTATCATCGATTCTGATTTCAGGAAACAAATGCCATCGAATACGGTCAATTTGGGGCAACGTCAGTTTCTCCCCAAACTGATAATTGAACATTCCCCATAGCTTTTCTTGAAACGCTTCAGGGTCAGTTTTAGCGGCGATATCATCTTTGCACAGCACTAAATGACTCGGCAGTAATCGGCTACGCATTTCCTCTGGAATAGCCTTATCAAACTGACTGCGGGAAATATTGGTAAACACAACACCATAGCCATACGGACAACACAGTTTGCCGCGATAGCGTTGATTCGTCTGCAGTAATGCAGGATCGGCTTCCAACATATTTAAAACTTGATAGCTACATTGGCGTGCTTGCTCCACAGGATTAGCAACTGTTTTCAAACCGTTAGGGGTAAGCAGGGAAACAGACGTGGGGGAGAGTTTTTTAATATGATCCGGTTTCCAATCCTTGACCTCAAGAAACAGCAAACCCCGCGCCGGGTGAAGAATAATAAAGTCGGGATAGCGCCGTTTTCCTCCAACCGGAATGTCATACCAACACAGGTAATCATCTTCCAGTAAGGACTCTAAACAACGGGCGACACGTTTTTCCCCTGATGTCATCCTGGCGAGACAGGTGCTTAATGACGGGATTAGTTTGGCCATAACATATCACCTAATTTTGCCTCTCCTAACCCTGAACTCCAAAACCGAACAGCCAAGATCTTCAAATCTCTTTTTCGCTTTTCAAACGTAATATTTTGCCACTCGTGCCTGGTTTTCCCTTTCATCACCTTTCCTTCTGACAAGCATAATCCACGACTTTCTTGGCGCTTACCCGGACAAGAATGCCTGCATACAACGGGGCGAGCAAGCACCCAATGATAAGAACCCGTCGAATAGCGTTGCCGGCTATACATCGATGTCCGGATCTGACGGATCATCTGCTCCGGGCAGAAAAACGCTCCGCTTGCTGTGCAAGCCAACCGTAGCCACTGACCAGCAAAATCCCGACAATAATTCCTCCGGCCCCAATCATAAAACTCGCTTCAATTTTTTCATCCAGCAACCAGCTACCAAGCAGAACACCAAAGAGCGGGGTCATAAAAGAAAGGACACCCAACTGTGCAGCTTTGTAGCGAGTCAGTAGCCAAAACCAAAGCAGAAACGCAAGAAAGGCCACAACAATGCCATGAAATGCCAGGCTGGCCCAGACTTCCGGGATAGGATTGATCTGCGTTTGGCCTGTCCATAAAGACCAAAGACCCAGCACCACAAAAGCCACCAGTAATTGATAGAGCAAAGTTTGCTTTGCGGGCAATACAGCCAGCCCGGTAGCACGCACAACCACGGTGGTTGTCCCCCAAAAAATGCCTGCAAGCAGCGCCAGGAAATCTCCCCAGAGCATAGAGGCATTCAGGCTGTTATCGCCATCGCCCATAAAAGCGACTGCCATCCCGGTAAAAGCCAGGATAATTCCACACCATTGCAGGCGACTCATCCGCTCATTCGGTATTTTGATATGCAGACCAATAGCGGCGAAGATAGGCGAAGTATAAAGAAATACCGTGGCATGGGAGGCGTTAGTATAGCGTAGCGCTTCACCCAGCAAGAGAAATTCCAGAGAAAACAGAAGGCCTATGCACATCGCAGGTATACGATTTTCCGGGGCCAGTTTGACCTGCGAGCGTTTAGTCCTGATTAACAACAGCAACAGCATCGCGGCAATACCATAACGGAGTGCTATCTGGAACACTGGCGCAATATCAGCCGCTACCGCCTTAAGCACCACCTGTTGTGATGCCATGATCAGACAGAAGCCGAACATACAAGCAAAAGCAAAAAGATCGAGTGGTTGACGGGTTCCCATAATGACTCCTCTAAACTAGCCCGGGTATTGTACCTGTTGGCGGAATGGCCCTTGCAGAACCAACCTGTATAGCCGCACTAAATTAAAAAACGAAACGCACTGGTGCAACATCCAGGCTAGTCGGCTGCCGGCCACTGCTGAGCTTCATGTAGAACACGTAATACTTCAATACTGTTGGCAATCACATGCTCCCGATAAATCACGACAAAGAGTAAACCTTCAATCACAAGCTCTCTCGTGTGCTTTACACGCCCTTGGCGCCCGGCACGTGGGTGGTCGGGGAGGATGAGGTGTGTGCTATCGATAATATTCAGCACAATATCGATAGCTACAGTGGAACCATTATTTTCAGCAATATAAGCTTCAATATTCTCCAGGTCGGCTGCAGCAAGGTCAGTCCATTTGAGCTGCACGCTTAGTCTCCCATTTGGCTTTGATATCGACATGATTAATCAAACGACCTTCATCCGCGGCTTGTACCCCCTTTTCCACTTCCTGGATAAACCAGGCTTCACGGGTCACATATTGTTTGATGGCTTCCGCCATCAACCAGGCACGGGGTCTGTCCATCGCTTCCGCCATCTGGCCGATACGAGTTAAGGTCTCATCATCCAATCTCACTGAAGTAGCTTTTAATGGCATAAAGAATCTCCAAGGTTCTCTTAGAACCTTACTATACCCGGTTTACTCCGCATCGTCTTCTGCTGTTGCTAATCAGCTGCGCTCAGGAACAATAACCTTGCACCACCCGGATAGTTGCAGCCGTTACTGAAAGTTTCGCATTATTCGTTCTCGCTGAGCATAAACTGGCCTCTCTTGCTATCAAACCCAGCCTATAGTTATCCTATGCGCCTTGAATTTTTCCGGCTAAGGTTAATATGTCGCTGACTTTGCTATCGCTGTTTATCCCCACCTTTTTTATTGTCTCAATAACGCCTGGGATGTGTATGACACTGGCCCTCAGCCTAGGAATATCGATAGGCATTAAACGCAGCCTGCATATGATGTGGGGAGAATTACTCGGCGTTGGCCTAGTTGCCTCAGCTGCCGCCTTCGGCGTTGCGACGCTGATGCTGAAATACCCGGAAACATTCGTGGTTCTGAAATGGGGTGGCGGTGCCTATCTCTGCTGGCTGGGTTATGAAATGTTTCGCTCACGGGGCAAACTGGTCATTACTGACCCAGGACAAGAGCAACGAGAAGCCTCAGGACTACAACTGGCAAGCAACGGCTTTCTGACTGCGGTTGCCAACCCTAAAGGCTGGGCATTCTTTGCCACCCTTTTACCGCCTTTTATTGACACCTCCATTCCGATCACGCCGCAGTTAGTCATGCTGGTGGCGGTGATTCTGTTGCTCGAATTTCTCTGCCTTCTGATTTACGCCAGCGGCGGCAAATTGCTTCGCCATTTGTTAATGGAGCGTAACCATGTTCGTCTGATGAACAAAATAGCTGGCAGTCTGATGGTTGGGGTCGGCTTATGGCTGGCACTAGGTAAGTAGAAAAGCACGATTCTTGCGTAGCGCTATGGTGATTGCAGGTAACAAACGACTATTAATTACTCTTGGGAAGATTGTTCGTGTTCTTTTAAAAATCCGCGGATAAAACGACGTACTTCACGAGCCGCACTTGTATCTAACTCATCGCATAAAGTAACAAACTCATCGCGTTCATCTTCATTGATACGAATAACGAGCTGGCTATTCTTTTTCTTAGCTTTAGATTTACTTTTTGCAGTCATAGCTTAGCCACACAAGATAACTTAATGCTGCAAGAATACAGCAAACACAGCGTTACTCCAACGAACATCTTTTGCGCAGCAAATGTATATACTTTCATTGCGGCCAAAAGGCTTGAAGCATAGCCGCTGGCACTATATCAATTCGGTGATGGCAAGCCGGGTGCATATTGGTCACGGTTAACCTTCGCCGGATTGCCCCTGACTTGCCGGGCTTTGTTTGCCAAAGTACAAAGTCAAATACTTTGCCTCCCAACAACTATGATAAAATTCAGCCACACCTTTTACTACAGATGCCTATGGATACTATCACCTGCCCTACCGGTCAATTTCGGCTTTCACGCTACCCCAAAAGGCCTAAAGAAACACTCAGAGCCTGGGATGCGGCAGACGAATATTTATTGCAGCAACTGGATGACGAAGCGCTATTATCGGAAAATTACCGCATACTTATCGTCAACGATCAGTTTGGGGCGCTTGCCGTCGCTTTACACAACTATAACCCGACAGTGATCAGTGATTCATGGCTGGCCCACGCCGGGATCTACGCAAATCTTCAGGACAACCAAATAGCCGAAAAGACTGTTTCCCTGCGTAGCAGCCTCGACTACCCCACAACCCAATTCGATCTTATTTTACTTAAAGTCCCTAAAAGCCTGGCTATGCTGGAAGATCAGTTAATTCGTTTACGGCCTTTATTCCATAAAAATACCCGCTTATTGGCCGGAGGTATGGTCAAGACTATTCACAGGTCTACGTTGAAACTGTTTGAGCGCATCATCGGCCCGACAACAACCTCACTTGCTCGCAAAAAAGCACGTATGATTTTTCCTGTATTTGACCCTGCCAAACCGGAAATAGAATCACCTTACCCTTCCCATTATATTCTGGAAAATACAGCCTATGAGATTACCAACCACGCAGGAATATTTTCGCGGGATAGCCTGGATATAGGCACTCGCTTCTTCTTGCAACATTTACCAGAGGATAATCGTTATACACGCATTATCGATCTGGGCTGCGGGAACGGTGTGGTTGGCCTTATGGCTGCAGAGAAAAACCCCGACGCAGAAATCACCTTTGTTGATGAGTCCTTTATGGCGGTCGCCTCAGCCTCGGACAATTTCAAACGTGCATTTTCTGATTCACGTGCCGCCCGCTTTTTCACTACCGACTGCCTAAAGGGTGTTGAGAAAAACAGTACCGATCTAGTGCTAAACAACCCTCCCTTCCACCAACAAAATACCGTAGGCGATTTTATCGCTATACAAATGTTCCGCGAGTCGAAAGCGGTCTTAAAAAAAGGCGGCGAGATATGGGTGATCGGTAACCGACATCTCGGTTATCACATACAACTGAAAAAATTATTTGGTAATTGCCAGACCGTAGCCAGTAATAAGAAGTTTGTCATTCTGAAGGCAGTCAAAAAAGCAGGCTAACAGTCACAAAAAAAGACCACTAAAAATGGTCTTTTTTTGAAAAATAACTTACTGGCAATCAAAGGCAGGTGACAGGCAACCTCCGCAGCGACATGCTTTCAGGTCTTACTTATCTTTGTCTTCATTCATAAGAGAGCGGACTTTGATAAAACCCCACGTCATGCCCCCAGCCATCAAAACAATCATAAACAAGCTTGGAACCAAAACTTCCATGCTATAAATATCAAACATTACGACACCCTCACCTGAATAATTCAATTTGCCCATAATTACTGGTGTTTAGGTTACTCCTTTCAACTTTAGGGGTTATTGATATAGCTCAAAGAAACCGTCGGCCCTACAGCCTAATTTTTACTGCGCACCTTAGCCTGGATGTAGCAGTGAACAGAACTGGGCAATAGCCACTATTCGCTAGAGGGTAGTAAAACTCAAGCACTCACTCCGGCAGCGTTTGCACGTTCACGAGCACGCTAAAATCAAACTGTCTTTCACGAAGCCTCTGGCAACGGGCGTAACATCCTGGCTAGAGCACTGTGCACTGTCAGCGAAGGCAGGCTGTTGATCCATTACTAATCCCTCAGGCTATGAGAGGTCAGCATGACCTCGTGTAGAGCGTTTTATTTTACTCACTGATTCCTGCAGAAAAATCAAAGATCCCTTTGAATCACTCAAAATAAAATATTGATATATCTTTTATTAATTAAAGATATAACAAAAGAAAAATCTGACATAAAACCTTCTAAGAAACCAGAAACAAAAACCTATTAAATTTCAATAGGTTACAAACACCTTTATTCTATTAAGAAATATCCCAAGAAAAATATTTTTATCCTTTATTTTCAATAGGTTACAAGCGTAAAAATATCTATATTTTCTTGTGATTCATCATTATTTGTATTAGAATTATCAGTATAGATAAAAGATAATTCACTAAAAGGAATATGAAGATGCAAGAAAAAGAAGTGAAACTGCTTTTTAAGGCGGGTGTGTTTGATTCTTGCCAGGCAATACCTATTTCCATGGCACGCGGATGGACACTGAAATTTGTCACAAAGCAGGATGAGATCATCACCCTGGATCTGCAGCGCTCGAAAAAAGAAAGGGAATTTAAAAGTCTGGATGGTGCTGCTGCCGTTGCCAGAAGAATTGGCTTTGAGTGGCTAAAAGTTCAGATCGGCGACCTGGAATGGCAGGAAAAGGTTAAATAGCGGGCATAAAAACCGCCAAGGCTGACGGTTTAAATTGGATTTCATGGAGTTAATGGTCAATCACTGTCCATTGCTTTCTTGATCTTCTGATCGGTCTTGTATTGGCTTAACGCGTATACAGACCAGATCGCTGCAGGTATCCAGCCAATGAGGGTTAACTGCAGTATCAGGCAAAAAATGCCCGCTAACGGGCGACCGATGGTAAAAAACTGAAGCCATGGTAGTAACAGGGCCAATAGTAATCGCATCTTTTATCTCCTTGGAATGCGAGACGGTGTAAAGTATTTCAGTCAATGATAACAGCAAATCGCTGAATCACGGCTGACTTAATCCAGGTCAACTCGACCTGCGGCAAGCTCGTCTTCTGTCGCGTCTCGCACTTCGACAATTTCAACATCGAACTTTAATTCCAGTCCAGCAAACGGGTGGTTAGCGTCTACTGTCACCTCGTGCTCATCAATTTTTATAATGCCCACCAACTGCAGTTCACCATCATCGTCTTCCATCTGGCAAACCATACCTTCTTCCAGCTCGGTAAAATCAGCAAACGCAGCACGATCAATACGCTGCACTTTGTCTTCATCACGTATGCCATAGCCTTGTTCAGGCGGTACGACAACTGCAAATTGGCTACCGGCTTCACGGCCTTCCATTGCCATCTCAAGGCCGGGAACAATATTCTTATGCCCGTGCAGATAAGGCAGAGGATTGCCACTGCGCGAGTCATCCAGCACCTCACCGGCGCTGTTAATCAGCGCATAGTGGAAGCACACTACTTTGTTTTCCGCTACTTTCATTAAACAACTCCTTAGCTGGCCAGTTGTGCTTGTAACCAGCGACCCAAGGCTACAATTTGTTCCATAACCACTTCATGCCCCATCGGATAAGCTGTCCAGACAGGGTCATAATCCATACTACTCAACGCATCTCGCCCTTGTTCACCAAGCTGCAAGGGGACAATGTCATCATAGGTTCCGTGCGCCAGCCAAACGGGAATCTCCTGATTGGCCTCAGAGCGTCCGCTACGAATTTCTTCAAACGTTGCCATATACGTGGACAGTACCACCAGGCCCGCCAAGCGCTGAGGGAAACAAAGCGCCGTCTGATAGGCGACTGCGCCCCCTTGTGAAAACCCTGCAATAATAATTTTCTCTGCCGGGATTCCCTTTTCGATCTGCTCTTCAATCAGCCTGTTAATGCGTGCACTGGAATCCAGAAGGGTGGCTTTATCCACCTTACGATCAACCTTCATTTCCAGAATGTCATACCAGGCTCGCATCGGCATACCACCGTTTACTGTCACCGGCATAACCGGGGCATGAGGAAACAGGAAACGCACACCCGCATCGTCAGGTAGTTTCAGGTGGGGGACGATGGGCTTAAAATCGAAACCATCTGCACCCAATCCATGCAGCCAGATAACACAGGCTTTAGCTTCACCCTGCGGTTCAACCGTGACCAGGGTATTTTCATTTTCTTGCATTATGGTTGTAACCTCTGCACATCCCAACCTTTGTCAGTCAGGTTAAATTGAAAGCGATCATGCAATCGCCCTTCTCGTCCTTGCCAAAACTCAAAACGGACCGGTTTAAGAATATAACCACCCCATTGTTCTGGATGGGGAATGTCACCATCCGGGTAGCGTTCCTCGAGTTCTTTAACTGCCTGCTCCAGGGTTTCACGATCCGCTACTGGATGACTCTGACACGAGGCCGCTGCACTTAAACGGCTGGCCAAAGGACGTTGATTAAAATAGGCCTTTCCTTGCTGTTGACTCAGCTTTTCTACCCTTCCCTGGATACGCACCTGGCGCTCAAGACCATACCAATAAAACAGAATTTCTGCCTGAGGGTTTTCAGCCAGATCATCTCCCTTTTGGCTGCGATAATCGGTGTACCAGGCAAAGCCATTTTCATCAAAATGCTTAAGCAAGACGATACGCGCTGCCGGCATGCCATGTTTATCCGCTGTTGCCAACGTCATGGATGTCGCATCGTCAGAAGATACCGCGATTGCTTCCTCCATCCACATTGCAAATTGGGTTAACGGGTCGCTATTCAAGGAAACACGCCTTAACGGCTGTGCCAGATACTCGCGCCGGGTGGCGGTCAGATCACCTTTTTTGTTCATAGAAATCTCATATCACGGGACAGGCTCACAGGAGCCAAAAAAGTGGAGCCACTATAGCATTAAAGACCTGGCCCAACTATGTGTAGCGGGCCAAAATTCGCCGTACATCTGGCTTATAACTACTTCCGAACAATAGGAGGTGGTTGAGTAAATGCCATAGGTTATACAGCTCCACACGCTCTACCCAACCAGGGGCCAATGGCCGAGCCTCAATATAGGCTGAATAGAAACCTTCACCAAACCCTCCAAATAAGCGGGTCATCGCCAGATCCGCTTCCGGCCATCCCCAATACACCGCCGGATCAAGCAATACCGGTGCGCCATGCTCATCATCAATCACATTACCGGACCATAGGTCACCATGTAACAGGGCAGGTTTTTGTGCAGGGATAAGTGCTTCGAGTTTATTGCAAATAGCCTCAACCTGTTTTAATTCCTGACGCCCCAGAAGCCCTTGATCCAGGCAACGCCTGGCAAGATAAAGATAACGCGCCTCTGCATAGAATTGAAAGCCATTCTCCCGTACAGGGTTAGGTTGTTCTGTGGCGCCACAAAAGGTATTGATCGGAAAGCCAAAGGCAGGGGCTTCCAATTGATGCAGAGCTGCCAATTGTCGGCCCAAAACCTGATCGCTGCTTGCTGAGCGAGGCGCAGCATTGATAAATTCCAACACCAGAGCCTCAGCGGAAATATGAAAAACCTTTGGCGTTCGAACCAGTCCGCTTTGCGCTAAACAAGCCAATCCTTCAGCTTCTGCAGCCAGAATTGCTGCAGCGGACTGTGCGTAACGTTTCACAACGACTGAATCGCCGTTATTTAACTCAACCTTGCAGGCTGATGCCACACAGCCTCCAGATAGCGGTGTCACTTTTACCGCATGCAAGCCCTGTTGACTGAGCCACGTTTCAGCGCCGGTGATGCGCATGTATTTCCCTCTTGAATACAGGTTCAGAATACCTTTATAGTTTGCTTAACTGTCGAGCATATTAGCAAGGAAACCCATGCGCCTATTTGTATTTTCTGCCGTTTTATTGTTGTCTGCAGGCTGCATGGAGCAAAATATCAAGCCTTTTGAAATCAAAAATCTGGCCAAATCAGATATCGATATGGTGGCTGATCACAGTATCAAAGGCTGGCGCAAGCTCACCCGAGAGCTGACAATCAAACTATACAAGCGCAATCCCAAAGAGTTGCAGAAAGCCCCCGGAATGACGATTGACAGCCGTCTGGAACAGCTTTTCCCCATTCAAAGGCTGGCCACGGGTTATCCGGAACTCAATAATCTGGATGGCACCGCCGCTATTCCTCTGGCCTTTTCCGAAGATTATCAAGGAGACAGGGTTTTCGCCCTGATGGCAGGCATTACCGGTATGCTTGACCGTGCTTACGAAGGTAAGCATGAGGTTTTCCTGTTGGATGATCTGGACCAGCAGAAACTATATAACTCCGCCCGAAATCTGGAATCTGTCGCCTGGCATTTAAACAACAGAAAAGACCCCCAAGGCACCTTGTACATATTAAGTAACGGGGTTTCTGCCGAGGGAGTTACAAACTATAGCTATGAGCGAATTATGGGCAAGCTGATTGGGATGCAGGATATGATGGCAGAGATTATCTCGGATAAATCACACCGCACCATCAATCGTGTTATTCATGGTGCAGCATCCATGACCCTATTGCCCATTTAAAATTGGACTTAATCACCACGGGGCTGAGCTCCCAACTGGCACTCACCCTGTAGCGAGGCCACCCCGTGGCCGATGGGTTTGGCATCTTTACCAAGACCTAATCGCTCAGAGGGCTGAGCTTCCTACTGGCACTCACCCTGTAGCGAGGCCACCCCGTGGCCGATGGGTTTGGCATCTTTACAAAGGCCTAATCGCTCAGAAGGCTGAGCTCCCAACTGGCACTCCCCCGTAGCGAGGCCACCCCCTGGCCGATGAATCTGGCATCTTTACAAAGGCCTAATCGCTCAGAAGGCTGAGCTCCCTACTGGCACTCACCCTGTAGCGAGGCCACCCCGTGGCCGATGGGTTTGGCATCTTTACCAAGGCTTAATCGCTCAGAGGGCTGAGCTCCCAACTGGCACTCACCCTGTAGCGAGGCCACCCCGTGGCCGATGGGTTTGGCATCTTTACAAAGGCCTAATCGCTCAGAGGGCTGAGCTCCCAACCGGCACTCACCCTGTAGCGAGGCCACCCCGTGGCCGATGGGTTTGGCATCCTTACCAAGGCCTAATCGCTCAGAGGGCTGAACTCCCTGCTGGCACTCACCCTGTAGCAAGGCCAGCCCTCTGGCCGATGGGTTTGGCCAACAGCTTAACCTTGCTCCATCTTTTTAATAAAGCGCTCCGATTCAGAGATCGCTTTTTCCATATCACGAATCAGTAAATCAATATTCGTTTTAATGCCCCGATATTCTGACTTTAACGAACTCAGCGCCCGGGCATTCAGGTTATGCTTCAGAAACAACACATTATCCTGTAATGCGCTCAATACGGGCGGCATACGCTGCTCTGCTTTTTTCAGGGAGCGCAATAACTCGGCATAACGCTGCTTTGTCGTTTGCAGTTTTGCTGCACTCTGATTACGAAGCTTACGGTTACTGTACTGGGTCAGCTCTTCTTCCCACTCGGTAAACAGATCTTCGGATACAGACTCAACTTTGCGGATGCGGGCACTGACCTCATCCGCCGCTGCTACACTGTCATCATATTCACTTTGCAGGCGGTTATAGAGCGAATCCAGCTCACCACCGTCAAAGCTGATGACTGAGCGAAATTGCTCCAACGCATCCTTAAATTGCGCTTGAGCCTCTTCCTGGGATTCACGGGCGTCTTCTACCCGATCGACAAGAATATCGCGTTTATGAATCCCGACCTGCTCCATAGCAGAGTAGTAAGCTGTCTGACAGCCACTTAGCAAGGCCAATGCCAGCGCCAGAAGCGTTAATCTTAGTTTCATGGTATTCCTTATCCGCAATCCTGCAGCGGTTGGTTAATTTTAATATCGGCTATTTTATGGTTTTTGTTCAGGAACAATGTCACATCAGCCCGCGAAGGCATCTCCTCAAGCATATGCTGTGTTAAACGCTCATAATGCTGAATAAAACATTTGATCTGTTCCTCATCCATAATCCGTAAGTGTTCTGTGGGTTGCCGGGTATCGTAAATATATTTCACTCTTTCAGCCAGTTTCTTCTCCTGCAAGGATCGCCACTCAAACACCGCATCCATACTCGGGACTTTCAGCATAATTAGCACGTCGATCATGGAAAACAGCTCGCGATAGGGTCCTGCCAACTGGGCATTAACATACGCTCGCCAGGCACCGTTCGGGTCTTTTTCAGCTTCCAGAGAGTTAACCGGCGCCTCCAGTGCTGCCGCGCTCTGGGGATCAGCTCCGACACACCACCCCTCAAGTACAATGACATCTGCCGGGCCTGTCCATTCTTGCCAGACTGACGCTTCACAACGATCATCAGTGGATTTATCGAAGACGGGAATTTTAGTCACTGTGTTGTCAGTGCTGTTTTTCAAGGAGTTTAGAATCTCGACACCTAACGCCACATCATGTGTCCCCGGAACACCCCGGGTTCTTAACAGCGGATGAATAGTGTCTGAAAGTTCGACCCGTTCCTTGTGCGTTTTATACAGGTCATCAATCGAAAAGCCGACGACCTTCAAGCCAAAACCATCGGTCAAAATCACTTCCAGCAGATTGAATAATGTTGACTTACCAGCCCCCTGAGCACCATTAATACCCACCACTAACGGCCCGTTTTTCTGCCTTTTTTGACAGGTTAGCCAAGCACCCAGGGGCACGTAGATAGCCGCAAACATATCCACCAGCCCAATATCCACCTTCAATGACTCCAGTGTGGAGGCAAACGCCTGTTCAACAGCCGCGACGGCTTCCTCACGTTCCCGGTCACTAAGGCAAAGCTGGTCTTGTGGCCAGCGGGTGATAACGCCCATGCAGCGCTCCTTTTATAACTTACAATTGAATTGCTTTCGACAGGCTTATTTTCGACGTTCCCGCAGCCAGTCCTGCACCCGCCGGATTTGCTCCGGTTCCATTAATGAAGGTACATGAGGCACGCCTGGAACAGCATAGAGGTCAAGTTTATCGTTTGCCTGCATTTTGCGCACGGTTTCCGCCTGCAATACGTCAGACTCTTCACCCCAAATCAATAATTGCGGAATATCCACCAGCGACCAAACGGGCCATAGATCAACATCCTGATCTGCGGCAGCCGCTGTTGCCGCGGCAATGGCCGGGTCATAGTGCAGGCGATAGCCGCCCCCTTCCAGTGCCTTGCAACCATGCTGCACCAGGTGCTGCCATTGCCGGTCAGTTAAGCCTCGAAACGCAACATAGGTGCTACGCATATAGGCTTCCACCTCATCAATTGAGGCAAATTGTTTATCACCCAGATACCCGGAAATACGCTGTAAGGCCGCTGAAGGGATGAAGGCACCAATATCATTCAGGAGCAAACGTTTGATTGGGGATTGCGGCAGCGCAGCCAGGCACATGCCAATAATGCCTCCCATCGAGGTTCCGATCCAATCCACCTGTGCCACATTGATACGTGCCAGCAACGTCGTAATATCATTCATATATTGCGGCAAGCCATACACTTGCCCTTGGGGTAGCCAGTCACTTTCACCCCGGCCCACAATATCAGGACAAATAACCCGATAGTCTTTTGCCAGGGCTGCTGCCAATTCATCAAAATCGCGGCTGTTCCGTGCCAATCCATGCACACAGATAATAACGCGATCATTTTCCGCACTGCCCCACTCATGGTAAACCATGCGGTGAAACCCGGCAGGATTAAGACATCGCACACTGTCCGTATACATAAAGCCCTCATACTATTCTTGATTGAGGTTGTTAAATTAACATGCAGCGCGAAATTGTAAAGAAACACAACGGGAGATGACCTGCAACGGTGTAATCAGATAATATAACCGGATAAAAGTTATAAAAACCAGGACCTTAAATGAGAGCCTACTCAATCCCTAAACGCACGACTTTGATCAAATGGTTACTGCCGGTTGTGATCATTGCCGTGGCTGTTATCGTCTTTATGCTTCTGTTGAAGAGCAAGCCTCAGGCACCCTCCCGCCCGGTTGAAGAAAAAGTCTGGAGTGTACAAACCATTCCCGTAGAAACGGGCAGTCACCGCCCCTCTCTGGTGCTCTATGGCAAGGTAGAATCACCGCGCATGACACGGATAACCTCAGCTGTGACCGCTTTTGTCTCCGCTGTGCATACGGATGAAGGAAAAACCGCCTCGGTAGATCAGTTACTTATCGTCCTGGATGACAGTGATGCCAAGCTGCTTGTGGATCAGCGACAGGCTGACGTCGATAATTACCTGTCACAGATAGAAGCGGAAAAGGTGCGCTATCAAAGCGACCTGAAGGCATTGAAGATTGAACAGAACCTACTGGAACTTAACCGTAAAACGGTGAGGCGTTATCAAAACCTGATCAAGCGCAAAGTCGGCAGCCAGGATCAGCTTGATGCGGCCCGGCGCGATTATCAAAGACAAGCCTTGTCCCTAACGCAACGCGAACAAACTATTGCCGATCACCCCAACCGTCTTGGCCAGCTTCAGGCACAACTAAAACGCGCCCAAAGCCTGCTGGAAGCCGCCAATCTCGATCTGCAACGCACCCGTATCACCGCCCCTTTCAGTGGCAAGGTTGCCAGCCTTAGTGTCGCTCCCGGCGACCGGGTCAGGGCCGGGGATACTTTGCTGGACCTATACAGCCAGGAGCGCCTGGAAGTTCGCGCCCAGATACCCAGCCGCTTTTTACCCAAACTGCGCCAGCACGAAGCTGGAACGGAAACGCTGGCCAAAGGAAATATCGACGGCCAAACCCTTAACCTCACTCTGGATCGTATAGCCGCTGAAGTCAGTAATGGTCAGGCGGGCGTAGATGCTTTATTCAGCATTCGTCCGGACAGCTACCTGCCAGAGCCTGGGCGCTCTCTGTCCATAGAAGTCTTGCTCCCAGCGGAAGACAACCTGATTGCACTCCCCCCACAAGCCCTTTATGGCTTGGATCGTGTCTATCAAGTCACCAAAGAACAACGCCTGAAGGCCGTCCAGGTTGAGCGGATTGGAGGCAGTCAAATCAACCACAAACCACAGATTCTTGTACGCAGCGACGCATTAAGTCCTGGGGATCGCATCATTTCAACCCGATTGCCAAATGCCATATCCGGCCTGCGGGTCAAAGACCTCAGTGCCCATGCTGCTGAAAACACGGCTGCACAAACTGACGCCGCGGGTAACGACGCATGAAAAACTATCAGGGCCCATTACGCCACCTGACAGCCGTCTTCGCCAGCCACCGGGTCGCTGCCAACCTGCTGATGATGCTGATGCTTTTGGCGGGCGTGTGGGGTTTAAAAAAGCTGAACACGCAGTTCTTCCCCACTTTTGATTTGGATATCATCACTGTTTATGTACCTTGGAGCGGTGCAGCCGCAGAAGACGTTGCAAGTTCTGTCATCTCGCCGATTGAGGAAGAACTCAAATCCCTAACCGGCATAGATAGCATCTACTCCACCGCCCACCAAGGTTCGGCCTCGATCCGTATCGAAGTCGATGAAGATGCCGATGTCGACTATTTGCTGGATGAAGTCAAACAGAGGATGGACAGCGTCCGTAGCGAGCTGCCTGCCGACGCCGAAGAGCCGCTCGTCCAACGTATTATCCGCTATGAGCAAGTCGCCAGTTTACTTATTAGTAGCAAGAACGGCTCACTGGAAGAACTGCGCCCTTTGGCCCAGCGCTTTGAACAGGAGCTGCTCAGTCGTGGCATCAATAAAGTGGATTTTACCGGCCTTCCTGAGCAACAAATCCGTATTGAGCTGCCTGCCGCCCAGTTAAACGAGCTGGATATGACCATGGCAGAGATCGCCACCAGCATCCGCCAGCGCAGTCTGGATATGCCCGCAGGCACTGCGGCAAAAAGCGATGGCTCACGCCAGATTCGTAGCTTGAATCAGCAACGGGATGCGGAGGGCTATCGCCAGCTGCCAATCATTACTGATAGTGCAGGACGACTGGTCAGACTGGGCGATATTGCGGACGTTTCCCTGACCACGAAAGATCACCAAGTGCTCCTCAAATACAAAGGCGAACCCGCAATCATTGTGCGCCTGCGACGTACAGAAACCCAGGACACGCTGAAATCGGCAAGCATTCTCAACGAATGGCTGGCTGAAACCGAGCCGACACTCCCCGAAAACATCTCAATCATTGCCTATGATGAACGCTGGCAGCCCGTACAGCAACGCATTAATCTGTTGTTGAAAAACGGCCTCGGCGGTCTGATTCTGGTCATCGCCGTTCTATTCCTGTTCCTAAATGCCCGCGTTGCATTCTGGGTCACCATGGGTATCCCTATCTCCTTTATGGCAACCCTTGCTGCACTTTACGTCATTGGTGGCTCCATCAATATGATCAGCCTCTTCGGTCTTATCATGGCACTGGGTATTATCGTAGACGATGCCATCGTAGTCGGCGAGGACACCCTGACCCACGTCCAAATGGGAGAACCCGGTTTACAAGCGGCCATCGGTGGCGCTCACCGCATGTTGGCCCCGGTTATCGCCTCATCCATGACCACCATTGCTGCATTTCTGCCCCTGTTACTGATTGGCGGTACTACGGGCAATATTCTGATCGATATCCCCACAGTGGTTATCTGCGTTATTCTCGCTTCACTGGTCGAGTGCTTCCTGATTCTGCCAGGACACCTGCACCACAGCATCAGGAAAATTGATGATCTGCACCCTTCAAAATTAAGAATCCGGCTGGATAATGGTTTCAATCATTTCAAAGATGTCCATTTCCGCAAACTGGTTAAATTCGCCGTACAATACCGTGGCGTCACCGTGGCAGCAGCTTTTGCCGTCTTCATTCTGGCACTGGGCCTGATGGCAGGCGGGCGCATTAAATTTATCTTCTTCCCCGCCGTAGAACGTGATGTGATGACAGCCAGCGCCCAATTTGTCGCAGGCACTGAGAGCAGTAAGGTGGACCGATTTCTGCAACACCTTGATGAAACACTGGCAGAAGCCGATCAAGCACTAGGGGGAGGCAATGTCAAAGTTGCGTTCCAACAGTTGCGCAGCGCGGCATTTGCCCGCAACTCCCAATTAGACCGCAATGATGACGAAATTGGCTCACTACAAATTGAACTGTATCCCGGTGACGACCGTCAGATCAGCACCCGGCAGTTAACTCAGGAATGGCGTAGCCGTATTCAGTTACCCGATGGCATCGAAAAGTTTTCCATCGATGTCAGCACCAGTGACCCACCGGGAAAACCGATCGAAGTGAAGCTTTCCGGCTCTGACATTAACACGCTCAAGCAGGCTTCACTGGCGTTGCAGAAGCACCTGCAAGGTTATGTGGGCCTGAGCAATATCGATGACGATCTGCCATTTGGTAAATCCCAGCTCATTTATGAGCTAACTCCTGCTGGTAAGGCAGCCGGGTTAACGCTGGATTCGGTAGGCCGCCAGCTACGTACCGCATTTGACGGCCTTAGAGTGCAAAAATTCTATAAAAGTCGTGATGAAATAGAAGTGCGTATTCAACTGCCGAAATCAGAAAGTGCCCGGTTAAGCAGTATTGAGCAACTGCCTGTCGTGCTCCCGAGCGGCGGCACTACACTACTCAGTAATGTCGTCAGTTTCCGTGCCAAGCAAGGGCTGGATACTTTGACCCGGATAGATGGCGTACTCTCGATCAAAGTCAGCGCAGACCTTGACGAAAATGCAGCCAATGCAAACGAGATTATTGCCGACCTCAAAGCCGGTGGGCTTGAGCAAATCCTGAGTCAATACGGTGTCAACGCTTCCTTCGAAGGCAAGAACAAAAGCCAGCGAGAAACCCTGACAGAAATGATGTTTGGCCTGGTTCTCGCCCTGATACTGATTTTTATCATACTCGCATGGGTATTCGCATCGTATAGCTGGCCAATTGCAGTCATGCTTGCCATACCTCTGGGCCTGACCGGAGCCATCCTGGGGCATGGCGCGATGGGGCTGAATATAACCATACTCTCACTGTTTGGCTGTTTTGGCCTGTCCGGAATCGTGATCAATGACTCGATCGTTTTGGTCACATTCTACAAAGGGCTAAGAAAACGCGGTATGGCGATGGCAGAAGCCATCGAAGAAGCGGCATGCCAGCGTTTAAGGGCCGTACTCCTGACCTCCCTGACAACCATTGCCGGATTAACCCCAATCCTGTTTGAAACCTCACTCCAGGCCCAGTTCCTGATACCGATGGCGGCGGCGATTGTCTTTGGCCTGGCTTATGGCACTGTTCTGATTTTGCTCTTCTTACCGGCAACCTTGTCGATTATAGAAGACATCCGGGAAAAGCTCGGTCTGCAAAGCCCTGAGTTGCCCACCAAAGAGGAAAAAACCATTGAAGTTACTTGATGTGCTGATGAATAAACGTCTGTAGCCGTTCCGACGCCTGTTGGTCTACACTAAGAACCGACAGGCCATAGCGCAAACACTGCTGTGATTGTCTCTGCTGGTAAACAACTCGACAGTGACAGTGCACCGGCCCATCTTCCAGGCTAAAGTGGAGATACAGCTCTAAAGGCACCCCTGCAACAGGTGGTTTAAGTGCCTTCATCTCCATTCCACCCTCAACCAACATGCCTATCTGGCTTAAGTTAATCAAGGTAACGTCCGCTGTTTCCCCATCCCGGCCAGAAAGCTCCGCCGCAATTTTCACATTAACGCGAGGGTAAATTCGTCTTTCAGGATTCATAACCGCTCACCCAGTTGGTGCAAACATTTATTAAGTTAAATGACCTCCGGCAGAGCCGGAGGCTTATTGGATGACGCCCTCCAAGGGCTAAAGTAAGCGCCCAAGGCGCAACTGTTCTTGCTGTTCATCTG
>PDWJ01000290.1_pt1 | contig 76941 bp, 62 predicted proteins | sample 1430881 | NCBI WGS metagenome assembly PDWJ01 (sample SAMN01162460, study PRJNA174530) | Oral metagenome, whole genome shotgun sequencing project. | biome: Marine environment; feature: Marine mammal; material: Swab sample of the gingival sulcus; isolation source: swab sample of gingival sulcus...
AATTTTTTCTGTTCGAGTTTCGCCTCTCTTCAGGTTTTGAATAAAGAGAACACGAGGCTTAACGATGATATCGACAATAATATCGGCTTTAATTTTACATCTGTAATCCGGTTGCTCGGGATCGTTGCTGAGGATTGTAACCGTTTTTGTAATCGGACCCTGGAAGCGAGCCGGGTTGAAAGTTACAGATACCTCACCTTCTTCTCCGGGATGATAGACGCGCTTATCGGGTTTCGCCGCTGCACAGCCGCAGGAAGTTTTGACGTCTTTGATTTGAAGAATGCCATCCCCTTCGTTTTTGAACTTAAATTGAGCAGTAACTTTCTGTGTTTTGTCGATTTTACCAAAGTCATGATCCGTTTTCAGGATTACCAGTTTTGGAACTTTACCTGTGCCCTCATTGGGATCAAATTGTTTGGTTTTTTGTTGCGCAAAAGTGGAACACGACAAAAGTATCAACACTAAAATCGATGCCAGCCTTGATTTTTTCATATTAACCTCCAAACCGAAAAGCCTATTTCAGAAGACTTTCAGTGTTTCGTTGAGCCTATACTAGCAAATTCCGTTCCGTTGGGGGCAATAGAGTTAGACGACCGGGCAATTGTGATACAAACTATTTTAACAATTAAGATAGCAACAATGTCAATTTGTGTTTAAATTAAACAAAAAAATAAAGATATTTTTATATTCACGGAGCATTCAGGGTCGCGGAAAATTACGATCAAATCAATAGTTTCTTGCTTCATTTTAGTTTGTCGGTGACATAAGCGTCAGACTGACAGGTACTCCGGCACATTTGACCGCGATCTAAATAGCATCGATTTTGTAAAGTGAAGTCGTCAAACCCATTTTATAAGTTGAGAAGCTATGGAGAATAGAGGTTTTCACAAGGAGTAGACGGGCGTACAATAGCAAAATACCGAAGAAAGGGGGAGATGATGAACAACCTGGACCAGAAGATAGTGAACAAGACTGCCAAAATAAGCTGGGTAGGAACAGGAGTGATGGGTTTACCGATGGCAAAGCACTTCATGGATGAAGGATTCGATGTAACCGTTTACACTCGAACACCTTCAAAAGCCCGCTCTCTAGTGGAGTCGGGAGCCAGATTGGCAAACAGCTTAGCCGATGCAGCAGATTCAGACTTTATTTTCACCATGGTGGGGTATCCGGAAGATGTGGAAGCTGTGTACTTTAACGGCTTATTGGCAAACGCGAAAAAAGGCACTGTCTTAATTGATATGACGACCACTAAACCAAGTCTGGCCAAAAAAATCGCTCAAGAAGCGTCATCGAAAGGTCTGCACACTTTGGATGCACCTGTCTCAGGGGGCGATGTAGGGGCGCGCAACAGATCCTTGTCCATTATGGTTGGAGGAGCAAAGCCCCTTTATCAACTTGTTCTCCCTCTTTTCCAAGTCCTGGGTAAGCAAATTGTTTATCAGGGAGAAGCGGGTGCGGGCCAGCACTGTAAAATGTGCAATCAAATAGTGATTGCGTCGACCATGATTGGCGTTTGTGAAAGTCTGATCTACGGTAGTTGGGCCGGATTGAATCTCGAGACGATGTTGAGCTCCATTTCCGGTGGTGCGGCCGGATGCTGGACGCTTGAAAACCTTGCGCCCCGGATTTTGAAACGGAACTTTGACCCCGGTTTCTTTGTCGATCACTTTATAAAAGATATGGGAATTGCACTGGAGGAATGTAGAAGAATGTCCATTAAGCTTGAGGGGCTGGAGTTGGCTTCCAAGCTCTACCTTGAAACGCAGAAAGCAGGACACGGTCTATTGGGAACGCATGCCTTAATGATGGCACTTGAGAAAATTTGTACTGAAGGTTAGAGTGCTGTCTTGTGATGGTTGATCCCTGAATTGGAGTTGACCGGGACGATAGGAGTGTGTCGTTCTTTTGCTGGTTGTGAAAAAAAGTTGAACGGTATTTCTCTCGGAGACTAGACCTTTATTTGAGTTGATGTCTTTTCAACTTCTCGTGCAAGGTTGTTGCTTTCAAACCCAGTAGTTCAGCGGCTTTTTTCTGAATTCCGTTAGACCGTTCCAGGCCGTATTTCAAGAGCTCGCGTTCAAATTCCAGAGTTTGTTCCACAAAGGATACGCCCGAACGAATGGCAAATACTTTCGCTTTGCGTTTTTTCGTAATTTTGTCAGGTAAATCCTCTCTCTTCAGAATACCGTCTCTCGACAACACTACAGCGCGTTCAACGATATTTTCCAATTCGCGTACATTGCCCGGATAGTCGTATTGTTCAAGTGCATCCAGAAATTCAGGAGAGATTTCACTCACTGTCTTATTATTGTTTTTGCTGAACTTCTCCACAAAGAACTTGACCAGCATGGGAATATCCTCTTTCTTGTCCCTCAAGGGGGGGAGTGCAATTTCAATGACGTTTAAACGGTAGAAGAGGTCTTCCCTGAAGGTTCCTTTCTGGACTTCCCTTTCAAGATCCAGATTGGTAGCGCAGATCATTCTGGTGTCCACTTTCTTAATGGTGTTCGATCCGACTGGCATGATCTCCTTTTCCTGCAGGACGCGCAGGAGTTTTGCCTGCAGCCCGATGGATAAATTGCCTATTTCATCTAAGAAAAAGCTGCCTTGATTGGCTGCTTCAAAAAGACCTGTTCGCTCTGCTACGGCACCGGTAAAGGAGCCCTTCGTGTGTCCAAACAATTGGGATTCGAGAAGATCAGCGGGAATGGCTCCTGCATTGACCGCTATAAAGGGTTTCAGTTTCCTGGTTGAGTTATAGTGAATTGCCCGGGCAATGAGTTCCTTTCCGGTTCCGCTTTCACCTTTAATGAGAATGGTTGCATTGGATGGTGCTGCCATTCTGACCAAGTCAAAGACGTCTTTCATCACTTGTGAGTTTCCAATGATTTGAGAAAAACCGTATTTTTCTTCCAGAGCTTCCTTTAGTTGCCTGTTTTCAGTTAAAAGACTCATCTGTTTGAGTGCCTTATCCACAATCATCATCACCTCATCGTTGTTAAATGGCTTGGTGATGTAATCAAAGGCTCCGCCCTTCATGGCATCGACTGCTGAATCGATCGAGGCATAAGCTGTCATAACGATGACAGGGATGGATTCATTTAAAGAACGAGCTGTTTGAAGAACATCGAACCCCGATTTTCCGGGAAGCATCATATCGGTAATGATCGTGTCAAAACAGGCGCCTTGCTCCAGCGCTTCAATGGCCGTATCTCCTCTTTCAAAAAAGGTGATATGGATGTTTTTTCTCTTTAACAATCTGGTGAAAATATCTCTTACGATACTTTCGTCTTCCACTATACAAATATGTTTCATCGAGTTCTCCCTCTTCTTTTAACTGGTTACAGAGTTAACGGGTCTTTGAACCGTTCGCATTGGTGCTAGCTCAAAGGAAATTTAATAGTAACACATGAGCCTTCGCCTGTTTTACTTTCCACTGAGAGTTCTGCGTTATGATCCTGACAAATATTGTAGGCTATGCTTAGACCTAGGCCGGTTCCCTTGCCGATTTCTTTCGTTGTAAAGAACGGATCAAAAATGCGGGGCATGTCTTCCTCTTTGATACCGGCGCCATTGTCTATAAATTTTAAAGCGACATGATTGGAGGTTTTAGTTAATGTGACTGTTAGTGTTCCGCCTTCTTCCATCGCATCGATTGCATTGACCATGATATTGATGAACACTTGTTGGAGTTGATTGGCATTGCCCTGAATGAAGTAGTCCTGATGATCGCATTCAATATGATGTGAGACTTGATTCTTTTTAAGACTGTGTGAAATGAGAGTAAAGGACTGAGAGACAAGCTGTCGAAGGTCGATATCGACAAAGGGTGAAGGTGTTTTCCTGGTGAAGTTGAGCAACCCCCTGACAATACTGCTTGCCCTCTTACTCTGGGAGAGAATTTTTTCGACCAAATCTCTCAACTCGCCCGGTTCCTGATCCTCGATGAGGAATTGAGAGTAACTCTGAATTCCCGTTAAAGGCGTATTGATTTCGTGAGCGACACCCGCGGCCAGCAGCCCAATGGATGCGAGTTTTTCCTGCTGCATCATCTTTTCCTGCATTTTTTTGCGATCGTGAATGTCCTCCACCAGATAAAGAGTTCCAAAGACCCGGTTGTCTTTGGATTTGAGAGGCGTTTGCTGAAGTTCGAGCTGGAAGGATTCTCCTTGCGGATTCTTAAAATAACCTTCAATAATCTGACCCTTTTTGCCCAGGTATGAGCGCTCCAGGACGTGCTCTTGAAGGAGATACCCAAAACGGAGACCTTCGGGATTTTCACTGTAGTTGATGATATCTCTGAAAGCTCTGTTACAGGATACAATTAAGCCCATATCATCTACCGACACCAACCCTACTCTTGAGGACTCGATGATACTCTCGTTAAATTCACGCAAGTTTTCAATGCGCTTTGCCTTTTCATTGGCATCCTGATAGAGTTCTATGTTTTCCAATAACACTTCACTTTGATTGACTAAATTGATGAGGAGTTGTTGTTCTTCCTGGCTTAGTTCAATGCTTTCACTTTCATTACTGAGATGCAAAAATCCTACTGGAGCTTCATCGACATAAATTGGCAGGATTAAATCCTCCGGGAGAAATCCTTTTTCATTTTTTAACCCACATTGCTCAGGAGAGAGCATGAAGCCCTGTGTTCTGGAGAATGAGATTTGCTCCTTTCTGATTGCTGGCCGCGAGCGATCGATATCCATGAAAACTTTTTTTTGTTTGTCGAATAGATAGCTTCTCACTTTCCGAAGACCGAATCCATCCTGTACCTTTCTGTGGATGGTTGAAAAAAAGGCGGTCATACTGGTATCCGCACGGTTAATTGAACTCATGTCCAGGAGATTCTTTAACGCTGAAAGCCGTGTCCCATAGACGATTCTATTCCAGAAATTCTCTGAAACTCTCTTAAGTGGATTGAACGCGACCGCTGCCATGATAACGCTGAAAGACGATAAAACCAATTGTGTTTCCGGGCTGACCTTACCGGCCAGGAGCTGGTAAAAAAGCCCCAGAAAAAGGAAAAATGAAGTGAATAGTGTCAATAAGATCGTCGAATAAATGGCAACCTGACGGCCTGCACCGCTGATAAACATTTTATAGGTTCGATTCCAGTCAATGAAAATAGCCATAGGCAGCGCCATTGCTAACGTACTCGCAAGGTAGGCATCGAAGGGGTAGGTCAATTTGAGGTTGAAAATGAGATAAGGTGTAAAGGCAAAAACCCATATCCAGATTATAGATCCCCAGTAAGTTTTGATTTCTTTTGAGCTTAAAGCAATAGCGACTGTTAATAAAAACAGGGTAATTGTCCAAAACTGCTGATAAAGCTGGATTTTCGTAAGCGAAAGATCTTTCATGATTTCCAGGCGATGGGCTCCTGTTAGATAGAAAATCAAGGTCAAAAAGAATAAGATACTAACGATCCAGTGAAGCATGTTGAGCTTTTGAATGGTGTTGCTTTTTTTAGTAAGCGGTGCAATAAGTGACTCAAAGAAACAAGAAGCCAGGAATGAGCTGCCAAGTAGATTGAGAAAAAAACTCAGCCAGTCAAGCGGGGTCAACAAGTCGGTTCGATAGAATACAAAAGTCAAATAAGTACAGAGAGAGAGAAGAATAATTCTGTTTTTTTCAAGTCTGGGGACAGCTTGGCCTACCAGGAGAAAGGAAAAGAAAAGAAACACAAAGCCGGCCAGACTAAAAACGAAATAGGCTTCGGGTTTTTCCCTGATTCCAGAAATAGTAATCCAGGGTTCAAAAGGGATTCCATCTCTGATGATGGAATATAAATGTTTGGATTTTATCTGGGAATGAAAAAGTATTTCTTCATAATCCTGCAGGCTTTCAACCGGTTGGTCGTCAATTTGTACAAGTAAATCTCCGACCTGCAAATGCGTTTCAATTTCCCTGACGACACTTTGTACTTCCAGTCCATTTGGGGTCTCCCGCCAGATACCCCCATCACTGGGTTTCAAATAGGTCAGGAGAAAAATCACTTCCATGACTCCCAGCGTTGCCAGAATAATCATGAACAAATAGATATAAGGGGGTTTCTTGTCTCTTTCCATAAGATAATCCCTGGCGGGAAAAGGCGGCTTCTTTGAGTGAGGTTTGGACATTTCAGTGATTTTTAACGAAATGTCTAAGTCATTTTACTCTTGAAAGCTGAAAAATTCACTCACAATACAGAGTTCAAATGCCAGAGCGATGTGTATTGATACTTCATGCTGAAAAAAATATCTCTCCTTGTGTATCGATATATCCGGTATTCAACCCTTGTTTTTTGGGATCGTTTCAAATTTGACCTTTGAGATGCAGAGACCCAAGTTCCATTGGAACGGTTTATGCCCTATGGAGCTTAACGGTCGGATAAAGACATGAAAAAGAGTTGGTTTGAATATGGAAAACACGACGCTGTTTTTTGGTAAAAAAATGTCGCTAAACCATTTGTTGTAACGTGCCGAAGAGTGATCACGGAGGCAAAAGAAATGTATTCCAATGGCCGGGGCTTTTCCATTCAAAATGTTTTTTTTAAAAACCCTTTTGTCATAGTAGCTCAGCCAACTCCATTGTCTTTTCCTTCAGGTCGTGTTGGACCCAAGCTTCTGATGTACTACAAGAGGATTACTTCACTTGAACCGGCAGTTGTGGTGGTCGGGCCTGCTTCGGTGACTGCTCCACGATCACGAAAATACAGTTTGTTGCGCGTCGATCAACCAAAGTACTTTGATGGAATTGCCACTCTGGTAAAAGTTATTACCGTCAATGGATCAAAGGCCGGTATTCAGCTTACCTACCCTGCTCCTGTGATGAATCCGCTTGATTGGTATCGACAGCCAAGCCTCAAAAGCTGTTCTTTGTCCGATTTCCCGCCTTTGAGTAAAATGGCTCAGCTTTTTCTCAAAGCATGCTCTCGATGTGTCGAGGCAGGTTTTTGTTACATTGAACTGGATTTGTCACAGATGCCCGGGTTGCGGTTGATCTGGACAAGCGGGAAAAAGTCATTCTTTAAAGATCTGTTTACTAATTGTCAACAGTGTGTGAAGGAAGAGGCTGTTTTTGCAATACGCGTTGACTCCAGAATACCTGATCGTACAGAACTCCTCGATTTGTTTTTAAATCATGGAGGAGACCTGATTGTTTTCGATGAGGTCGTCCTTTGCGACAAAGTACCTCCTGAAAAAAGCTGTTATGTACAAACCAATGTGAATCATTTATCTCAATTACTCAACTCCCGAAGAAAAACCTGTGTAACGGGAGTGCGCCCCGACACCCTGCTTTCTCTAGTGAGCTCTTAATAACATGGTTACTCATGTGACATGTGATGTTTCGAGTGTGGCGGTGCGTGTGCTGAAAAAGTTTTCAATGAAATATTAAACTGCAGGATTCACGAACTCTGGAGATTCGGTTTGCAAAGAATGGTTGCCGTTTTCGGGACTAATCACGATCTTTTAAAACCCAATATCCGGTATGGCCGATGTTTAACTTCAGGGCTGCTTTTTCTGCTTCTGCGCGTGTTTCGAAAGAACCGATTCTCACTCGATAGTTGTTGCCGATTTTTTCAATGCGAACCCGGTGCCCACAATCCTCAAATCGGCTTACCAGATTTCTTGCACGATGGAATTGACTAAAACTGCCAATCTGAATGGTCCAGTTGTCTTGATCTCGCGATGTTTGGATATCGATGGCTTCTGGAAAGTTCTTGTTATCCTGAATGAGAAAAAGCGCAACATGAGCGATGCCGTTGATGTCCAGTTTGATATCCTTTGCGGCGGCGTAAGAGAGGTCAATGATACGTCCCCTTACAAAAGGGCCCCGATCGTTAATTCGAACATAGGTGCTCAAACCGTTTTCCATGTTCTGTACGCGAACGCGCGTATTGAATGGTAACGTCTTGTGGGCTGCCGTGTGAGAGTGCATGTTGTAGGTCTCGCCATTAGATGTTTGACGACCGTGAAACTTTTTTCCATACCAGGATGCGATTCCCTTTTGGAGTAAATCGCCGTGGGATTTGCCTTGTATTGAAATTTTCCTCTCTCCTCGCAGCCTGATATTCCCATTTCGGTCAACATCTTTTCTTCCGCAACTCATTAGAGCGCAAAGAAAGATGGATAAGATGAGTGCGAGTGTTTGTTTCAAGTGCGTTTCTCCATTTGTCTGTAATTCCATTACATTACAAACGGTTCTAGGAAGAGGACGTTTTTTTCATTATTTGTTTACAGAAATCCGAACCGTACACCCAATTCACGATTCTTCCCTGAAGAGCGAACAGAACAAGGATGAAAAGGATAGCCAGAAGCACTGTGACAAGAATAAAAAAGGAAACAGTTATGTTCATCTGTTGGTTTTCTATGAGTGTGGGAATGAGCTTAAAAACATCATCACTAATCAGGAGACGATAGCCTGCGTTTTCCGAGATCATTCCCAGCCACTCACTGGTGGCAAGTGATGCCGCCTCGAAAAAATCACCTGGCAGAGACACAATTGGCACAAAGGAAAGTATGGTGGCCACGCCAAAAAGCCAGGTCCACCGTTTCTCATAACATACAGCCATAGTCAGTCCGCCAAAAAGTGAAAGGACAAAGGGCGTAAAATCAACGACGGCATAAGCCCATTTATTGGGTGTAGTAAAGCCCGTAAGCTGTCCGGCATAATCGGAATCGGGAACAATGAAGGGGAAAAACTCCTGTAGAATCGTTCCGCCGTATTGGGGTTTTAATGCTAGTTCTTCAACGGTACCGCCCGTCATCAGGCAGCCGGCCACGTGTAGCAATTCGTGGATAGGAGTATAGACATGCCAGGCGATAATGAGACCGACAAGCAGAAAAAGGAGTTTTTTGTATTCGCCTGTATCCAGGAGTTTTTCAAGTGTTCTATAGGACAGAACGAATACAAGTGTAATATCCGACCAGATGGTCTTTAAAAATAGAGACATAACCACTCCAGGGTGACTGATTTGTATAAGCTTATTGTTTTCTTGTGAATGAGGTGTTGGAAATGGATTGCGTTCTGTTTAAGACTGTCGGGATGGCAATCCAATATGAAATGGGGCGGCGAGTAGTTGAACAACTCAAGAATTAAGTAGTAACGGTTATGCCCAACTTGGGAGCCAAATCTTGAGCCGCTGTGTAGGATGAGTTGAAAGCGGTGGCAATAGCTCCAAAACTGGCTCTTGCAGCCAAGTCGCCCGTTAAATAAAGACCCGGTACACTGCTTTCATTGGCTTCGTTGAGTATGGCCTGTTTGCCTTCCATTTCAATGCCCGAAATTTTCAGGAAGTTCATGGGGGTGGTGCCGCCCAGGGCATAGACGATTCGATCAACCAGAATGGAATCGTGCTGATCGTCTTTGAAGGCAACTCTTATGCGCGATCCTTCTGCTTTTATGCCTTCTACATCGGTCCCAGCGAGGAGAGTGATTTTACCTGAAAGACCTAGAGTTTGTGTGATACGGCGGTTGTCGTCGTTCATATAGGACAGGTCTTTTTCTCTGGAAGATAAGGTCAATCGGTTGCCCTTCTTTAGCAGATGCTGGACGTATTCAGAAGCCGAGTCTCCTCCGCCAACCACAAGAACATCCTGGTTTTCAAGTGATGAGGAAGTAATGTCGTAAGAGGTTTTTTCGCGAAGATTGCGCGGGATCGAGTAATCGGGTTTGTTGGGCTTGCCAAAGACCCCTATGGCAATTACACAGTATTTTGCTTTTACGACTTTATCTTTTGTTTGGACATGGAAAAGGTCGTCCACTTTTTCAATTTTCAGGACAGCATGGTCATAGTGAATGTCAATTCCAAAATCCGTGACCGCTTCTGACAGCATTTGCAGGGCACTTTCTTTGGTCATGTTTCTCATTTTCATGACGCCTACGCACTCAGCAGAAGCACCTTTGTAATTGGCTGTAACCAACTTTTGTTCCGGATAGAGTTTTCGAATAATCCAGGACGTTTTGGGTGAAGATTCCAGGACTACCATCTTTTCAGGATCGAGACCTTTTTCAATGAGTTCAGCCGCCATGCTTATGCCGCCAGGGCCTCCTCCAACGATTACGACTTCATAAACGCGTTCTTTCTTGGCCAGAGATTCGTCGTGAATTTCCATTTGCTTCTGTTTGAGCCAATTGACGTGTGACATCTCTTCCTTGATAATGAGATCCACTTCCGCGGCGGTTTTTTCATCGTACATGGCTGATTTTAAGCCCGTGTAAAAGAGAATGGCCTCGTGTTCACGACGCAGGGCATCTTCAATAATGCCGTCAATGGTGGGGTTCTCTCTGAAGGATCTGGCTGGATCTTTAGCTAGATTGAAGATGATGGAGTCAGCAATGGAGTGTAAATAGGTCATTGCTAAATTTTCTGAATCTTCAAACGCGGGCTCTTCATCTGTATGATTGACAAACGATTTGAAGAAGGTCGCAAAGACATTTTCATGAGCGATTTCTTCATCAGCCAGGCGAGTGAGCCATGTTCGGTGCTCTGGGCACGCTTCGGCAGCCTTCAGGTAAAATTTTCTTCCATTTTGTTCAATCTTAATCGCGATTTTAAGAATTTCTTCAATATTAAAATTCTGCATCCATTCAACCTTGGTAATTAGTAAGTTCTACAGCCTTTATTCGTCTGTCAGGCTGGGCCTTTTTGTGAGACTTGAAAATTAAGTCACAGTTCCAGCTACAATGACCCAATGGGTATTTTAACGCAATTTTATGAAATTGTTATGAGGTTTTGTCAGTCTTTTTGGCAATTTGAGAGATCTCTGCATGAATTTTACGAAAGAAGTGACGGATTCCCCTCTTGGAATGATTGAAAAATGCCGAATCAATCAGGATAAGAACGGAATTGGAGCAGACAATGGATCACACTATTTTTAACAAGTTGCTGACAACAGGGGTTGAGCACGGAGCCAGTGATATACACTTCCTGGTGGGAATTCCACCGGCATATCGGATGAAGGGTAGCCTGGTGCCTATAAAAACAGGGCCATTGAGGCAGGAGGACACCGCTGAAATAGTTCAGTTTCTACTGGCTGGTGAAAACAAGGTCAAGCTCGATCAAATTAAGGAGTATGACACCTCTTACAGTCTTCCGGGAGTTTCCAGGTTTCGCGTCAATATATTCAAGCAGAGAGGTACATTTGGGGCTATTTTGCGTATCATACCTCCAGAGGTTCCCACCATTGAACAGTTGAATTTACCCGATATCATTAAGAAAATTGCCTTTTATGAGCGTGGTCTTGTCTTGGTGACAGGCGTAACCGGTAGTGGTAAATCTTCAACTCTAGCTGCAATGGTCAATGAACTGAACATGAACACATCGGGAAAGCATATTTTAACCATTGAGGATCCCATCGAGTTTATGCACCCGCATGGAAAATGCACGGTCACTCAAAGGGAAATTGGTCAGGACACAGATGAGTTTGCTATAGCTTTGAGAGCCGCACTCAGGCAGGATCCCGATGTCATTTTAGTGGGAGAAATGCGCGATTACGAAACCATTGATACGGCTTTAAAAGCCGCGGAAACAGGTCACCTTGTTTTTTCAACGGTTCACACCACAGATGCCGCCAAAACCATTGGCCGCTTGATATCCGTTTTCCCGGCTCAGGCTCAACAAGCTGCCCGATATCGTTTGGCCGATGCTCTTATGGCAACGATTTCACAGCGTTTGTTAGAGCGAGCCGATAAGCGGGGCCGAGTTGTTGCCGTTGAAATAATGACCGTCACCAATCGCGTGAAGGATTACATTCTGGAGGAAGGGAAATCGACAGGCTTGGCCGATGTCATCGCCGAAGGGATGACCCAATACGGAATGCAGACATTCGACCAGCACCTCTCTCAACTCTACCGCAAAGGTTTGATTACCATTCACACTGCCACGGCTGCGGCGACCAGTCCTTCGGACTTCCAGAGGGCTCTGGATTTTGAATGATGGTGGAATCGATAACTTGATCGATTGTGCAGGTGATATAGTTTTCTCGTTTTTCAAAGCACATTGTTGTAAGATGTCTTCTTGCGCATAGCGTTTTGCGAGCGCCGGGCAAGACTTTTAGGAGTTATCATGAGATTGTTTTGTATGTTATTTGTTTTATTCGGGGTTGCACTTCATATCTCCGCCCAGGAATATTTACTGGGGCCCGGAGATGTTATTGAAATTTCAGTGACGGATCTGGAAGAAATAAATGGAAAATATCGAATCAGCAATATGGGATACGTCGAATTGCCGTATCTTCAAAGTATACAGGTTCAAGGGCTGACTATTTCACAGTTAAAAAAGAAGCTGGAAGCAGATTTAAGAGCGAATTACCTTAACGATCCACAGGTATTGATCAAACTGGACGAAGTGCGTTCCAATCCCATTTCCATGATTGGTGCCGTTCAGCGGCCCGGTATTTTGCAGAACAGTATCGAAGTCGATTTACTTCAGGCCATTAGTTTAGTGGGAGGGCGGACAGCTAACTCGGGAAACCGAGCCCTTATCATTCGGAAAGGGGCATCTGGTGAAACGGCGACCCTTGAAATCAACCTCGATAAACTGTTGAGTGAAGGAAGCCCACATCTCAATATTCCACTTTTTGCTGGTGACACAGTGAATATTCCGCCTCAGAAAATGATTAACATTTATGTCACAGGTGAAGTCAATGGACCAGGCGAATTGAAGCTCTCCGATGCCGACAAGATCACCCTTTTGAGAGTTATTTCCAAAGCGGGCGGTTTTACAGATTATGCCAAACAAAAAAAAGTCATCGTCCGTCGAGATTCAAAAGGCAAACAGGAAGAGTTTGTTGTTGATGTCAAGGCCATTAAAGCAGGTAAATCGCAGGATTTTTATTTGAAAGCCAATGATGTTATTATTGTTCCATGATATCCAAAATAGCAGTCAGAAAAGAAAGTAATTAAAAAGTCAATGATAAAGAGAGAGGCTTCAGATTGAATTGAAATCTCAAAGAAAAAATCCCGGGAGTTTTTTAATGCCGGTATTTCAGGGAGCAACAACATGGTACAGAATAAATTGAAGAGCAAAAATGTGAAAATCATTTTCCCAAGTCTCATTACCTGTTTTTCCATGATTGTAGGTTTCACTTCCATTCTTGCGTCCGCTGAAAAGAAGTTTGTCTTGGCAGGTGTTTTGATCCTGGTTGCCATTATTCTGGATGGCTTGGACGGCAAGGTCGCTCGCATCACCAATACAGCCAGCGAATTTGGTATACAATTGGACTCTTTATCTGACCTGATCGCCTTTGGCGTTGCGCCTGCGGTCCTGTTCTATCGCTATTTCTTATACAACCGAGTTGAACAGAACATATTTCACTTGCTGCCAGCCATGTTCCTTTTATGTGGTGCCATTCGACTGGCAAGGTTTAATGTGACAGCATCCATTCACGGCAAGTATTACTTTACAGGGCTGCCCATTCCCGCAGCGGCTGGCGCCTTAGTTGTATGGATTCCCCTCAAGGACTGGATGGAACAAAGCGGTTGGCAGTCTTTGGTGGATCTTGCTCCCTACCTGGAGCCCGACACCATGTTTCGCTACGCTGTTGCCATTATCGTCATTACCAGTCTCTCCATGGTTTCCAATATGAAGTTCGATACCTTTAACACCTTCTGGTTTAATCTGTACCCCAATAGATACGTTAATTATGCCGTTTTCATTTTTTTTCTGTGCTTTTTGTTTATTCACTTTGTCGTATTCATGTTCGCCATTATGGTCTATTACATGACCGTCATGTATTCAAGAGGCTCTCTTGTGTCACTTCAGCGCCGATGGAAAGAGAGCTTGAAAGTCAAGGCCAAGCATATTCCCGATGATTTAGATTGAGGGGATAAGGATGATACTGCTCACTTCTCTATGGCTTTGGATTTCAAGTCCAACCATTGATCAGGTACTGGATCAGTTCCATCAGGCGGCAGCAGAGGCAAACAGTGCGATTTATTTTTCTCTTTTAAGTGAAGATGCCGTTTTTATAGGAACAGATGTCAGTGAAATCTGGGTAAAAAGTGAGTTTATGTCTTTCTGTAAACCTTACTTTGAACGGGGTCAAGGGTGGGTGTACATTCCCACCAAACGCAAGATTCAAATCTCTCCCGATGGTCGGTCGGCCTGGTTTGTAGAAATACTGAAAAACAAGAGTTATGGCACCTGCCGGGGTACAGGTGTGCTGATTCAAACGAAAGAGGGTTGGCGCATCGCGCAGTATCACCTGACCATACCCATTCCCAATGAAATTGCAAAGGACGTTACTGGTCTGATAGCTGAATTTGAAAAGGAGAAGTGATGTTCGATAGTCCAGTCGATTTATTGCACCATATCTCTCATGCAACGGCGTGCCTCGGCTCCAACCAAGCCTTTAGTCGATTAAAAGTTTTCGAGCTCGATTTCTCCATTTGTTTTCAAACTGGTCGTCTCCATTTTAACACCTCGTCTGAAAACAACTTGTGGGCTTTTTTTACAAATAGTTTTGAAATAGATAATCTGCGTGAACATGTTATTTCGTATCTCTGGGCCGGTTTCATCGTATGCTCGGTATGTCTTTTTTTATGGTTAAGTTACAGACTGCTGGTCGGTAGACAGTTAAAAATAGGAAATGAGAAACTCTTTACCCGACAGCTTATTATGCTCTTCCTCTCGTTGGCAGGCGTCGTTACCGTGGTTCTCGCCCTTCCGGTCAGTGAATCAGTCCGGAGCCAGATTGTGGGTCTGATAGGTTTGGTTATTTCGGGTATTTTCGCTTTTTCTTCCAGTACCATTTTCGCCAATTTAATGGCCGGTATTATGTTGAGGATTACGCGGCCTTTTCAGACAGGAGATTTCATTCGTCTTGAAAATATGTTCGGTAGAGTTGTCGAACGGGGTTTGCTGGATACTGAAATCCAGCTGGAAGATCGCTCTCTGGTTGCTGTGCCCAATTTAAAAATGGTCAAAAACGCCATCACCGTTACACGTAGTCGCGGAACAATTATTTCAAGTACGCTTTCCCTGGGCTATGATGTTCACCACAGCAGGATCGAGAATCTCTTACTGGAAGCAGCCGAGAAAACCAAATTAAAAGAGCCCTTCGTTCAGATTTTGCAGCTTGGTGATTTTTCAATAACTTACAAGGTGAGCGGGCAGCTTGAAGAAGTGAAGACCATTTTCACAGCCCGTTCTAACTTGAATCGCTGTATCCTGGATACGCTGCATGCTAACGAAGTGGAAATCGTGTCGCCGGCCTTTATGAACCAGCGTCGCCTTTCGGAGGGCGAGAGTGTCATTCCCCGAAGACAAGTATCCCGACCAAGCCAGGGTACAACTGTCGACACGGAAAAGGTCTTTGATATAGCAGAAAAGGCCAAAAAGAATGAAGAGCACAAAGCCGCCCTCAAGCAGGAGATGGAAGATTTGACGGAGAGATTAAATGAAGCGGCTCCAGAAGAAAAGGAACAACTGCAAGCGAGACAGGTTCAGATTAAAGAGGCTTTAGCCAGCCTGAAAAAAGAAATGGAAGAAGAAAGCGAGCTGTAATCGTTTTCCCTGAATAGCTGTTCTGGAATGCCAGACTCGTTTGTTCATTTTCCGAAACAATGTACAAAAGAGAGAAAGTCGCTCAAGTTTTGTGTATGGATCGCCGATCGATTATTCATGAGTGGCATAACAGCAGTAACCAACTCCATGTATGGATATCAAGTACCGACAAACAACTCTTCGCATGTGCGGCAAAGTGGAGAGGCGGCTTTGCTCGAGCGGGCATCGCTGACCGAACTGACTCAGAACAGGCTTGATTACGAAGCCAACCTGTTTAGAGAGTCACTGGAAACGCATGCCGGCACAGAGATGGCCTTAATTGACCTGATAGCATAAAAAAAGGCGGGAATTGCTTCCCGCCTTTTCGTTGTAATTGTGTACCGGAATTAATCCAGATCGAACTTAATACCCTGGGCCAAAGGAAGTTCTGTACTCCAATTGACGGTGTTGGTTTGTCTGCGCATATAGGCTTTCCAGGCATCGGAACCTGATTCACGGCCGCCGCCAGTTTCTTTTTCGCCGCCGAAAGCGCCGCCAATTTCAGCACCGGAAGTACCGATGTTGATGTTTGCGATACCGCAATCACTGCCTGCTGCTGACAGGAACCTGTTTGCATGTCGCATGTTAAGCGTGAACATAGCGGATGAGAGACCTTGAGGAACGGCATTGTGCATTTCAATGGCTTCATCCAGGTCGCTGTAGGACATGATGTACAGAATGGGGGCAAATGTTTCAGTTTGAACGATTTCCCAATGGTTTTCAGCTTTAACGATGGTGGGTTCCACAAAGAAGCCATCGCCTTCGATTGCCTTGCCGCCATAGAGAATCTCTCCACCTGTTTCTTTGACTTTTTCAATGGCATCCTGGTATTCCTTAACCGCGCTGGCGTTGACCAGGGGTCCCATTAAGGTACCTTCTTTCAGAGGATCGCCGATATTGACCTGTGCGTAAGCTGCTTTCAGGCGTTTCACCAGCTCTTCGTATTGACTTTCGTGAACAATGATTCGCCTTGTGGAAGTGCAACGCTGGCCTGCGGTGCCAACCGCGCCAAAGACGATGGCAGGAACGACCATATTCATGTCAGCTGTTTCATCTACAATGATGCAGTTGTTGCCACCCAGTTCGAGGATGGTGTAACCGAAACGCTTGGCTACCACTTGACCTACGTGACGACCCATGTATGTGGAACCGGTGAAAGAAACCAGGGGGATACGTGTATCGTTGATTAAACGCTCGCCAATGGTTGAGCCTCTGCCGATGACCACATTGAAAATGCCGGGATAGCCATTTGCTTCCATGACTTCGTTACAAATATTCTGTACTGCAACAGCACAGAGAGGCGTTGATGAAGAGGGCTTCCATACTGTCACGTCTCCACAAATAGCGGCCAGGAAGGCGTTCCATGCCCAAACGGCTACGGGAAAGTTAAAAGCACTGACGACGCCTACAACACCCAGAGGCTGCCATTTTTCATACATATTGTGACGGAAGCGTTCGGACTGAATGACACTTCCATAAAGCATGCGAGACTGGCCTACTGCGAAATCGGCCATATCGATCATTTCTTGAACTTCGCCTTCGCCTTCAGCTTTTATTTTACCCATTTCCAGAGCAACAAGACTTCCCAGTGCTTCTTTTTTTGCCCTGAGGGCTTCACCCATTTGTCTGACAACTTCACCGCGTTGGGGAGCAGGTACTTCTCTCCAGGTTTTGAAAGCTTCTACGGCTTTGGCCATGACCTGTTCGTAATCTGATTCGGAACAAAGGTTTACTTTTGCAATTAGCTTTCCGGTAGTGGGGTTATAGGAATCCAATACCCCGGCATCGCTGGTTGTGGACCAGGTTCCCTTTCCCGTGCATGCACCGGGATTGATATCCTTTATGCCTAATTCTTTTAAAAAATCCATCTTTCACCTCACACGAAATGGCGTCTTGCCAATTATTTCTTCATCTTACGCTTGAAAGCAGAGAGTCTCTTGACTTCAAGTGGTATAAAATCTCTTTATCCCATTGACTACTCCACTAAAAAAGACATTATATCAACATCTGGCGGAAATATTGTCATGTCAAGGTGTATAATAAAATATATTTACAAGTGAGGTGCATATGTTTTACACGGCTTTGACAATAGTAATGCTTCAGGCGGCTCATGTGCCCAGTGAATTGAAATCCTGGGTGCCCTGGGTAACGCACGGTGAGAAGCATTTAGAGTGCCCGGTTGCCTATAACAACGGTCAAACGCATTTTTGTCTTTTATCTGAAGATCTCAATCTGAACTTGAATGATCGAGGCGGTCGCTTTCGCGTTGATGTCAAAGCCTACCACCGGACACAACTGCTGTTGCCTCACTCTGAAAAAGGCTGGCCTCAATCGCTTCAGGTTGATAACCGGCCTTTTCCCGTTACCGAAATTCAGGGTAAACCCTATGCTGTGCTGGAGAAAGGGGATTGGTCTCTCAGTGGATTGCTGGCTTGGGAGAGCCTGCCTCATTCACTTGTCATCGATACGCGAATTCCCGCACTGAACCTGAAGGTCAACGGGAAAACCGTAGCTGAACCCAACAGAAAACAGCACGGCAAGCTTTGGCTTTCCGAACCACGGCAGAAAAGGGAAAGCGAAGACCAGGTTTTCATGAACGTCTTTCGCTTGTGGAAAGACGGAAACCCGGTCGAATTGACAACGGAAATTCAAGTGAGTGTTTCCGGGAAAGTACAAAACTGGAAACTGCCCATACCGATGCCGGAATCCTTTTACCTGACCGCTATCCACACCGGTTTACCCTACCAGCAAAACGGCGATGAGCTGAATTTCCAACTCCGGCCTGGAGAATGGGTCATTACCTTAAAGGGGCTTTCAGCCAAGCATCTCACCTCCGTTACCTGGCCCGAGATGGACCCTCCCTGGCCTGGTCAGGAAATCCTCTCCTTTATTTCAGAGCCGTCTATTCGGCAAGTGGAGCTTAAAGGCTTGCAATCGATGGATCCCAGTCAACTTCCCATTCCCGAGGGCTGGACTCGTTATCCGTGTTATTTACTGGACAGAGAAATGGAACTGGTTGAGCGCATGCGAGGGGCTTCGGTTTCCAATATCCCGGATGTTTATTTGCAGCGCCATATCTGGCTGGATTTCGATGGCGAGGGCTATTCCTTTTCGGATACATTGAATGGGGATCTGCCTCGAGCGACCTTCTTCTCACTCAGCGATCCGTTCAAAATGGGTTCTTCTAAAGTGGATGGAAAGAATGTTCTTATTACAACGAATAGCCATGAAGAAAGCGGCGTGGAGGTTCGCAAGAAGTCATTCCGGATGACCATGGAATCGAGAATAGAGGACAAGCAGTTTACACTGCCCGCCACCGGGTGGAACACCACCATCAAGCAAACAAAGGGTACTTTGAATCTGCCGCCCGGCTGGCTTCTTTTTCACGCTTCCGGACCTTTGGATTTTTACAGTACGTGGTTGAAAAAGTGGAATCTCTATGATTTCTTTATCTTGCTTCTCTTGTGTTTTACCTTCGGTAAGCTTTGGTCGAGAAAAACAGGATTACTGGCAGCGGTTTGTCTGTTTCTGTGTTTCCAGGAGCCTGATATTCCTCCTTTTTTCTGGGTTACTCTTGCCATACTGACCGCATTGGCCGTGTATTTGCCCCATGGGAAAATGAGATCACTGGTAAAATGGCTGCGAACTCTAAATTTAGTTGTGCTCGTCTTTGTTGTTTTCGCTTTTTCAGCCTCTCATCTGAGGTATGGACTCTATCCACATCTCGAGCCAACTTCTTATGGGGGCAGCTCTTATTACAGTATGCCCAAAACAGGACCTGTAACTAACGCCAATGTGATGACAGAGGAGTTGGCTTCGCTGGAGGAAGATGCTCTCGCTCAGCAAGAGCAGGCTGCCCTTCCCCAAAAAAGTCAGAAGTTGAACCTCATAAGCAGGTCTAAACAAGTGAAAAAGATTCGCAAAATTGATAGCAGTGAAGCGGTCCAGACCGGCTTTGGCTTGCCGGATTGGCCGAAATCCAGTCAATTGGGATTTTCGTCTTCTTCGCCGATCTCTTCCAGTCAAACGATCCGCCTGTGGCTTCTCTCTCCAAGAATGAAGCTTATCTTTGTTATCGTGCAAATAGTACTACTGGCTTCACTACTCTGGAAACTCTGGAATCAGCCTGAACGAAAAAAGAATGCCAGCAGGAAGAGTGAACAGGGAACAGTTGATCCGCAATTCTCAACCTCAGCGGTTTCAACAGTTGTTGTTTTTCTTGGCCTTTTGTTTTGGGGTGGAAGCGGCTATGGACAATTTCCAAGTCAGGATCTTCTCAACCAGCTGAAGGAGAGAGTTTTGGAGCAACCCGATTGCCTGCCCTATTGCTCTCAGGTTCAAAGCCTGGAAATGAACCTTTCTGATTCAGACATAAGAATCAGTCTAATGGTTCATTCCGACGCCGATGTGACGGTCCCTCTGCCCGGTGCTTTCAACGAATGGTCACCGGAAAGTGTTCAGCGGGGCGGTGAGGATGTTCCTCTTTTCCTTTCTTCTGATGGATTTCTCTGGGCTGCGGTTAGAAAGGGTTTGAATCCCTTTAGCCTTACCGGAAAAATTGCCCCGGGCTCTTCGTTTTCAATCAGTTTTCCGCTAAAGGTTCACAATTTGCGGATTAAGGCCAGTGGGTGGACCTATGAAACCCCTGAAAGCAGCGAAAATAAGAGCTTTGTAAGATTCTACCGGATCCATTCTGAAGAGAACGCCTCCGCAATGCAATCTGAAGATCAACTGGCACCGTTTTTTAGCGTTAACAGGCTTGTTGAAATGGATCAGAAATGGACTGCCCGCACGATGATAACGCGAAGAGGTGATTCCAATGTGTCCCTCCTGCTGGAGATACCGCTCTTGAGTGGAGAAGCTGTTACCACACGAGGTGTTCAAGTGAAAGATCAAGTCGCTTTGGTTCAGTTCCCAGGTCATCTCCGGTCTGTGCAGTGGGATTCTGCCCTGATTATTCAGGAACAAATGAAATTGCAAGCCATGACCCAGAACTGGTTCTCTGAAACATGGACGTTTGTCCCTTCCCGCTTGTGGCAGATCCAGTACGAAGGAATAGCTCCTGTTGCCTATTTTGATTCAAAAGGGACATGGGCTCCTTCGTGGCGACCCTGGCCCGGAGAATCCATTGTGATTTCCAGTCTCAGGCCCAGTGCCAGCCCGGGAAGAACCTCAACCGTGGATCGCGCGACTCTGGAAGTTCAACTTGGCAAGACGTTGAGAGAATGCGAGCTTTCCGTTCATTTAAACAGCAGCAAAGGCATGACCAAGGAGCTAACGCTTCCACAAGGCGTTCGCGTATCGGAAGTCCAAGTGGACTCAAAACCAATCCCTTTCAAACCGGAAAAGAATACAGTGGAAATTCCCCTCAATCCGGGAGATCACAATATTCAGATTGCCTGGGAAGAAAGTGCGAAACTGGGCATGCTGTATTCATCTCCTGTGGTTGACCTTGGAGAACCCTCGCTTAACAATCGGGTTATCGTTCAAGTACCTCGAAATCGATGGGTTTTCTGGGTGAATGGTCCCAGTCAGGGTCCGGTTCTTCTTTTCTGGAGCCATGTTCTGTTCTTCCTGCTGGTTAGTTTCTTCTTGGCCAAAATTCCATGGATTCCTCTGAAGTTTCATCAGTGGTTTCTCTTGAGCCTGGGTCTCGATCAGGTGCATATCGGAGTGGCATTCTTTATCTACTTCTGGATTATGGTGCTTGCTTTCAAAGGCCACCGCGAATCGGCAACGAAAGCGTGGAGTCACAATTTGGGTCAAATTGGTCTTGGTTTTCTCACCTTCGTGGCCGTTATCTGGTTTTTTGAATCCATTCGACACGGTCTGTTGGGCTCCCCGGAAATGGGGATAACCGGTAACGGATCTTATCAGTACTATCTTGCATGGTATCTGGAAAGACCGGAGCTGCCTGTGACCGGTATATATTCACTGCCGCTCTGGATTTACCGCGCCGTCATGCTGATATGGGCATTGTGGCTTGCTCGTTTCCTGACAGTCAAAGCTCATTGGGCCTGGAGCTGCTTTGAGAAAGGTACGCTGTGGAGGAAAGGTCGATTGAAACTCGATCAGCCGATGCAGAGAAGACAATCAGTTCAAACCGAAATAATATCCAAAGAGTGATTCACACGCTAGAGCGTGATATGAATTGATCCTGCAATATTTGAAAGAGTTTAACCTGCTCTTTTCTCATTCTGGGATCCATTCCTTTTAACCGGGTTTGCTGCTTGTCGGGAGACCCGTTCCCCGTCTGTCTTTTCGGGGTAATCAGCTTCATAGCTGGAGGTTTTTTGGTTTTTCAGCCTTTTTAGAGGAGAAAAGTGCGTCCATGACCTTAATGACTCGGGAGACATCGTTCATGATATAGAAGTGGATGTGGTTTTCCCCGTGATCGAGCAGATCACGACACTGCTTGAGGCACCAATCTAAACCGATCTTTTTGACGCTTTTGCGATTCTCCATGATACCATCCACCAGTTTGTCTGGTATGTTGATGTGGAAAGTCTTCGGGATGGTATGGAGTTGTTTAACGCGATCGATGATTTTTATTCCGGGAATAATGGGAACCTGAATGCCTTCATCTCGGCATTGTTTTTTAAAATCATAGAAAACAGCGTTGTCAAAAAACATCTGACAGACAATATAGTCGGCTCCTGCTGCCACTTTTTGTTTCAGATAGCGCATACTGGTTTTCATGTTTGGAGCTTCAAAGTGCTTTTCCGGAAAGCCAGCCACACCGATGCACATGTCGATGGGATCGGCTCCTTCCAGCTCTTCAATATACTTGCCCTTTCTCAGGTCAGCAATCTGCTTAACGAGATCTTTCGCGTAATGGTTGACGGTACGATGCCTTTCAACTGTTCTTTTGAAATTTTGCTCATCTCCCTGAATGGCCAGGACATTTTGAATGCCAAGGTAATTGAGCTCAATTAAAGCGTCTTCGGTTTCCTCACGTGTGAAACCCTGACACAGTAAATGAGCGACTGTATCGATGTTGAATCGATTTTGAATAATTCCGCAAATGCTGATCGTGCCAGGCCTTTTCTTTCGGACCCTTCTTCGAATCGTCCCGTCCTCGGATTCCTCGTATACCGCTTCCGAAGAGTGATTGGTTACATCGATGAAACTCGGGTTATAGGGCTTGAGTTTTTCCACAATGTCCAGGATTTCCTGAGCACTTTTTCCCCGTCGTGGCGGAATTATTTCAAAACTGAAACTCGGTTTTGAAATGGGATTTAATTGATCCAGTATTTTCATGGTTGTTCCGTAGGTGTTCTGTTGGGGTGTTATTTTGTCACCCTGATTCAAAGGGAATTCTAGCTGAAAACGGGTCTGTGTACACTAGTTTTCCACTTTATTGATTCACACCGGGTTTGTGTTCTGAGATAATAAGGTCATGGTCAAGCTATTTTTAATGATGCAATTCCTGTTAGCGCCTCCCCTAACGGCTTTTTGTGGTTTTCAAGACTACAAGGACGCCGGTGACGCTCAATTCAAGTTTGCGCAGGTCCGAATACCCGTATGGGTGAACAAGCCCAACGGAAACCCGGCCTACAATCTGAAGAAAAAGCACTTTAAGGTATATGTCGATGGCCACGAAACGGATTTTTCTTATTTTAGCAAGGCGTTTGATCAAAAGGTCGATATCCTGTTCTTGATCGACCTTTCGGGCAGTATGGCTCTGGGAGGAAAGCTGGAAGCAACCAAGATGGTCGTCAAATACTTGATTCACTCCATGAAAAGAGGCGACCAATGGCAGATCGTTGTTTTTGCTGACAAACAGGTTCTAAAAATACTGGATGACTCCAGTTCCGAGAGTTTGAATGAGGTGCTGGACAAGGCTCGAGCCTATGGCAAAACAGCATTGTACGATGCCTTGTTGAAGGCTCCAAACTATTTTGAAAAACGGGATATTGCCAATAAAGCGGTGTTTCTTTTCACTGACGGCCACGATAACAACAGCATGTTCAGCCTTGAAGAAACCCGGCTTTTAATGCGCAAGCTCTCTGTTCCACTGTTCGCTGTGGGCATCATGGATGGATTTCTACCAGCTGAAAAACAAAGTGAAGAACAGTTAGATGTGGGGACCCTGAAATCCCTCTCAACAGCAGGTGGTGGAGAACTTTTCCTGGCAAAAAATAAAAATGATCTTCTGGATATCGGCGTTATGTTAAAAAAGAAGTTGCGGGCTCATTACGTTCTCGGCTTTGTTGTAGAACGGGGGAAAGGTGATAAAAGGCATATAATAAAAGTAAGCACTAAGAAAAAGCTTCACATCAAGCACCGAAATAGCTATATTGGATTACCTCCCTAATGAGATAATTTACGCAATTGTCTTAGAGGGATAGTAAGTGAGCTGAGAAGCTGTTTTCGGTCTTTAATAAAAAAACAGGGTGTTTTCAACAGAGGAGAAAAAATGAAGCATAGAAAAGTCATGTTTTTAGTCTTACTGGCACTTCCGTTCATCGGTTGTGCTTCCAAGAAATTTGTTGCGGAAGAGTTGGAGAAATCTGAAGTTCGCACGCAAACTCAAGTAGATGAACTTAAAACTAAAGTTGAGGAAACTCAAACGGAAATTCGCGATCTGGCCAAGGACTTTAATGTTAAACTCGACCCACTGGAAAAGGCGACAAATCAAAATGCCGCCAAGTTAGTTAGTCTTGAAGAGAAAATGGGTCAAGTTCGATTTCAGACAACGCTCTCCGACGACAAAGCTCTTTTTGAACCCGATAGCTTTAAATTGACAGATGTCGCAAAAGCGGAACTGGACCAGTTTGCCAAAATGATCCTGGCCAAGGATAAGTTAGTGTTTATTGAAATTCAAGGACACACAGATTCATTGGGAACGGACAAGTACAACGAATACCTCAGTGAACATCGTGCAGAAGCCGTTCGTGACTACCTTTATATAAATCACGATATTCCCCTGCATGCCATGAACATCATTGGTTTTGGTGCTGTCAAGCCGGTTGCTGATAACAGCACCCGAGATGGACGCAGGGCTAATCGCAGAGTTGTTCTGGTCGTTAGAATGCAGCTCTAAGCATTGTCTCATTTTTCATAAAAAAAGGCTGTTTTCAACAGCCTTTTTTTATATGAAGAGGGTTTGATGGGGGCCAAAATAAAGTGTCAGTGCTATTTTTTTGTGTTTTCTTGAGGTGACTGTGGAAGGAAACTCAGAGACGCGGAGTTGACACAGTAGCGCTGGCCGGTGGGCTTTGGGCCGTCGTCAAAGACATGCCCTAGATGGGAGTCACACTTTGAACAAAGAATTTCCACTCTCACCATACCGTGAGATAGATCTTTCTTTGTCTTCACTGCTCCTTTTTCAATGGCATCGTAAAAGCTGGGCCAACCTGATCCCGATTCGTATTTCGTGCTGGAATCAAAGAGCTTTTGTCCGCATACAACACAGACATAAATCCCTTTTTCTTTGTGATTCCAGTATTTGCCTGTGAAGGGTCTTTCGGTTCCGCCCATGCGGCATACGTAGAACTGTTCTTGTGTGAGTTTGTTTTTATAGAGTTCGTCTTTCATTTTCTTTTCTGATACTTCCTGTGAAAGGGTGTTTTGAGCTGTGAGTATGGCAATTAATCCGGTAATGAGGTGTTTCATAATAAACGCTCCTGTAGCTTAAACTATCTCAATTTAAAACCTTCAGCTTACTTCAGGATAGCATGACCCTGTTTTAAATGCTTTCAGCCGGCAAGAGGGTACTTGCAGCGGGTGATTTCGGCTTTGTGGGACTGCAAGGTTAAAAAAACGCGGACCAATCATTAACGTGCCTGGGTTGCCGTGGTGGGACGCACGGGTTAAAGAGAGTACCATTTCACGCAGTCCAGATACATCCAGAAATGAAAAAAGCCCATTGAGCAGATAAGTGCCCAATGAGCTTTTTCTCATTCATTGGCCTGCAGGACTAACGCTTCTTGGAAGGTTTTCCCTGACGACATTTAAATTTCGGGTTGGACTTACAGATTACATAAGTCACGCCTCTGCGTCTGACGACCTTACAGTCTTTATGACGCTTTTTAGCGGTTTTTATAGAATTAACAACTTTCATCGGATTTCCCCTTAAGTTTCTTTTACCAGCTGGATTTTGTCACACCAGGCAGTTTCCCTTCATTTGCGAGTTTCCTGAAGGCAATTCGGCACATGCGAAACTTTCTGTAGTTTCCACGAGGTCTTCCGGTTACCTCGCATCGCAGTCTGACACGATTGGGGTTGGCATCGCGTGGAATATTGTTAAATTTCTTGCGCGCCGCAGCCCGTTCCTCATCAGAAAGAGATGGGTTATTCATTGTTTTTACGAGCACTTCTCTGCGCTCTTTGTATTTTTCTACCAACTTCATGCGATATAGATTACGCGCAATCATCGATTTTTTTGCCATAACAGCTCCAATACACCATATAATTTGGTTGCCACCCATACCCGTAGCACAAGTCACAGGGCACGTATACTATCATGTCGGTATGTGAGTGTCATCAAAAAAAAAAGATTTATGACACTTTTTCTTGCCATCAAGCTTTTATATCGTTAATTTATATAGTGCTGACAGGTAGTTAAGGTGTCTGTGAGGTTTAAAAGGAGCCATATTTCAAAAAAAATCATACAAGCCGGAAATCTGTTTAAAAGCGCTTTTCAAATACATTCAATGGTCAAATTACGATGCAATGACTGAATAATTGGTTGAGGGGGGAAGATGAATACGGAGAGGTTAATTCAGGAGCTGAAAAGCTGTTTAGAAGAAATCGATAAATTAAAGACCATTGAGGAGGGGATTAAAAACCCCAAAGTAAAAGCCTGGCGATCACGCAGTCTTGATGCACTTAAGCAAGGTGGCAAGGCGTGTAACAAGGCGTTTGCGTCTTTACAGTCCATGCAATTTGCTTCAAAAGGCTATGAAGATACTTTTGTAGGGCAGCAGAGTTACATTAATCAGCACGATGCCATGAAGAAGATACTCAGTCAAACGATCATGACACTGGAACTCTTTGGCAGACCTGAAGACAAGGATGAATTGCCCGAATGGCGGCCTCCGGCTAAGAACAGGGTTGTTAAAGGGCGTTTGGTTATCGATGGTATGGAAGTGGAGCCAAACTCCGTGACCATTGAAGAGATGCTCAAGTGTTTTGAGCAATTTGTCAAAGAATCACCCGCTCTGACAGAGCAAATGCGATTTAACATCCAATCAAAATTGTTAACCCTTCTTCAGAATGACCTTTATAAGCCATTCCTTTCACAGAAACTGGATAAACTCTTCGCTCACTGGCCGGATAACAGTTGAAACAACCTGTGGCTCAAGCCGGGCCTCAATTTGATGAAAGAAGAAGAGAGTCTATTTGGCACAGTGTTTCCGCTGCTCCTGCAGAAATGCCAATCTGGCCTTTGGGAACCTCTGGTTCGCGGGTGTTAATGCGAATCAGTTGACCGTCCAGTTGGCGGGTAAGACGTTCCATGGTTGAACGAACGGTAGGAACCGCTGAACCGGCACCACACTCTATTAGTACGACTCTGAGACCCTGAATATCGTGAAGCCATTGCCTGAAAGATCGACTTTGTTCCATTTCTCTTTCGGAATCCCAGCCCCAATCACCAAACATGAGAATATTGGGCCGGGCTATTTTTCCGCAATGGTGACAAGTGGGAAGAGGCCTTTCTGCTCGCATCGTTTGTTCGTTTACCGAAATGATTTCACCATCAGCAGGCCAGCAGGAGGAACAGTGGCCTGTGCACTGTAAGTGGTGAATGGATCCGTGACATTCAAGGATTTGGTCTTCCTGAAAACCCGCTTTCTGGAATTGACCATCCACATTGGAGGTGAAAATAAAAGCGCCTTTTTCTGTGTTCTCTCCCCACTTTTTTAAGATGGAAAAGCCCTGATGTGGTACGGTTGCCCGATACAGATTTAAGCGATGTCCGTAAAAACCCCAGGCCAGGCGAGGATCTTTTCCAAACCACGCAGGATTGGCGAGGTCAATAAACGACAGGCCCAGTTTTGCAAATGGAGGATAGGCTTGCCAGAAGCCCTCATTACCACGGAAATCAGGTAATCCAGAGTCCACACCCATGCCTGCTCCGGCACCAATAATGAGTGCCTGTGCGTTTTTTACCGCTTCTGCGGCCCTGTTTATTGCATTCATTGGATCCTCCAATTTGTTTTTACTTGATTTAACATGCCCTTCAGGCTTTGCTGTCGTCAGACTTGTGTTTTAACAATTTGGCCAGCAGGACACTGCTCGACAGGCAGATGACCAGGGTGATTCCCGCCAGCAGCGTCTCACCGTACAGAGTATAACCTAAACTGAATAGGGCATTGTAGATAGAGCAAGTACCCAGGACCATCATTAGAATACCTTTGGGAAGTGTCCCATGATTGAACACAGGTAGCCCGTGTTGTTCTACAACTTTTCTCCATCCCGGTCCTGACGGTTTAATGAGCAGATAGAATTCTTTTAGTTTGCCATCTTCGCTTGGTGCCGTTAAAAAGGTGACAGCAAGCCAGGAGATGGTCGTGATGATGACGCCATAAAGCATTTGCCAGTGGGAGGCCATTTTTGTTCCAAAAAAAAGAGGGAACACCAATTCAAAAAACACAGCCACTAGAAATGAAACAATCATAGCGGTGATTTCACTGTATGGATTGATACGCCACCAGAACCACCTGAGGATGAAAAGCAAGCCTGTTCCCGCGCCGACCTGAAGAAGAATGTTGAATGCCTGTAACGCGTTGCTAAGGGCGAGCGCGAGCAGAGCCGATACAAGCATGAGAAAAACCGTTGTCCAGCGTCCAAGCCTGACGAGCTGTTTCTCTGAAGCCTGGGGGTTGATAAAGCGACGATAAAAGTCGTGAACGACATAAGATGAGCCCCAATTCAGGTGGGTGGATATGGTTGACATATAGGCAGCGATCAGAGAGGCGACAATCATGCCCAGTAATCCGGAAGGCAAGAGCCGGATCATGGCGGGATAGGCAAGGTCGTGTCCTATTAACGAGGGGTCGATGTGGGGAAAGCTGTTTTGCAGGGATTTGAGATTGGGATAGACAATTAAAGATGCGAGTGCAATCAGAATCCACGGCCATGGTCTCAATGCGTAATGGGCGATATTGAAGAAAAGAGTGGAACCCACAGCGTGACCTTCGTTTTTTGCGGCTAACATGCGTTGGGCGATATATCCTCCGCCTCCTGGCTCTGAACCCGGATACCACACGCTCCACCACTGAACGGCCAATGGGAGTAAAAACAGCGGAATAAATACTTCAGGCTGGGTGAAGTCGGGGAAGAATGCGGTTTTGGTTTTTACGATTTCGGATGATAGAAGATTGTTCAGGCCGCCTATTTCCGGTCGGTTGATGATGATGCAGGCGGCGGCAATAGTGCCTGCCATTGCCAGAATGAATTGAAAGAAGTCCGTTAGCAGAATGCTTTTTAACCCGCCAAGACTGCTGTAGACAGCCGTTATGATCGATGCGATGGCAAGGGTTTGAAACGGGGTTAAACCCAGTAAGACCGAACCGATTTTTATTGCCGCCAATGATACGGTTGCCATAATAAGGATATTGAAGAACACACCTAAATAAAGGGCTCGAAAGCCTCTTAAAAAGGCGGCTGCACGGCCAGAATAGCGTATTTCGTAAAATTCCAGGTCGGTTAGAATTCCCGACCTCCTCCAGAGCGCGGCAAACACAAATACAGTTAACATGCCTGTCAGGAGGAAGGCCCACCACACCCAGTTACCCGATACTCCGTGCTGTCTTACGATATCTGTTACCAGGTTGGGTGTATCGGATGAAAAGGTGGTGGCAACCATGGAGACTCCAAGCAGCCACCATGGCATATTGCGGTCGGACAAAAAGAAAGAGCGTGTATCTTTTCCGGCCTGCTTCATGACAGCCAGACCAATTCCCAGTGACAAGATGAAAAAAAGACCTATGATACTCCAGTCAAGAAGCGATAAATACAGCGACACGATCTCCTCCCAAGGCTCCTGTTTTTTCCTGACTGACTCAAGTTGAGCAGGACAGAGGTATTATGACAGGATTGTGCCGATAACTGGAGATGATTTTGCTATATTCTTAGGGATCATGTTCTTCAAGTTAGGAGGTCTACTTGAGTTGGGGCTCAGAGGCGGTTTCAGGTCTATGTCTTGTTTTTGGCAAATTGAGCAATAATCTCATCGACATCAATAGCTTGAGAGTCGGCATCCAGGGCATTTCTTGTAAGGATATCCTTGCCGGAAGGCGGCAAGTTGTTAGATACGGTTTCCGGCTGGAGTTTCATTCTGATGAAATCAGAAACTTCAATGAGTTGATGACCCACCTTTTCGAGCTTTTGACGAACCACATCCTGGTATTGAAAGATGTCCAGAACGCCGTTGAGGTTGTCCACTCCGTTTTCACACTGTGTCATCAGGCTTTCAATTCTCTCAATCCACTGCTCTCTGAAAGCTTCGACACTGAAACCCTCACTTAAAACAAATGCCATCAACTCTCCGAGAGAGGATTGCATTTCTTCGAAACTGTTCAGGCTGACATCGATTTGATCAAAAACGCGTTCTGCACTTCCCTCTGATTCTTTGGCTATTTTGTAAAGTTGATCGGGTATGTTTTTTTGAACATCGTGGTCTTTGGGGTTTCCTACCTGCATAACGACTCCTTGAGCTCGTGTTCATGCTATTTCTATCGGAGTTTGCCGATAATCCTTTACTGAAAAAGTCGTCAAAACAGCATTCAAATCACTGAGAAAGCATGGGCAACCGTTACCGTGCCTGCTCGATGTAGTGATTGATTGCCTCGATCATGATAGCACCGAACTTCTTGAGCTTATGTTGGCCCACCCCGAAAATGTCCAGTAACTCTTCGTCTGTCGTTGGTTTTTTGGCAGCCATATCTTGTAAACTTCGATCCCCGAAAATCATAAAGGCCGGTACACCGCGATCCTTGGCCAGCTCGGCTCGCAGTTGTCTGAGAATTTCAAATAAATTCAAATCAAAGGGCTGATCGGGAGCCGGCGTTTTATAGAGCTTTTTCTTTTTCGTTTTGGAAATGGTTTTGACCAGGAGAACAGGCAGGTCATCGTCTGTTTTGCCAAATTTCGAGGGCATCATCAGTTGATAGCCTTTTTCGGTGACCTTCATGACGGGATACTCCCCGGAAGTTCGCTGCAGGTATTTTTGGGATTCCAGTTGATTGATCCAGTCGTGTACCTGCTTTTTAGACTCCTTGTCCAGAAGTCCGTGGACGGAAAGGTTATGGTGACCATTTGAAAGAATCTTTTGATCGCGCGAGCCTGTCAGCACTTGCGCTATGTAGCCACCGCCAAAACGCTGTCTAACGCGGTAAACCGCAGAAAGAATCTTTTTGGATGTTTCACGGGCATGTGTGACCGAAGCGATTTCTCCCAGACAGATATCACACGCTCCGCATGAAGTAACAGGCAGATCCTGACCAAAATGATTGACAAGCTGTTCATGCCTGCAGATAAAGCTGGTCGCGTATTGAATCATGCAGTCGAGATGGTGAAGTCGGGCCGATCTATTGCCTTCTTCTTCAATAATTCGCTTCCAGAACACCATATCTCGCTCACTGTAAAACAGGATACAGGTTGAATTCAAGCCATCTCTGCCCGCTCTGCCCGATTCCTGCTGATAATGAGAAAGTGATTTTGGCATTCCCAAATGAATGACATATCGGATGTTCGATTGATCTATTCCCATTCCAAACGCCACGGTCGCTACCATTATCTGGACTTCTTCCCTGGAGAAACGCTCTTGATTGTGAACCCGTTGTTCTTTTGAAAGACCAGCGTGGTAGGGCAGCGAATTCAAGCCCGATTCGTTGAGAAAAAGACTGATTTTTTCCGTTTCACGCCGGGTCAGGCAATAAATGATTCCATTGGCTTTTTTAGGGAACTTCTCCAACTCGTGCAACAGTTGACTTTTTATGTTATTTCTGCGAAATACGCGATAGGTCAAGTTAGGTCTGAAATAGTTGCCTATCAGGACTTTGGGTGTTTTGAGCTTCAGTTGTTCGGTGATCTCATGCTGAATTCGCGGAGGTGCTGTTGCGGTGAAAGCGTGAATAGGTGTATCGGGGAATTGCTCTCGTAAAATGTTCAGTTGTGTGTATTCAGGGCGAAAATCGTGCCCCCATTGACTGATACAGTGAGCTTCATCGATGGCAAAGTAGAGGACACCCACTTCACTCAACTCCTGAAGAACATGATCCATCAGCAATCGTTCGGGGGAAATGTAGATGAGTTTGAGTTCTCCTCTGAACATCCTGGCCTTATTTTGCCGAATACGCTCAACCGCTTCCAGACTGTTGAAACAGGCGCAGGGTATCCCGAGAATCTGGAGGGAACGGACTTGATCTTGCATCAGCGCAATCAGAGGTGAAATGACGACTGCCATTCCCGGCCGGATTGTCACTGGAAGCTGATAAATAAGTGATTTACCTCCACCCGTGGGCAGGATGGTCAGGCTGTCTCTGCCTTCGAGAATGGCTTGAATGCTCTCTTGTTGATGAGGTCGAAAATCATCATATCCCCAAATGGACTTCAGGGGCTTTAAAATTGAATCAACGTGTTTATCTCTTGTCAATTACGAACCTTTCTTTCCAAAAAATGATTCTATTTTTTTGTAGGACTGGATGGTACTTCGACCTGTTAAATCCAGAAGAAGTCTTCGTTGATCTTCTGTCGTAAAATTGATCATGACAAACTCGGGATCGAAATTTTCACCATAAAGCATGTAAGGAATGTGGCCCGCTATGGCAGAGGCGACTTTTTTTCTTCTGCTGGTAGAGGAAGAATCTCTTTTGCAGAGTTCAAGTAGAATTAAGTCCGGCTCAATTTCATTGAGATGATCTCTCATGGTTGCCGTTTTAAAAGGTTCCTTGAAAACGTCGAAACGCCTTCCCAGAGCTGTACTTAAAAAAACAGCTAAATCCTCCGATTCTTCAAAGAAGATGAGTGCGATGGGTTTTGTGGGTTTCTGAGAAGCGGAACTCGACACTTTTGTCTTTCTGGATTGACTGGCTTTCGTGCGCATTTCCTGTAATGCGAGTTTCTTTTGTACTTCGGCTTTCCTCATTCTGGCGATAAACTTGAACAGTGCATCTTTTTGATTTTTGTTAAGATGCAGGTATTCCACCCCGATTTTATTACGCGTGATATGACGAATTTTGGCAAATGTGGAAACACTCCATCCCTTTTCTACTCTAGCGTTGACGGTGATTTCCATGCCGGGCCGAAGCTGGAGCTCATCCATTTTATACAGGGGATCGGGTTTGAAACCCAGGCCGGACATGGAGATATCCACCAGTTGACCTGTTGCAATTTTCAGTTCACCGTAGGAGAATGAAATAGAGTTAAGTTGTTCAAAGGACCTCAGCCTGTAAGACATTCTGGGGTCATTGTTTTTCATCTTCTTTGGGACAGCGAGTTTGAGGATGTTTTTATTTCTGTAATGTCCAAGACCCAGACATCTGGTTTCACCGTTGTACAGGGCTCCCCCTTGTGCCACTTTGAATTCAAGGCGGTTTCCCTTCAGGAAAGTGAGAATGTCTTCTCGACCGATACTGTTGGACATGTAGAGAACCTGATCGATCATCGCGATGAGGTCGCCTTCATAAAAAAAAGTGTTCGTCCTGATAAAGGCCGGCGCTCGCTCATAAACTGCTTCCTGAAAGATCTTTCTCAGGTGGTTGCCCTGTATTTCCGTGTTTTCAAATAACCTCATCGTCTCAATGGTTGCCTTTATTTGGGAATGTGAACAGGTGGAAAATACCATTCCATCATATTATTCTGTTTCACGTATCGGACTGAATAGACATTCGTTGAATTATTTTATCATCACAAGGCATTTCTACTAAACAATTTATGTGATTTTGCTGTAAATAAGTTTTTTCAACTTGATCTTTAAGAAAAGCATAGGCTTAAAAAGTTTTTTTTCTCAATATCTTGAAGAGCGATCAACCAAGCATGGGTATTGCCGGCCGGATTATGGTAAAATATCTGTTTTGCGAATGGTACAAGAAATGAAGTACACGCAAATGATCATTTTTCTTTTACGAATCCAAAGGAGCTGCCCATTATGAGGCGATCAAACTATTTACTCAATACACTCAAAGAAACGCCCAAAGAAGCGGCTATTGTTTCACATCAATACATGTTGCGGACGGGCATGATCAAGCAGTTGGCAGCGGGAATTTACTCTTATATGCCGTTGGCATTGAGGAGCTTAAAAAAAGTGGAGCAAATCATTCGCGAAGAATTGGAGCATGCCGGTGCCATAGAGCTTTTAATGCCAGCTGTGCAGCCGGCAGATCTTTGGATTGAAAGCGGTCGCTGGAAAAACTACGGCAAGGAACTTTTAAGAGTCGTGGACAGAAAGAACAACGAGTTTTGTATAGGGCCAACTCATGAAGAGGTCATCACGGATCTCGTCAGAAAGGAAGTGCGCTCCTATAAAGATCTTCCTTTGAATCTGTTCCAGATACAGACGAAATTCAGGGATGAGATTCGCCCCAGGTTTGGGCTCATGCGCGGGCGAGAATTTATCATGAAAGATGCCTACAGCTTTGACAAAGATGTTGATGGAGCGGTTCAATCTTACTGGAAAATGCATGAAGCCTACAGCCGGATTTTCCAGCGATGTGGATTGAAGTTCAGGCCTGTTGAGGCGGATTCAGGGAATATCGGCGGAAGTGTTACACATGAGTTTCACGTGCTGGCTCAATCGGGAGAGGATGCCATTTTAAGTTGTTCCTCTTGTGAATACGCAGCCAATATTGAACGGGCAGAAGTACGGATTCCCCAACCCTTGCAGTCAGAAAATCCCGTGGCGGATCCCGTGGAAGTAGCCACGCCCGGGCAAAAGAAAATTGAAGAAGTCGCGGCTTTTCTCGATGCCAAACCCGCAGACTGCATTAAGGCTCTTGCCTATCGATACGAAGACCAATTCGCACTGGTTTTCATTAGAGGAGATCGCGATCTCAATGAAGTTGCGCTGCGAAATGCGATGGATGTACCCGCTTTGGATTTGGTTTCCGAAGAAGATTTCCAAACACTCGACATCGCCAGGGGCATGGTTCCTGGCTATATTGGACCGATGGATTTTCCTGAAAACTGGACTGTCTTGGTAGACCATGAAGTTCTGGCCATGGAGAAAGCTATTGTAGGCGCCAATAAGCTGGATACGCACATGACGGGTTTTGTGCCCTCTGTGCATTTGGATCAAAAAAACGTTCAGGTTGAATCGTTACGTCAAGCTGTGGAGGGCGAAACCTGTGCCCGGTGCGGCCAAGGTCAGCTGGAGCTCTTCCGGGGTATCGAGGTGGGTCATATTTTCATGCTGGGTACCAAGTACTCTGAAGCCATGAAGGCGACCTATCTGGATGAAAATGGAAAGGAACAGTTCACGGTAATGGGGTGCTACGGTATCGGTGTGGGCCGAACCATGGCGGCAGCTATTGAGCAGAATCACGATGAAAATGGTATTATCTGGCCCGTACAGATTGCTCCTTTCCATGTAGCTCTTCTCAACCTTGACGTGAAAGACGATTTCGTCAACCAAACCTGTGAAACGCTTTATCATGAACTGAAGTCGATGGGCGTGGATGTTCTTTACGATGATCGACATCAGAGACCGGGCTTTAAATTTAAAGATGCAGATCTGATTGGGATGCCTTTCCAACTGGTTATTGGCAGTAAGTCCTTAGCCAAAGGTAAAGTAGACTTTAAAGATCGGAGAAAAGGTGAGAAAATACCCATTGCTGCCGCTGAAGCGGTTGAGTTTGTTTTAAAAGAACTCAGAGAAGCTGGGTGGTCCCAATAGTATATGAGAGGTTAATTTGTCTGATACCTGGAATTATCGTTTGGCTGCTTATTTGCTCGACCCGCATAAAAGAAGGGTCTTGTTGATGAAATCTGAGGAGCAGCCCTATGCCGGAAAGCTGTTGCCCTTTCAATGGCCTCTTCCCACAAATGCTCCTCCGCAACAAGTGATACAGGACTTTTTTAAATCAACATTTAAAGTCGATATTGAATTTATCTTTCACGATACTTCAATTCCCTCTGTCCTGGACGCGGATACCGTCCAGACGGTGGCTCCCTTTTTTACTCAAGTCATCAATATGGGTCAGGGAACGCCAGTAATTGAATTCGTTTATCTGGCTTTTACCAAAGTGTTGTTTAAAATTGAAGAACAATATCACAGTTGGTGTCACGTGGAGGATCTTGTTGGTAAAGTGGCACCGCGATATGTCAAACAAACGGTCAAACACATTATTCACATCAATAATAAATGAGGAAATAGATGGATATTTCAAAAGAAAAAATAAAGGCGACCACGGTTATTGCTGTCAAAAACGGCAACAAAGTCGCCTTGGCAGGAGATGGTCAGGTAACACTGGGCCATATTGTCATGAAACATACTGCCAAAAAAATACGCACTCTGTACGATGGTCAAATTTTATCGGGATTTGCCGGGTCAGCAGCAGATGCTTTTACTCTCTTTACCCGATTTGAAGCTAAATTGGAAACCTACAAAGGACAACTTTTGAGATCGGTTGTGGAATTGGCCAAGGACTGGCGAACCGATAAGGTTTTACGCAATCTGGAAGCCATGCTGATTGTCGCCGATCGAGAGCATTTGTTTGTGGTCAGCGGAAACGGCGACCTCATCGAGCCCGATGAAGATATCGTAGCCATTGGGTCTGGAGGGGCTTATGCCTACGCTGCGGCTAAGGCACTGTCTCGACATACTTCCCTAGAGCCAAAAGACCTTGCTCGGGAAGCGATGGAGATTGCCGCAGAGGTCTGTATTTATACCAATAGCCAAATAAGTGTGGAGGTTCTGGATTGAAAATACTCTCTTTAAAGAATGGTAATGGTGCATTAAACTCCACACCGGATTTAACACCCAAGGAAATTGTATCGGAGTTAGACCGCTATATTATCGGTCAGGATCGAGCCAAAAGAGCCGTTGCTATCGCTCTCCGGAACAGAAAACGCAGACAGCAGGTACCGGAGGAACTGCGCGATGAAATTCTTCCCAAGAATATCCTCATGGTGGGAGCCACAGGTGTGGGAAAAACAGAAATTGCCCGCAGGCTGGCTCGTCTTGCTCGCGCCCCTTTTACGAAAGTGGAAGCCAGTAAATTTACGGAAGTGGGTTATGTGGGAAGAGACGTCGAGTCCATGATACGCGATTTAGTGGAAATTTCTGTCAACATGGTCAAGGAAGAGGAGTCAGGGCGTGTCCGCGAGAAAGCGCGTTACATGGTAGAAGATCGCATTCTGTCTCTGTATCATCCTCCCATTAAACCCGCCGCCAATCTCTCCGCTGAAGATCAGGAAAAGATAGAAAAACGACATCGAGCACATCACGAGAAGCTTCGAAATGCCTATCGTTCAGGGTCTCTCGACGATATGAAAATTGAAACAGAGGTTGACCAAAGTAAAATGCCTATGGTTTCCGTCTTTAATGGAACAGGAATGGAGGAAATAGGCTTTCAGTTTAAGGAAATGCTGCCCAATATCTTCGGGAACAAAAAGAAGAAAAAGAGTTTGACCATTCAAGATGCCAAAAAGCGACTTCAGAGCGAAGAAGAGCAGCGGTTAATTGATATGGAACGCGTTCAGCGTATTGCTCTGGACAGGGTGCAGAACTCCGGCATTATCTTTCTCGATGAGATCGATAAAATTTCCGGCAGTTCCCATTCCAGAGGTGCTGATGTCAGCAGAGAAGGCGTTCAAAGGGACCTGTTACCCATCATTGAAGGTTCCACAGTCAATACAAAATACGGCATGGTGAAAACCGACCACATTCTATTTATAGCTGCAGGTGCTTTTCATGCTTCCAAACCCTCCGATTTAATGCCTGAACTGCAGGGAAGATTTCCCATTCAGGTGGAACTCGACACCTTGACTGAAGAGGATTTCTATCGCATACTGACAGAACCTCAAAATTCACTGGTGAAGCAATATGAAGCTCTGCTCGCTACAGAGGGTGTAACACTCCAGTTCACACAGGACGGCTTAAAAAAAATCGCACGGTTTGCGTTTGATGCCAATGAAACCACGCACAATATTGGGGCACGCAGACTGCACACGGTTATCGAGAAAGTAATGGATGATATTTCCTTCAATGCTCCGGAAATGCGGGGGAAAAGTGTTCCTATTGACGAAGAATACGTTCAAAAGCAACTCAAGGGCAGTGGCAGCAGGGAGAATTTGAAGGAATACATACTCTAAAATGTATTGCTCCAGTAATCACCTTGTGTTGGTTGTCGAAGTCATTTTGCTGGATGAGATTGCTGAGAAGAGGATCTGTTGACATGGTCAGAGAAGTGCGTATCGATAAGTGGCTTTGTGCTGTCAGAATTTTTAAAACACGCAGTCTGGCGGCCAAGGCTCTCAACGGAGGAAGAATTAAATTGAATGGTGAGTCTGCGAAGCCCAACAAGAGTGTCAAAGTAGGCGATGTGATCAGCATGAAAAATGACGGGCGCACAGCGGAATACGAAGTTACCGGTATCATAGAGAAGCGCGTAGGAGCTAAACTGGCAGTTGAAAACTACAATCTGACAATGGATGCACATCTACCGGAAGACATGCGGGAGATGACACAATTGGTTCATACGTTGGACAGAGCAACAAGAAGACGCGGTAAACCCTCTAAAAAAGAGCGGCGGCAAATAGAAAAATTCAAAGATGGTTTCGGCGGCTTCAAGTAGACTGGATGCAGCCACAGGCTGACTCTAACCGCATTCTTTTCGATAACGCCATAAAGGTTTGTTTGCCACCATCAGGGCGGATACTCATGCAAGGCTCTTGTGTTCCACCATGGCACAGAGACTTTGAACAACGGTCAGCCCTGCGTCCTGGGCACGTTGGGCCGCTTGGTTGTGAACGATACCGATTTGTGTCCAAAGTGTATCGACATCTCCGCGATCCAGTACGGCATCGACGATGTGAGGCAGGACTTCGGGCTTTCTGAAAACAAGAACCATGTCTACTTTCAAGGGAATTTCAGCTAATGACCGATAGACTTTTTCGCCAAGAATTTCCTCTTTTTTAGGGTAGACAGGAATGATTTTAAATCCCTGTTCCTTTAAATATTTGGCCACTTTGTAGCTGTCTTTCTCCAATTTGGGTGAAAGCCCCAAGACAGCAATGGTCTTCGTTTTCGTAAAAACTGCTTCTATTTGCTCTCGACCGGCACTGATCGAAGGAAATTCACACTCCATTGGGCACCTCCGCTATGACTCTCTCATTATAATGCGGAAAGCCCTTTCGTTTTAAGCTCTTTTTAAGGATATAGCCGTACTCTAATGTGAAGAATACGTCAAAAAATAGTATATCTTGAAATATAGCTGGATGTATTTCCAGAAAACCAGTTAAAATACATTCGATATTTCTATTAGGAGAATTTATGAGAACATTTTTATTTGTACTATGCTTAAGTCCTTTTATCGTGGCAGAAGAACCGGCTAGAAACTGGAAGAATTCCACAGAACTGGCTTTTCTGGCAACTGGTGGCAACTCAGAAACTGCGACTTTTGGTTTAAAGAACCACTACACCCTTACAAAAGGAAAGGGAACCTTCAACTTCAAACTTGAAGGTATTCGAACAAGTGATACCGAAACCTATCGCACTGCTGTTGGAACAGCAGATGATTTTTCAATTTTGGAAACGGAAGAGACAAACACCAAGGTAGAGCGCTATATTGTTGATTTAAAGTACGATCGAAAAATATCCGACACACTTGAATGGTTCGTTGGTACGAAATGGGAAAAAGACGCACCTAAAGGCATTAAAAGTCGTCTGAGCTTCATGGCCGGTCTGGGTAACATTCTGATTAGCAGAGATGACATGGAATGGATAGTCAACTACGGCCTGGAATACTCCACTCGCGAGCATTATGTCGAACCTGAGGGTTTCGATTCCAGTTTTGGATCAGTCGCTTTTTCTTCTATTTTGATGAAGAAATTTGGTAAAAACTCCAAATGGGATCAGAATTTCGATATTACAGCTCCATTTGAGGATTTTGAAGCTTATCGAGTTAACTTTACCAATTCACTTACATCGTCACTAGCCGGTAATTTCGCCATGAAGCTTTCATTGGCTCTTATGTACGAAGGAACCCCTGCTTTTGGCAGTGTAGCCTTATTTGATACGGTAGGCGCTAACGAGTTGGGTACGGTTTTGTATGAAAAGGATAATTTAGATTATTCCTTGACAGCATCTCTGGTGATGAATTTTTAAAACCATCTTAAACTGAAAAAACGCAAATGCCCCATGGTAAAGTCATGGGGCATTTGCATTTTACGGACGAACCTTTGAAGCCAAAGCGAGAGCAGATGTCTTTTGGAGGATCCTGAAGCTTTTAAATTGCTTACTGTTTCATTTGTACGAAATGGCAGTCAATTCCATCGTGAGCCAAACATACTTGGTTAACCTCAACCAGTACAACACTAACTGTTGGCAACATGCTCCTGCCGCTTTGCTCTATTTTGAAACAGAACAAGAGATAAGTGAACTGCAATGGCGTTTTAGTTCAAGTTGGGCTTTTGGTCCGCCACCCAAAGAAGGTTAACTTCAGCAAACTCACCACACTCATCCATATGAAAGGTATCTAAGACAAGCAGCGAAAACAAAAACTTGAGGCAGTATGATGGACCTATGGCAATACAATTTACCTTTGAGACTTGGATATGGAAATCAATTTATAAGGTCTGGCAGAGCTCTTTTCATGGGAAAGAAAAAAGGTTGCGGTTTTAAAATGGAGTTTTCTATCCAGCTTAACAACAATAATATCGCCTGCCGCAAACGGACAAAATTCTGAAGTGGGATTTTCTATCCGCACGAAATAAGAGTAAGCAGCTGAATCGGTCAAGATGTACTGCTCCCTTTCAGACAGATTACCTTTCATGTCTCCCAGAATGCTGCCCCGAAAAGAGAAGTTTTCTTTTGCAATTCGTGCAGAGCGATTTGAGTCGGAATCTACTGGATCAGCGATATGGATAGAATCATAACTCGAACTTTTTTTTGCCCTTCCATCAAACTTGCGTTCCAGGCTTTTCTCCTGGACGCTTATTTCAGAAAGGCTTGTTTCTGAGGGTTCCAGAGACTCACTTTCCATGGCAAAGGCTTCACTGAGTTTGCCTTTTTCACTTTTATCCGAATCGATGTGCGTTTCTTTGTGCTGAAAGACCGCAATGCTGTCAGCTGGCTTTTTCCTTTGGGTTGACGTTGCTTTCTTGTCCTCAATTTCTCTCACAACGGATTCAAGCTGTTCTTCAGCTTCAATTGCCGCGACATCGGCGGATTTTCTTGAAGGATCGGGAGTTGAGGGAGCCGTTTCTTCTTTCAGAACGGATTTTTCAAGCGGAATGGAAACATCGTCGGTTTCCAGTGTTTCATTTATGACGGTTTCCCTTGTTTTCGAGGTTAGTTTTCCTTTAGGATCCTCCCGCTCCAGGAAATAGAATACTGTTACAGCCAGGAATAAGCTTGCTGCTATGCCCCAGACAGGCTGAAAAAGGTGTGATTTCTTTTTGGTTAACGAGGGAAGTTTACGCGGGAGCTGAGGTTGTGCCAGCAGCAGCGCGGCATCTATTTTTTTTTCTTCTTCAAAAAACGCACGGCACGCCGGACAGGTCTGACAGTGTTCATCCAATAACGGGTCCACCCGCAATGCCGCTTGAACGGTTCCTTCTATTTCAGTCGCTCTCTGTAGTTTACGGCATTTCATGGTTTAAAGCCCTCAGACTGCATTTGCTTGAGATAAAAAGGAAGATATTGGTGGCGTTTAACGTTATAGCGGTTTTTATTGGGCAGTTGAAAATGAGTGAAACCAGGTGCAGACCTTTTCTGTGTGAGAGTCTCTCTTTATCGGAACCCTCTTTAAGCTGCTCTTTTAGTTGCTGCCTGGCTCTGTATAATCGGGTTTTTACGGTGCCTTTGGTCGTTTCAGTAATCTTTGCTATTTCTTCGATGGTCATACCTTCCCAGTGGAAGAGAGCCAGTGTTGATTTAAAGGGTTCCTTCAGGTTTCGCACCAATTTTTGAACAGTTAAAATATCTTCGCGCGCATGTTGCGTGTGTGGAATGGTTTGCTTGTCGTCCAGACTGTTCATTGCATATCCCTGTTTAGATTGGATTGTTTTGTTTCTGGATACTTTAAATAGCCAGGCTTGAACGATGGTATCCGGTCGAAGTTTGGATGCTTGATGAAAGAGTGCAACAAAGGTTTCCTGAAGAATATCCTCGGGACAAGGGGCTCCGATGCTGCGCAAATATCTCAGCACAGAGGGTCCCAATTGCCGGTAATAAGTTTCCCAGGCCTGGCTGGAGCCTGCCTGAAGTAATTGAAATAGTTTTTTTTGTTGAGAATCTTCCAAGGGAGTGCTCCAGTTAGTCACCATTGAGAGGTTGTTAAGTCCATCATAACACAGCATAATGGGACCTGCTAACCCGCTTTTTCCCCATTGGCTGCGTTTGTGAGTCTTGCAGGAGAAAAAGCGGGGTGTTTTACAGCCTTAAATTGTGAACTGGTACTCTGACCCTCCAGGTAATTTCAGGGTCCAGGTTCCCGCAGATAGACCGTTGATTTCTTTAAACAAGAGATGGTAAATGCGGTCATTCTGTTGCTTGAGGGAACTCAATTTCAGCGTCAGTTTCTTACCTGTTTGCGTGTTGACAAGGGTTAGCGTTTTTACTGTCTTGGGTTCGAGGATAAGCAGGGCGAGCCCAACGGGTTCCCTTTTTCCTGTTTCATAGAGAAGTTTTTGTACCTGAATCTTTTTAGATTTATCGGCTGAAATGCCATTTGGCTTCAGTCTTTTATGCACATCGCTTTTTTCAAAGGGCTTAACAGCGGGAGACAAGGACGATACTTCCCCAAGCGGTTCTTCTGCTTCAAGAGACATAATCAAGCCGTCACTTTTCCGACTGTCCATACGACAGGCCTTGTAGCTCTGGTTTAGCCCGATCATATTTTGAGAGACACCTTCCGGTAGAGGGACAGCAACATCGGAATGAACGCGGCCCTCAGTTTCCACTTGGCTTTCGCTGTCAACCGCTACAAATGATGTGTAAGCAGTTAAAAGTCGGTAGTTTAAGCCCAGTTCACGGATTTTTTGTTCAATCCCCGCCTTTTCATCACCCATATTCGGGTTGGTGAGCATGAAATTGAGATCGCGGATTTGTTCACGTGCCCAGATTCTCGGCACAGCATCATGAGTCATTTGCTTAAGCCGGCATTCTGTTTGAACCTTGATGGTTTCAACTCCCTGTTTGCCTTTAAGGGTTACATTTAGTGAACCCCGTTTTGCAAAACGGCCGCTGATCAGTATCGGTTCTCCCGCGAAGAGATCGGCTATTTGCGTTGGAAATACATCTTTTACATCCACTCCCTTAAACTCAATACTTATATCTGTTAAGACTGGAGAACGAAGTCTGTTTTCCCATTTTTTGGCAATTTGATTCAAGTCGGTGTTCAGAGACACAATTTCGGTAAAGCCATTACCGGCTCGACCCATTGCTTCCAATAGATAGTGATTAACGCTGCTTCCTATGCCAAAGGCGAACAGACGCGAATGGTCTTTTAGTTTTTTGATACCGGCGATGATCTCTCTTTCGTTGCCGATGTATCCATCGGTGAACATGACAGCCATACGATAGCGTTCGGGGTCTTTGGGTGCTCCCAATGCCTTTTCAATGGCTTGCATCATGTAAGTTCCACCTCCGCTTCTGCGGGAGTTCAGGAAAGACATGGCCTCCTTCAAGTGGCTCACTGTCGGGTGCACGGGCTCTGGTTTGAAAAAGGAAGTGCTTCCGGCAAACGTCATAATTTGAAAAGTGTCCTCGGGTCTAAGACTTCCCATACAGGCTTTTGCTGTTGCAATGGCCTGGTTCAAGGGCTGACCGTCCATGGAACCCGAAACATCAATAATAAAGAAGAACTCTCGAGGAAGAACTTGACCCTCTAAAGATTGGGGGTTTGGCGGGAGAAGCGTAAGCAAAAAGGCGTTGCCCTCCTTGTTTTGACCTTCGTAGTGGTTGGCAAATATCAAGTCAGGCTGTTCATTGACATAAGAAAAATAGAGTGCGAAATCTTTATTGGGAATGGCTTGATCTTTATCCAGTAAAACGGTAACTTTGGAAGCTTCTCTGGCAATGAGAACAGGATGACTTGCTGAAGAAACAGAGCCCAATTGCTTGTTGGCCAGTTCAACCTGGAGCGAAATGGTGTTCTTGTTGCGAGTATCATAAACTGGATTTTTGAAACCAGCACTGCTGGCATCTTCAGGCATGAAGCGCGGACCAACAACCATGGGGAAAACCCACTCCATCTGACCGTCTTCTGTCCTAACCACTTCATCATAAGATATTTCAACCTCAATGATGGCTCCTGCCGGAACATTGGTTAAACTTTGAGTAAACACATTGGGCCGCTGCTGCTCTAATAAAGCGGCGGTTTTTCCCTGCTCACGAGCCTGATTGTAAATTTGACGGGCTTTTTCTCTCGTCTGAATGGTGCCTACGATGGTTCGTTCGCCAATGGTAAATTGGTAAGATCCAATGGCGGCCCGGTGGGGCATGGGAAAAATATAAGTCAGTTCAAGCGTGTTGCTGGTGTCGTTTCTGAACTGCTGCTTCAAGGTTGTGTGAGCTAAAATACCGTCAATTTGCGCCTTTACATCGGTGTGGAGAAGAGGCAGTGTCCTTCCTTCCTCACCGGGTACTTGAAGGCAGCCTCCTGGCAGATGCTTTTCAGCTGCTGTCAAAGGTGATAAGTAGCTAACAGTCAATATAAGAGAAATAAACAATATGGTGGGTTTCATCTTTCAAACTCCTTTAGCCCAAAAATACATGGGTTTCTAGAGGGATATGTCCGTAAAGCTGAAAAAGGTTCCTGTTTTTTTTATTTTTTTTTAAAAATGGTGCACTCTTATTCTTAGGTTTAATTTTTGTTTGATCACAAAGGCAGAGCGGTAATCAGCGAGATTGCGACGGTTTTTGTTCTATCGGCTCCCAAGTTGATGGTCGACACTGAGATCGATTCGGGTTCTTGATAATCTCATTCTTGCCTCTTCGACCATACTTCTCAGTCCAGGCGTGTCATCTTGCAGTTCGGGTAAAACTTGAAGGAAAAGCGACCATACGGGGCCGCAGATGGCCGGCTCCCAGTTTTCCAGGTCACAACGGTCGATTTCTTCCTTTTGGGCTTTTAAAATAGCCAGGCACCATAGTTTTTGGCCGGCTTCCAGATAAAAACGAGCCAGTTCGGTTCGGTACATAAATTGAATTCTTCTGGAAGGCGCTTCATGAATCATTTTATCGGCCAATTGAAGACACTCGTCCAGCTGGTCAACGCCTTTCTCTGCCAGAGCTGCGGCAAATTCCTCTTCAGGAGCCGGGGCAGCTCCGCCGCCGCCTTCGCTTTGGATTTCATTCAGCCACTTTTTGGTCAACGCATTGGCAAAAGCTGATCCGTCATCAAATTTTAATTTCAATAATGCTGGAAAGGCATTTGAAATTCTTTTGCCAAAGTAGGCTATAACGGGAGGAACCTGCTGATAATCCGGACCCAGATTGTTTGCCGCCGTATAGGCGTAGAACTGCAGGTCCAGCCAAAGCGGCCAACGGGGAAGGAGAGCTTCGCATCGCGTTAATAGCTCTTCCCAGTTTGCTTTGGACTGCATGGTTTTCAAACTGGTTTGCAATTCAGGGACAGGCGCGGGGACAAAAGTTGTGCCACCGCTTTGCGACTTGGGTGTTTTAAGGCCCAGCCAGGACGCTTCTCTGTTCAAGGTATAGGAAATAGGGTTAAGAGGATCTGTTTTAAATAATTCATGAGCAAGCGGAATTAAAGAGCCCTTTAGGGACGATAGATCCTCAAAGTCGACTGGCTTCATGGTGGGAGCAGCAACAGATTGAACGGCAGCTGGTTTTTGACTGCTGCTTGGTTCCGTGGTTGCTTTAGGAGCGTCCTTTTTTTTCTCGACAGGTTTTTCTTCCACTGAGGGTTTGGGCTCATCTTTGGGAAGCGTTGCCAGTTGATCCTCTATGGCGTTTCTTATGCCGCTGAACTTACTTGGTGGATCTTCAAAATAGTCATAGACTGTGCCTTTCAGGTTGTTCAACGCTTCAAGAGCTTCTTCCAGCAGGGGCCGGTCTTTTACTTTAAAGATATTGCTTTGTTCGGTTACTCTGTCGTTGAGCCAGGAAATAGCTCGTGCCCGTATTTTTTTTTTCTTGAGCGGTGGAAACATGTTGGGCCAAAAGTCGTCCAGGAAGGATCTGAAATACTGAAACCCCAAAACCATACCGTCCAAATTGTGGTTGATGGACATGGCCGTTACCAGGTAGGCCATCAGATTGATCTCCTTGGCTGTTTCAGTCAGGAGTTGCATGGAGTCCTTTTCAACTTTTTCCCAGTCGGGGGCACCATGACCAATTCCAGAAGCTTTCGCTACTTCCGCCCGAATTCCTTCATACAAGGTTTCGTATTTTGGATCTTCACCACAGGGCGTATCACTTGAAATGGGTTTGAGGATGGCTTCGAGGTAGTTTTTATAGTCCATTAGTTTGCCTTTTGAGATGAATCACTGATAATTCTTAGCGGCTGTGTTGCCGCCTCACTTGGGTTGGGTTGCTCTTCCTGTTGACTATCTGCTTCCTCTTGCGTTTTATCTTCAACGTGAAGGTCTGAGGGAAGTACAGTCAGAATTTCGGTATTGGCTTCAGTGTCTGCGGTCTTCTGCTGGATTGAATGGTTGGTTTCTTCTTGAGATAATTCTGTGGGAACCGTCCTGAGCTCCTTCTCTTCAGGCTTGCGTTCGGCAAGCTCTGGTTCAACAGGTCCTTCAGGCGGGAAGAAACTGATTTGAAATTCATCAAAGCCAATGGTCCCAAAATAGCCCGATACCACTTCCTCTCCACGCCAGCTTTCTCGAGGCCATACAATCATGGACGGGTTGTTGTCCAGGTGAAGGGCTTTTAGAAAAGAATCAATCTCATCATCAGACATATCCGACAAGGGAATTCGGGTCAGGATATCATCATTCAAATGAATTCCTGCTGTTATGGCATATTGTGATTTCGCCTCTTCCCATTCATCGGGAGCAATGGAATTGAGTTGATGCTTCAAGCCTTTGACGGCCTGGTAAAATTCAGTAGGGGAGGTTTTCACTTCCAGCTCTTTTTTATACTCACCCAGGTATCCCCAGAACTGGCTGAGTACAGTCCAGAATGAAGAAAAGGGATCCTTTCTTATTTTTTTAGGAAAGGGAGCGGCCAGGATAAAGGGAAACGCCCTGAGTCCGTCATTGCTGTCCCACACGCATCCAACCAGATCATTCTGGTAGTCTTTCATACGGATGTAGAAGTTGCGAGCGGGTTTGACAAGAGGTGCCGTTACGCCTGATCGGTGGAGCTGATTGACCCCGGAGTCAAAAAACATTTTTAACTCCGAGAACTCTGAGCCAAAACTGGAATAAAGAAAATCCTTATAAAAAGGCAACTTCCCAAACACTCCCAATGTAAATGGAGGGATGTTGTACTTTTTTTTCCGGGAAAAAAACATCGGGCTACTCCAATATGTGCCATTTTGGAGGCATTACAGCGGGTTCCGTAAGTTTGAATCGGAAGGTGCCCGTCAGTTTCTTTTGATTCACATTCAGTAAAAAGGGAACGGTTTTGTCGAAGGTGTCATTATTGGTTCCGACAGTCGCCGAGTCCAGGATGAATGCCAGCAACTCCAATTCGCTGCCCTTGATCTTCAGGTAAGATCGAGACATATTGCCTTCAGTTTCGTTCTTCAACTCAAAGATCGCACTAAAGCCTTCGTTTGTGTTGTTGGCGTTTTTAGTGATATTTCTAAAGGTAGGAGAATTCAGGCCCAATCTTTTGGCGCTGTAGAATCCGTAGAGGTCGGCAAAGGAAAAGGTGCGTGCAATGCTATCAGGGTGATTGGTAGCTGTTAGTTTGTACTTCAGGAGTATGTTTCCAGATTGAATCTTCTTGACATAGTCCATCCACTTGACCGCATCCTGGAAAAACTCTGTAAGCCCTCTTCTCTTCAGGTACTTGGCTTGTTGAGGCGTTGGCGTACGGAATGGTTCAATAGCTTTGAACAGACTTTTCAAGTTATCCGGGCTGGCCATTGCAATTTCCACATTGGTTTCGCCTGGGTCAGGTGAGGTCGCACGGGATGTGCCCTTGTAGACAACCGGGAAGTGATTTCTGACCAAAAAGAGGGCTGCTTTCAAGTCGCTGAGCATACCAGGGCATGAAGGACAGACTTCGGCTTTACCCACTCTGCTTTGAAAAGCTTCAATAAAACGAGTGGACCATGCTTCGAGTGAGCGTCGGTGAGTTTCTGTGAGAGGAGTGGAATCTTCATCCAGATTGGCGAGCTGCAGAAGAGCGGACTTTTCTCTGAAATTCCCAAGATATTTTCTTCTGTTTGCAGCGATGTCTTCGCCTGAGATCATTGCAAGTGATTGAACTGCCTGGGAAAAGGACTTGAGGCTTTTGTCTGCGGCTTTTTTATAGGTTTTAATAAGGTCGACAGGTGTATCATCATTGCCATAGATGATTTTCATTTGGCTTTGACTGATGTCAGTGAGCTCATCTTGAAAGTCCTGAAGTGTCGAGAAGAACTTTTCATAGTCCATTCCAGAGTCAGTCAACCTGTCGTATTCGCGAACCAGCGGATTCCATTTTGTTGATGTGGGTTTAGGTGCACGAATTTTTTTCAGCTGGCTGATACGGAGTAACACTCGATTGAATGATTCCATTTCATCCTGTCTGACAAGTGTGTTGAGTTCATCGTAGATAGTTTTGAAACGCTCTTTCTCTTCGGGATTCTGCATGGTATCAGTGGTGTTGAAGACACCTGTAACGAAAATGTTTTTGAGTTTTCCTACCCGTTTACTGCCTGCAGAGAAAAGTTCCTCCAAGTTCTTCTTCCTTGACAGGTCCTCGATCGGGTAGTCACTGTAGTTGGCTAAGCTCTTGTAATCTTCAAGATATGGAAGCCCAATATGAGTCCAGAAAGCCATGGCTTCTGCCGGGAAAACAGGTGGTGTTTCAATTTCTTTTGCGGGATCTTTCAGCTGTGTTTCATCCACTGCGGTCAATTGATTGATAAATTGGACGGTATCGCGTTGGTGACCCTGCCTTTTTTTGTCTTTCTTTGAAGGGGATCCTTTTTCAGTTGTCAGACTGACGAATTCTTCACCTGTGGCCTTGATGGTCTTTTCTCTGATTTCATTAAACGTGAGGTATTTATCTCCACCTTCTTTCAAGAGCTCCTTCTTGTCGTCGGAAAAGAAAGGAGCCAGATCGGCGAGTTTATCTTCGAAATCGCCCACAGTGAGGCTTGGCTCTTTCAAGCGCACGTATTGAGCTTCTATTTCGTCAATAAGCCTGAGTTTTTCAATGTAACGCGTTATTTCGGGTTGGTTGAGATAGAATTGAATAACTTGTTCGTGTAATTGGTCAAAGAGTGTGTCTGATCTTCGAGCTAATTCGCGAATAAGAGTGACTCGCACTTTATCCGAACTTCCGTTGTATACAGTCTGGAACCATTGACCCAGTTCTTCCGTTAACGTCAGTTCATGCCTGTATTTAGCCAGGTCATTGTCCCATTGTGGATCCATGACCAATGGCAGGAATGGATCGATAGACGGTTTAAAGTCGGTTTCCTCTCCAAGGGCAACCTGGTATCGCCAGGTGTTTAACTCGGCCAGTGCGGCAGTAATACGATCCAAATCCTCTTTTGAATTGGTCCCGGGTTTCTTCAAGGAGAACTGAGATAACTGGGAGACAGTTGAATTAAACAATCCAGAGAGCACTCGATCGAGGTAAAGGTAGGCAAATGCGTCTTGCAGTGTTTCGGTTAGCTGGTTCTGTTTTCCTTTCAGGAAGAGAAGGTAGGATCCTTCTGACGCTTGAGAAAGGCTGTTTTGAAGGTTTTTCAGATTGCGATAAACTTCGACTCTGGATTCATCGGAAGAGAAGAAATCGCCTTCTACATCCTTAAATATTTGCAGAGTCTGTGTGATAGCGGCCTTGGGTTTATCAAGCCGTTGAGTTAAGCTCCGGTGCATGAAAAAGACAAAAAGAGCTCCCATGATTAGCAGCAGTACATTCATTGAATACAGCAGCCGCTTCTTTAAGCGATCGCCTTTGAGATGCTGAAAGGCTCTTTGAACGAGGCCTTGTTCGGGGAAGACTTTTTGTGTGTAGAAGTCGCGGATGAAGAAGGCTCTGGATTTTGTGAATATTTTCTCTAAATTAGCGGATAAACTGCCTTTTTTGACAATATTTCGACATGCCTTGATAATGGGCTGTCCTTCCTGCATACCTGAAGTGAAGTAGTAGCCTCTAAAAAACAGGTTTGTTTTATAAACAGATACTTCAAAAATCACACTTAAATAGTGCCGTAGTGGTTCAAAAATAGTTTCAAACTCTTCAGGGAAGATAAAGGTTTTGTTGGAATCGTAACTGTATTGAGGGCGACTGAGATTGCGCAGACGAATTTGCTGGATTCTTTTATTGATGGCCCCAAAGCTGCTGTCAAAGGTGTCGAGCTCGAATCCCGAACCTAAAACGGGATTGGACCAGCCCAGCATTTCTCTTTGTTGGTCGGGAGACAGTTTATTGAAGAACTCGGTAAAGCCATAGATGACATCGGATTTCGTAATTAAAACGAAAACGGGGAATTGAATAGCGAGTACGCGTTGAATATGGTGAAGCTTATCGCTGATGTTGCGCGCTTTTTGTTCACGGGTAGCCTGGTCGTCTCCCAGGAGTGAGGTTGCGGGAATGACCAAAATAATGCCGTTAATGGGACAATATGGACGGTACTTGGCCAGTAATTGAAGGAAATGGTTCCATTCAGCGGCATCTGTTGCGGTGGTTTCCTGGAAGGTAAAACGACCGGCTGTATCCAGAATGATGCCTTCCTCGGTGAACCACCAATCACAATTCCTCGTGCCGCCGCCGCCAGATATAGACTCAATGCCAATGGGGAATTTCAGGCCCGAAAATTTGAGTGTAGTGGACTTGCCTGATTGAGGCTCCCCTACTAACATGAACCAGGGCAGTTCATAGAGGGAAAGTTCATGCTGTTTGAAGTTGCCTATGGCTTCCTGCCATTTGTCTCCAAGTTCACCGACAGCTTGCTTGATTTCACCTCTCGAAGCCCCTATCTGTGAATTGCGGATCGCTTTGCCAAAGGCCTTCCCGCTTTGCTTTTCGCTGGCCTTGACCATTTGGTTATAGCCAAAAATGAGTGCGGCCACAATGACGACAGCCACAGCTACGAAAATAGCCGGAGTCAACCCCCATTTGTAATAGACGAAACCAATCGATCCGAAAAGGATAAGGCCGATAGAGAGAAATTTTCCGCTTTTGGGAATGAGACGGAGGAGATTGAGAATTTGTGTCATGGCGTTTCCTCCAACGATGCTTTCAGAGCTTCATCTGTGATTTGTTCTTTGGCTTCAATTGTTTTTTTCTCAACATCGCCAACCATTCTTGTCCAGACTACTTGATAGAAGACCACAAGGAGAAACATGGTCGCGATAAAAACGATAATGGAGCGGCCAAGAGAAAAAAGAGGGTCCAGCTTTTTGGCTTTCTTTTTAATGACGTGGTAGGCTTCCGGAGTGAGTTTGACGGGCTCGTTCTCCAGCGGATCGGGAATCTGGCGGTACAAGTTTAAAACCTGCTCCTCCCAACGCGCTTCTTCAAAGGCGTACATGCCTCTGAAACCCAGTGTCAGAATGTAGAAACTGGCTTCGATCAAGTCTTTGTCCGCTGCAGTTAATTCTCTGAGGAAATCGTAAAAGACATTGCCGGCAACTCTGCTCCCATAGAACTCCATTTCCATCGTAGGCCAATGGGGTGCCTGATCCCAGGTTGAAGTTACGATCACTTCATCAATTAAGGCAACCAAGCCGAAACGAATGCGGTCGTATCTTGATTTCAGTACACTGTCTGTCATGACCTTGTGATCCATGTTGTGAAAAAGGGTTCTAACCTCCTGGAGAAGACCCTCCAGTGTTGGTGATGTTCCCTGGTCGATTCTGTCTCTAAATGTAGCGACAAAGAGAAAGGCATCGGTAATGACCGTTTTTAGTTCCATGTAAAACCTCTGATTATGAGCCTAAAAGATACAAAGTTGTGAGTTCGGAGAAATTGTGATCACCCCAAATGGCCAATTCTGGGTTTTCACCGAGTTTCTTGAACAAAGCGTGTTCCCTGGAGAGCTTGAAATAGTGAAATTGTGTGGATGCAGGCAGGGAAGAAAGATGGTGGACAGGTCCTTCCATCTCAATTCCTCTGATACGCCGTTGATTGAGTACGGCCATCAGAGGCAACGGAGCGACCTTGAGGCCCTGTGCCTTCATTTGTACCATGGTCTCCGGATCCTTTGATTCGAAGCAAATGTAGAATTCCATTTCATCTTCCAGCCATTTAGGTTCAATGGGGCAGATGAGGAGACCGTCTTTTCGTTCAAATGTTCGCGATTCGTAGCTTATTTCTTCAAGTTTACTGAGTAAATGAACAATGCACTGATCGGCTTTGGAAAAACAATCAAACAGGTTGTCGTGATCATAGGCAGGCGCTTGGATCATGAGGTCATCATCGGTATAGATGGAGAGCTGGCCTATCAAATCAGCCATTTTCATGTAAACAGGAAAGGGATGAAGCCGCGGTACGGACTGCAGCTGAATGAACTGATTGGTTATGGCGGCAATGGTTTGTACTTTCATTGCGTCTCTGGATTTCATGGTGCCGGCTGTTGTCTTGCTCTTCCAGTAGCCCCGCAAGGAGCGGTTTTTGGCTACCAACCGGTTTCCCGTTTCTCTAAATATATGTCTGAGGATGCTGGATCCTTGAATATCCAGACAGGGAGGAACGTAACATTCCGAGAGCCGGGGCTTTGAACCGTATTGTGTTGAAATTTCCACCTCCGCAATTTTCAAGGTGGTGTACCCAAAGGCAGACTCTCCGCTAAAGAGAATTTTAGGGTTGTAGAAGGAAACTTCTAACTGTCTGGGGCTATCTCCGGTAACGGTGTCTGGAAATTCCTTTATCTTGCTGAGATGACGATACTTGACACCGCCGAGAGGGTCTTGATTGAAACGCAGGCAATTTGGTTCCTGATCGGTGTGACTGGGTAGAGCGAGGAAAACTTCCACTTTTCCTTTATTGGCGTCAATGAAGTTTTTAAAGTTTCGCGTTTCAATAAAACAATTGCCAGGGAAGAACAGCCCACAGCCATCTGGCAGACGCGCTTCTAACTCGAGGACACTGAAGTTGTAATTTTCACAGTCAGCTTCCGAAATTTGGATGGACTTTATACCATTGGGAAATGGCAGGTAGTCGAGAATAAGATCATTGACTTTTTGATTTTGGGATCTAAAAGCCTGCTGAAAGTGATGGGGCTGCACAAACATCCCCTCAGTCCAGTTGATATCGTGTCGTGAGCTCAAACCTTCACCTCGCATGGGCATTGCCTTCAGTGCCCTGTTTTGTAGTCAATATAAATTGTCTATTGGGTTCGCTGGAACTTTTCAAAAGTTTCTTTGGTAATAAGTTGGATATTGTCTTTTGTTGCCAGCAGGTAAATATTTTTCGTTCGGTAATATTTCTCACCAATCAAAAGCCTCTGAGAGTCCACCTTTTCGGACTCGAAAAAATCGACAACTACTAAAAAGTCATTTCTTTTGTTGACACGCTTCAATGTGACTACTTCGGTTTGCGCGCCGGTGATTACACGCTTGACAACACTGGAAGTGGTTTGTTTTAAGTCACTTGTGAACCAGTCTTCAGGAGGCATGGCAGATATTTGAATCGCCAGCGCCTGATCGACGGGAATCACATTCAATGGCAGTGCCCTGCCCGCATTGGCATCAGGTGAACTGATGACGTGCAGTGTGGCAGTGGGTAAAGGGGAACAAGCAGCTAGAAACAGTAATGTAAACAAGGGGGTCATTTTTTTCATGGTCAAAATCCTCTCCGTATAATTTCAAAAAAACACCAGAAGTTATGTGTTGTATCATCCTATGTTATAAAAGTTGTGCTGTCAATACAGAGCTAACTTGTATATTGCAAACTCTTCTAACCCTCTCCTTTATCTTGTCTTCACACAAGCATTTATCCATACTGGTTGTGTGTTGAAAAAGTCAAGGAAATTGATGTCATGGGGATCCGTGCGACACTGTCTGGGTTTATGGTATGAAAGCGGCCGGTTGTCCCGTTATCAGGCAGTGGTATTAGCGTATTTAAAGATGGCTGTCATGATTTCATTTTTCTCTGAACTCCATATTGCCGGGCAGTTGTGGTAAAATAGTTCAAATGGAAGCGAGCGAACATTTTTGTAATGAAATACCCATTATTCAGATGTTCCGGGCTCGTTCAGGCAGTCATCTGGAGATAGAGAATGAAACAGCTCGATATATTTGGAATAACAGACGTAGGTTGTGTTCGATCCGGGAATGAAGACTGTTTCTTAATTCAGCCTCTAAGCGGATCTAGGAACGAATTGAACAAGACCACCGCTGTTGATCAACTCCCCGATAAGGGGCTTTTCGCAGCTGTTTCAGATGGAATGGGTGGTGCGGCTGCCGGAGAAGTGGCAAGCTCCATGACGTTGGTCAAAACCATGGATTTCTTGTATGAAAAACTGTTACAGGAAGAGGAACACAAACCCGATGATGTGGTTTCAAAAATAGAGAGCGGTATTCAGTATGCCAACCAGCAGGTAGCCAATACGGCCATGAACAATTACAAACAGCGAGGAATGGGTGCTACTTTGACAGCCATGATGATGCTGGGTGACGTAGCCTATTTCTTTCAAGTAGGTGATTCAAGAGCTTTTGTTTTCAGAGATGGTGCTTTTTGTCCAGTCACCAGAGATCAGAGCTTTGTCGGTCAGCTTTTAGAAATGGGAACTATTACGCCTCAGCAGGCAGCCCGGCATCCCCAGCGAAATGTTATTCTTCAGGCTTTGGGTACTCAGGATGTTTTAAAGGTCGATATTTCCTTTCTACCCCTTTGCAAAGGTGACCGCATTATTCTCTGCAGTGATGGCCTTCATTCGGAACTCGATGAAGCGCTTCTGTATGAAACCATACAAAAGGGTGTGCAAAACCTGGACTCCATTGAACAAATCGTTCAAAGTCTGCTTACAGAGGCAAAAAAGTCCGGTGGACAAGATAACATAACCATTATTGGCCTGCACTTGAAAGATGGGTATCCTCCAAGGCAGCCCGGTGAGGACCCTGCACTTTTACCCTACCCATTTCTTGAAATGGACAACCCCATGAGCAAGGTTTTTAAAATATAGGTACGGCCGCTTTATCAGATTGAATCACTGACATAACTGTATGAGTCGCAATCGAGAGTACCTGTTCGAGCCCAACCTGAAAGGTCTGACGACCCTTATGCAGTCTTTGAAGGAACTCTGTTTTACTCGGACAGCCGTTTGCAGAACTTGGAGCTCAGAGTCCCGGAAAGTGGAACACACAAAGAATCACTCGGTGTATTCAGCAAGGATAGACGGCTCTCTGGACAACAGTGAGTAACAGCCATGTGTTTTAACTGTCATTGATAAAGGAGCATGGTGTAAAATGCTCTGATCTTTCGAGTGAACCAGATTCTTGCTCGGAAAAGAAAGGCATTTCAGTTTGGTGTATCTCCCCAACGCCAAATTGACTGTATTAAGAAAATGAACCAAACAATTCGGAGTAGAAAATGCAAGAAACGATAGCCGTTATTGGCCTTGGCTACGTGGGCCTTCCTCTGGCAGTCGCCTTTGGAATGAAACGAAAGACCATCGGGTTTGATATCAATACCAAGCGGGTTGCTGAATTAAAGGCAGGAACAGATAACACCAGGGAAGTAACCACCCAGGAGCTAGCTGAAGCATCGAGTTTGGTGATAACTGATTGTGCGGAAGACCTGAAACAGGCTGATATCTTTATTGTCACGGTACCTACACCTATCGATCATGCCAGGCAGCCTGATTTGAGACCACTTCTCTCTGCCTCAAAAACCGTTGGTCGGTATCTTTCCAGGGGCAATCTGGTGCTCTATGAATCGACCGTTTTTCCAGGGTGTACTGAAGAAATCTGTGTGCCTGTTCTTGAAAAAGCTTCCGGTTTGAAGTTTAACGAAGATTTCTTTTGTGGTTACTCGCCTGAACGCATTAATCCAGGAGATAAAGAGCACCGTCTGGTTGATATAAGAAAGGTTGTAAGCGGATCCACAGAAGAAACAGCCGTAAAAGTGAAGGCTCTTTACGACGAGATTATTACGGCGGGTACCTATTTGGCTGTGGACATGAAAACAGCAGAAGCTGCCAAGGTCATTGAAAATTCACAAAGGGATATCAACATTGCCTTTGTAAACGAACTGTCTATTATTTTTGAAAGAATGGGAATTGACACGGGTGAAGTTTTAAAAGCAGCTTCCACAAAGTGGAACTTTCTGCCATTCACTCCCGGTCTGGTTGGCGGTCACTGCATAGGTGTCGACCCCTATTATTTGACCCATAAGGCCGAAACACTGGGCTACCATCCCGAAGTGATCTTGAGCGGGCGAAGAATTAACGATGGGATGGGTGCGTTTATTGCCAACAAGGTGATCAAGCTTCTGATTAAAAATGATCAAAAAGTTCGTCAATCCAATGTCTGTATCCTGGGTGTGACATTTAAAGAAAATTGTCCTGATATCAGAAATACCCGTGTTATCGATGTCATTTCAGAACTTCGTGAATTTGGCTGTCAAATCGATGTCTTTGATCCGGTGGCAGATAAATGCGAAGTGCGACAGGAATTCGGAATCGAGCTTGTGGGTGAGCTGAAAGGGAACTACGATGCGTTGATTTTGGCCGTCGCCCACGACGTTTTTCAAGGTATAGTTCCTGAAAAACTTGTCAAAGAGCGAGGTGTTATCTTTGATGTCAAGGGCTTTTTTCCAAAAGAAAGCGTTACCAGTAGACTGTAGGAGTCAATATGCACCGAAAAAGAGCATCGCTGAAACATTGGACTTTGAATGTGGTGATATGAAGAATCTGGAAAAAGGGTCCGGTTGACATTCAGCCGTTCATGGGATCATTAAAGTCGATGGGCTGCTTTGTGTTCTTTTCTGAAAATGGAGCCATTTTGTGTTTTCCATACGCCTGTTGGCGAGAAAAATTAAAAAAATGTTTTTTTAGGTTGCCTAATCTCAAAATTTGCCTAAGTTTATTATGAGTGCCGCAAATAATACGGACAGAATAACGGGTAATTTTCGTTCGATACATATATGGGGTTTTATAGCAATATATGAGTCATTCAATAAAACACTTATCCCCTGAAGAAGTTCGCATCAGAACGGTCTCAGGGAATATTTTTTTAGTTCTGGATACGAGAAAACTCATGCATTCTAAGTTGTAATTGAGAATCAAAATGCTTACAATCGTCGTTCTGTCTGGAATCAAGATGCAGGCAGGCAGTTTTCAGAAAGTTTGAAGGAGATGAATTTGAAAACGGATGAACTAGCAAAAGAGTATCAGGAATTGATTGAGAAGGGAAAAGAGCAAGGATTTCTGAACAGTGAAGACATTCAAGAAAACATACCAGAGGATCTTCTGGCTAATTCAGAGGAAAAGGACATTTTTTTAGAAGAACTCAACAATCTCGGGATTGATATCATCGAAGAAGATAAGGTTCACATTTCAGATGATTCGCAGGAAGAAAAAGAAAATAAAAGTGGAACACCTCACGATCCAAAAGAAGGTGTGTTTTCCATTGAAAGCGAACCCAAAGCCGAAGTCCAGTTCGAAATAGACCTTACACCAGGTGCTCTTGAACGCACCAACGACCCTGTTCGAATGTACTTAAAGGAGATGGGCAACGTTCCCCTTTTGACAAGAGAGCGTGAAATTGAGCTTTCCAAAAAAATTGAACGAGGGAAAAATATTACATTTAAAGCCCTGTCGCGCTTCAGATTTCTTATCAAACCCATTTACGACATGGGTGAAGCCCTAATTGAAATTGAGAAAAGTCATTCTGTTGAGCTGGACATGACGGGCGAAGCAGTTCAACAGCGTAAGCAATTTCTTAGAATGTTTACCCAACTGAAGAAAGTGGAATTGGAGATCATCGCTCTCGAAGACAAACTCTCTTCTCTAAAGAATAAAAGAACCAAAAAATACAAAAAACTGGAGAACGACTTGATGCGGGCACGCATTCGTTCTTCCAGGAAGATCAGGAAACTCCCCTTCAGTGTCAAGCAAAGCGCAAGTTTGATGGAGCAGACCCGATCGATCTACGATCACATTATGACTTATGAGCGCAAGTTGAAAAATCTGGACTCCAAGCTGGGCAAAAAAGTACTGAAAGTGAAATGGCCGGTTTACGAACGTGAAAAAAAGGAATTAACAGCGGAGTTTGAAGAACTCAAGGAAATGCTCGGCGCTTCCGTCGATCGGTTTAAGCTGAATTATCAGAAGATGAAGCGAGGGGAATGGGAAACAGAAGATGCCAAGAGGCAGCTTATCGAGGCCAACCTCAGGCTGGTTGTCTCCATTGCAAAGAAGTACACCAATCGCGGTCTTCAATTTCTCGACCTCATTCAGGAAGGCAATATCGGTCTGATGAAAGCGGTCGACAAATTTGAATACCAGCGTGGCTTCAAGTTTTCCACTTACGCCACCTGGTGGATCAGGCAGGCTATCACCCGAGCCATTGCCGACCAGGCGCGTACCATTCGCATACCGGTTCACATGATCGAGACCATCAACAAACTGATCAGAACTTCAAGGGCTCTTGTCCAGGAAATGGGTCACGAACCGACCTGTGAAGAAATTGCGGAACGCATGGAAGTGCCCGTGGCCAAGGTTCGCAAAATCATGAAAATCGCTCAGGAACCCATTTCTCTGGAAACCCCCATTGGAGAAGAGGAAGATTCCCACCTGGGAGACTTCATTGAAGACAAAAAGGTCATTTCGCCTGTAGATGCCGTTATTGCAACCAACCTGAAAGAGCAGACCAGCGGGGTGCTGGAGACTTTGACGGAAAGAGAGGAGAAGGTGCTCAGGCTCCGCTTTGGTGTTGACGAAGTCAGCGAACACACTCTGGAAGAGGTCGGACAGAAATTTGCCGTAACCAGAGAGCGCATCCGTCAGATTGAGTCCAAAGCCCTGCGCAAACTGCGGCACCCATCCCGCAGCCGAAAGCTGAAAGCCTTTTTAGAAGGCGTTCGCATGCCCGACTAGGCGGTTGAATGACCTTTTCAAAAGAGCGAGATCTGGAAGCTCTGCTGGATGCCATGCCAAAAGCCGAGCTGGATATCCATGGACAAATTTATGATATTCCCATGGGTCAACCTCTTTTAAGAGGTTTGCAGTACATCCAGTTCAAGGGAGCCAGACTGGAAGTGACCAGAGGCCCCTTCTGCTGGAATGGCGATTGTCGCAGTTGCGTATGTGATGTCGAATCGGCTGGTGTCAGTAAAAGGAACCAGAGAATCTGCCGCTATCGGGTGAAAGGCGATGTGAAAATCACGAAAATAAACAAGAATTTTGTGTATAAAGCGGACAGGTGATGTTGCGGCTTTGATTAAAAAAGGATGTTGTTACTCCATTTTCCTAACTTGTTCCCGTTGAATGGCTCTTTATGGGATATAGATCAACACGATTTCCAAATCTAGCTTGTTGATTATCGTCTCAAGAAACGATCCAGGCTCCATAACCGCTGAAGTTGTGACCTGTCAGCAGGAGCAGAGCCCATGTAATGGTTAAAAACAGCACCGTTAAGTAGACTATTTTGTAGCGAGGCAGAGCTCGAGTCCTCATTCTGGTCACAAGAAACGACAAGCCCGCTAAAAGAAGCATGGGCATGGCAGAACAAAGAGCGCCCTGCCAGTGGGTTTCCATATGCAATCTTTGCCCTAACTCTTTCAGCCATGTCATTTGAATGAGATCCAGCAACAGGCAGCCAATGAACACCAACCACGATTTTTTCACGGTAAGCGTCAGGCGGCCAAACGCGCTATGTTCGTCTTTCAAATAGCCCATGAGGAGATAGAGTGTAAAGGTCAGCCAGGCAACTCCCGCAGCCAGTCTCAGGACGGTGTGCAAGAGCTCGTTTAAGCGGATGGTATTGAAGAGAAAGGGGCCAGCCAGAGCTGTGAGGCCGTAGCAAAGAAACATGAGCAGCGTGTTTTTTCGGTTCAGCCGGGTTTTCATGATGAACCACAAAAGGCAAAGAAAGGCGGAAGGCAGTACCCCCGAGAGCAAACCCAGCAATACAGATTGCCAGAGAGGGGTGAGCTCTCCAAGTATGGTAAAGCCCGAAATGGGAAAATGAATGGCCTCTTTTTTAAGGTGGAGCGGTTCCAGCCCCAGCCTTCGCCTGATCTCATTTTCAAGGGGTTCGCGATCCGTGTCCTCATTCATAAAACCGTAGGTCATCCACGGTTCGTTCCTGGGGCCAATGACAATGACAGGGGTCACCTGTTCTTCCAGTTTGGCTGCTTTCAACCATGAATGATAGCTGAGGATATCTTCAGGTTTAGGGTTTGAGAGATTGAAAATAACCCACCCCACTTCAGGGTACTTTTTCTGTAGCTTCACAATGACAGGGTTGGCCAGTTTACAGTGGGGACAGCGCTCCGAGTGGAAATACAAAACGCGAAATGGATCCTTTTCCGTTAGCTTGGTCTTTGGGTGTGATTCGTTTCGAATTAAAAGCGAATTGGGCAGGAAGGTAAAAAGGCCGTAACTAACTAATGCGGCAAGGGCTAGGTATATGGTAAGATCACGCAGTTTTTTGATCATAGCGGAGGTATCCACGCTCGTGCTGTTCATGGGGAAGACCAAATTTGGAAAGGCTTTTTTCACCATGGGTCTTTCCGTTTGTGGAATGATTTTATCAGGCTATTTGCTTTTTCACCATTACCAAATTCGCTACAGAGAAAACTACAAGAGCGTTTGCAACATCAATGAAGGCCTTAACTGCGACGCCGTTGCCCTTCATCCCAGCAGTGAATTTCTCGGTGTGCCTGTTGCGGCCTGGGGTATTCTGTTTTACCTTGTGGTTATCTTGTTGGTTCGCCTGGCTGAACAGCACAGCGGTGAAAAGGCCGCTAAAAGGGCGTTGTCCCTGTTGACGGTTCTGCTCTTGGCCGGTTTCATTATCGATATGTTTTTGTTGTGGGTATCCGTGAGCATGATTCAATCCCTGTGTATTTTTTGTATGGGAACCTATGTGGTCAATACACTGCTTCTTTTACTGGACCTGGACTTTGGGCGAGCCTGGAAAAAAACCATTTTAAGTGCCAAAGATGTCATGCTGGAACTGGGTTGGGGTGCTTGAATTCTGTTTTGCTCTTTCGAGCGGAGTGGCAGTTGTTTGGCGTCTTTTTAGTGATTACCGGGAGCCGGCTTTTCAGGAAACAGGAAAAGCAGTTCGTGTAAAGAACTTATTTCCTTAAAACCGTTTAGTTTATTCTGCATTGTCTTTTTGGTGTGTTTGGAATAAGCGCAGATGGACTCATGGGTTGTTAACAAAATGGCATCGCTGTAGTTGGCTCGTTTAGCTCCGGCAATATCTCTAAAGAGGTTGTCCCCTATCATGATTGTTTGGTCAGGACGGGATTCTAAGCTCTTCAAAATGGAATGAAAACCTTTGAGGTCGGGTTTTTCAGCACCGCACGCTCTGGTGAAAAGGATGTGATCAAACAGACCTTCTAAATTGCCGGCTTCTATTTTCTGCAACTGGGTTTCCGGTGGATTATCGGTAAGCAGACCGAGCTTATAGTTTCTGGAACGCAGCTCTGTGAGAATGCCCTTTACGCCTGGAAAGAGGGGGTTGCCTTTGGGTTTGAGTTTCCTCCACAGATTGTAGTAGGGTGTTCGATCGCTTGAGGGAGGGTTGATGTGCTTGAACACTTCATCCACAAGATAGGCGGGGTTTGCCTCTTCAACTATCTGCCACTTCCATTCATCACTCATTTTGGTGTGTTGATCGAGGTGTTTGAGGAAAAGTTCCAGCTTCCAGAAGAGCCACAGTTTATGCTGAATTAAGGTGTCGTCCAGATCAAAGATGAGTGTATCGATTTTTCTTGAGTCGTAAGGCGTGATATCCATCTCTTTCAGTGTGCGAATAACCGTTCGACTTTGTTGCACACGGTGGCTGTCGTATTCGGTTGGATCTATCCTGTCTTCAAAACCAGACTTAAGAAGGTGCTCAACGATATTGACACCCATCTTGATGGATAAGGGAGAGGAGGTGCCGATTCGTGGATTGATATCCGATAGCAAGACACCGCCATCTGTTTCAAATAATTGGATATTCCATAAACCGACGGAATGCATTTTGTTGATGCTGTCGATAAATGAAGATGCAACCTTTTTGACGGCATGGTTGTTGACTTTACGGCCATAAATGGCAAATCCACCTGATGTTTGGATTCTTTCGCGAATAAGCCAGTTAGAGACTGTACGGTTTAAGCCTATCGAGAAATCGACGGAATACTCTCGAAAATTCTTTATCTGTCGTTGAAAGACATATTCATCGACAGCGTTGTTTCTATAAAAGCGATCTTTTTCCTGTTGGTTTTCGATAATTGAAAACCCGCTTCCTCCCCAGCCTCTTCTTTTCTTGGTTATCACAGGATACTCTGGAAAATCGTACCTTGGATCGAGCAGCGCTACATAGGGGAGTTTGGATTGTCGCAGAAACTCTTCTGTTTTGACTTTGTCTGTAAACAGATTCATAACAGCTGTTTCGGGTAAAGTGAGCTGGATTTTATTCTCGAGGAAGAAGGATCTCATTTCATTTAAAACAAATACTTCATAAATAGTGGAAGGAATAACGATGTGAATTTGCTGTTCGATACAGATATTTTTTACTGTTTGAATGAAATGCTTCTTGTCCTTTACCAGAGGGACTCGAAAAAAACAGTGAGCAAAGGTTTGGTTGATACACTTTTGATTTGAATCACATAGAATAATTCTCGCGCAGGACTGAAAACACGAAGCCTGAATGCCGGCTAGAATCGCGGAGCCCTGAAATCCCCCGCCTGATACAACAAGTATGTTAAGCATTTTTTCTGGCAACGACCATCATCCCGCTGCCTATCTCCGGATACTCAAGACCCAGGCTGCAGAGTGCTCTGTGGACGGACTCGGGTAACTCGAGTTTTTGTAGCTGTTTGCTTGTAAATGGCTTGAGGTATAAACCTATACGCTGCTCAATTTTTATGGGATGGCTTGTCAACAGTCTCGTTAAACTATCCATATCGTAGTATCGTTGATGTCCCAATTCCAAATCGTATTTTGAAAGTCGATAGATGTCACTGATTAAACCTGCTTTAAGCCCCAGCGTTCGATGCATTGAGCGTGCATTGGGGACTGCAACAATGAGCAATCCTCCCGGGCGCAGCATCTGCAAATATTTTTGTAAAAGGCTCTCTGGTGAATCGACATGCTCCAGCACAAAGCCCATCTCGATGACATCATAAAGCTTGTCTGTTTGGAATTCCTCGAATAGACTTTCAAAGATGGTTACTTTGTCAGGGAGTTTCATGTTGCGTTTCAGGGTCTGAATTATTTTTGAAGAACCTTCTACAATATGATAGCTTGCATAGAGATGCTCGTTTTGAACCAATTCATTAATTACTATTTGATGACCGATTCCCAGGCTTAACAGTGATTCAATACCACTTAATACAGAACAAAGCTGAGTTGCAAAGGTCTGATGCATCAGCTTGTTTTCCATGGCAAATGGAAACGATTCTTCGTATCCTGATGTCAAAGTATCCAACAGTTTTGCTATTTGCTCTTTGTTTCTAGACAATTCTTTCTCCCTTTTGCGTGAGAACTTCTTTAACGATATAGTTTGGCCTGTTTTTGATTTCATCAAATATCTTCGAAAGGTAAATGCCTATAATCCCCGTCGACATTAGAATGACTCCCCCTAAAAACCAGATCGATACCATGAGTGATGTCCAACCCATGTTGAGAAGGTCTTGATAGATCATTTTTTTTATGACTAGGTAGGTGCCGTAAAAAAACGAAATCAATGAGAGCAGTAACCCAAAATAGAAACTGATGACAAGCGGAAAAGATGAAAAAGAGGTCAGGGCCGTGACCATTAAGACGAATCTTTTAGAAAAACTGTAACTTGTTGTGCTTCTGTTGAGTTTGTCAACTGTCAATGACTTGGTGTTAAAGCCCAGCAATTCGAAAATACCCGCCAAAAACAAGTGCTTTTCTTTAAAGCGGACGAGTGCATCCACATAAGCGCGCTTCATGATTCTTATAGTCAATCCTCTTGGGTTTGGATTGACATTGGCCAGCAGGTTAAATACTTTGTAGAAAAACCAGCCACCGTACTTTTTTGTAAAGTGTCCTTTCCTGGTTTTTTGCACGCCAAAGACCACATCGAGGTCTTCATTTGATGCTATTTCAGTGTAGAATTCAGATAAAAGATGCGGGTCTTCCTCCAAATCAATGTCAATTAAAAAAACCAAGTCGCCTTTGGAGTAATTGAGACCCGCCATAATCGCATGGTGATGTCCGTAATTTCTGCTCAGGTTCAAGATCGTCACTTTCTCGTCTCTTCTGACGATGTTTTTTAGTAAGTCGATGGAGTCATCGGGAGAACCATCGTTGACGAAAATCAGTTCATAGTCGGAGGTGATCTTTTTAGCTTCCGCTTTTATTTTGCTGTAGAATTCCTCAATAAAGGACTTAGACTGAAAAACGGTTGTAACAACGGATAATTTCATGGTTTTTTCTCGCGAATGCACTGTATGGTATCTGGCCCCACATTCAATAACATGTCTATTATAGAGACTTGATGCTGAAATGGTGGATAGAGTTGATTGTAGATGGCGTAGTTTTCGTAATTCATCCATTGAACCTCTATGTCTTCACTGAGAAAGAGAGATTCATCTAGGTACGACTTGGCTGCCGGTCCTGATAAATAGACATTTGCACCCCTGTCTTTGCAAATCTCCAGTAATCGCCGGCTTTTTTCGAATGTCATGCATCTATCCGGTGCCATGGTGATGACTGTATGAATGTTTAACAGTTTGTTCAGCTCTTTTATGAAAAAGACATTGATGTCACTGAGAAGTGAAAATGTCGACGCTTTTTGAAAGAGCTCTTTCAGCCTCTCAGAATACATATCGTAAAAGGGCGCTTTTTTATAAAACAGCTTAATGGTATTCCAGTGATTGTGGTCCCAGCCGGGAATGACCTCAACTTCATTGATTCTGGCTAAATAGTTTCCCTTACTGTGAACCGGGATGGTGAGCCACTGGGTGCCTTTGTCAGTCTTTATTTTGTTCCTGTTTCTCCAGTCTCTTCTGGTGTATTGAACTTGGTCTAAAATGACAAATTCATCAACCTGGTCGATTAAATCGAAATAACCTTTCCAGGGAAGATAGTTGGACTGGACAATGGCGATGGATTTCAATGGGCTCAAAACTCCTGTTTGTTGAAATGGACTCCCCGTGCTGCGGGCTGCATAGAGGGTCAATCAAGGTTTTTGATGGAATCTCTGAATGTCGAGCAGCTTTCGTTTAGCTAACCAAAATTCTAAAGAGGTTTTCAAACAGCCCACTCCATACTTGACACTTCTTCTGAAGTTAATGGAAGAGGCCTCCGCAAAGTACTTTGTCGGACACGAGATTTCGGCTATTTGAAAACCGTTCCATAAAATTTGTGCCAGCATTTGATTGTCAAAGACAAAGTCATCTGAATTGTCTTCTAAATTGATGGATTTCAGCACCGTCCTGGAAAAAGCCCGATAGCCTGTGTGGTACTCAGACAGTTTGGCTCCAACGAGCAGGTTCTGGAACAAGGTCAAACTTCTGTTGGCGAAATACTTATAACGCGGCATGCCGCCTTTGAGCGCGTAACCGCCAAGAATGCGGGAACCCAAAACACAGTGATACAAACCATTGCCTATTAATCCCGCCATGCTGGGAATGAGCTTGGGTGTGTATTGGTAGTCAGGGTGAACCATGATGATGATATCAGCCTCAAGAGCGAGTGCGGCCGAATAGCAAGTCTTCTGGTTACCGCCATATCCCTTGTTGACGTCGTGTTTGATGACAGTGGTTTTGTCGAGAGATTGCGCAAGCTGGTAGGTGTTATCGGAGCTGCAGTCATCAACTAAAATGATGTGATCCACGATTTCCTGTTCCAAAACTTCACTGTGGGTTTTACCAAGGGTCTTTTCGGCATTGTAGGCAGGCATGACAACCACTACTTTTTTGTTTTTAAACAAAGTTAGGCTCCTTGACTCGGTGACACTCAGCTTTTCTGAAGATCAACTCGATTGTTCCACCCTTCCCAACCATGGCTTCCAAAAGGGTTAGGCAAAAGGCGAATGGAAAAAGAAGGACAGCGGCAAGGCCGGACAAGAGAACCTTGTGTTTCTGTCTTGGAAGGACGCCCTGCAAAAAATGAAAGAACAGGTCGCGCGGTTTCATTAATAAATTGAGTGCACTTTGAATATAACCGAAAATATTTTGTTCAAAAGATAGATGCTTCACTCGAATTAATCTGTAACCCTTGCTTTCCAGGTTCCGCTGAATTGTTTCTTGGTTTTGAAAAAAGAGATGTCTCGGGGGATCTAAATGCAGCCAGTTCCCCTGAAAAATCCCGGCTTGCCAACTGTCTATGTTGGGTAAGGACAAGAAAAGATATCCTCCTGGCTTTAACCAACAATCAATCATGGATAAGGTTTCACTTGGTTGCGGTAGATGTTCAAATACGTGCCACATGGTTACGGCATCGAGGCTGTTCTTCTTGAAGTCCGAGGTGTTCAGTTTTCCTACCTTAATTCTATCGCCGAGTTTCACCATGGCTCTTTCTGCCTGTTTGCCAGGCAGTTCTACGCCATGGCAATCATAGGAATCCTTTAACATGGCAAGGAACTCACCGTTTCCGCAGCCAATGTCAAGAAGACTCCCTTTGCCTGGAACGACTTTTGTCACGCTTTTTGCCCTCATTCTTCTGAAGGTTTGGATAAGTGACTCAACTGGACCGATAAATTTTGTTTTCCTGGGCCCATAGTAGGTATCACTATAGGCTTGAGCGAGTATTTCCTGAGATGGCGTGGGGCATAGCTGAGTTGTAGAGCAATTTTGACATAAAACATACTTCCAGCTTTCAGAATGTTTCATGCTGACAGGAATACATAACCTGCTTTTACAAAAAATACATTGGTGTTCCATTGAGTCACGCTCACTTAATTGATAACTAACACACCCAATCGTTCTATTGTAAGAGGGCTTTGATATTTTTCAAGAGTAATGGCTCCATACAGGTGAAAATATTTGGTTCAAAGAATGCTTTTCTCTCTTTCTCTTGTTCTTTTTCACTGTTTAGCATGAAAAAGCTGTTGTAGGACTTCCCTAGAAGGGTTCTATTTCGTCCCACATTCTCACAAAACGAGCATTGTCCTCGTCGCCTGGCGCCATAAGTACTTCGGTGTTTCATTGGCGCGGGCTTTTCCGAAAGAATGCAATAGCTGTTTTATGGTCGGGTTCAAATGCGCTTTAGGTTTGTTTGCCGCAAAAACAAGGCATGCACTGTGTTGATTGACTATTCTGTATTTTCAATTTGACGAACTTGTAGTACAGTAAGGCTGGAATAAATCGTTCAGGAGGACAGGCAAATGGGACGATGGGGTGGAGAAGAAACCAAAACACAAGGGCTGGTAGGTTGCACCATAGCGGGCTTGATTTTGCTCGCAAGTGCCTGGGCAGGATACGCAGCCTACCCGGCAGTCGCCGATAGGGCGGCTCTTGAAAAAGAAGCCAATAAAATCGTGCGTGCCAGCAGAAAGTTAAAAGAAACCGAGATTGTCGACCTGATCTACAAGGCAAGTGACAAGTACGTTCTGGATATAGAGCGCTCGCAAATAAAAGTGACCAGACGTATGCAGGATAAATACACACCCGTTGTTGAATTGAATATTAAAATTCAGGCTACGGTGGATTTTGGGCTTTTTGAATCCCAAATACCCCTGCCGCCTATTTATTGCGAAGTTACCCACATCAGCTTCTGAGGAATTTGTCGCTGAAATGATTTAACATAAAAGAATGAAGTTCTAGATAATTACAGTTGCCCCATGGCAATCTGTTCGATGCACCGATAGCTTGAGATTCCCGAGATCTTGATCCTTAGATCATGGGAGCTTTTGGGAAAAGTAGCTCATGTTCCATTGAAGTTGCTTATTTCACATCGTGTGCTTCGAGCCGAAGACTTGTTCTTTCGAAAAAAGATCTAGTTTGTGTTCCTGACATATCCCGACATGGTGGAGTTTTGAATGCTGAAAGTGATAGCCCGATCGGTGCTACCTCCGCCAAGTGGATGATATGTAATAACGTAGTCAAATTCCAGTGGTGGAGTTAAGAGACAGCTTTTTAAATGAGTGCCCTGGGCTTGAACGTGCAAGGTGACGACATCTGCTGTTATATTGGTGGCACCGTAAGTCCAGTTTCGGGATGGTAACTCGATGCCAAGCGAGCCTTCTATTTCCTCGGCATCGGAAAAACTATTCGAGAATTTGTTGAATTCATAAGCGGATCGATAGCCAGCCCAGGAAGATCGGGTTTCCTTGAGGGCGTTAATTGCCTCTTGTGCTTGCGCATGACAGATAAACCTCTTGTAAATAGGTAGTGCCAATGCTGAAAGGATGGCGATGATGGCGATCACTACCATCAGCTCAATCAATGAAAACCCTTTTCGTGGGAGTTGCATGCGGTACTCCAGATAATTCAAATTCCAAAGCTGAATAGCAAATATCGTTCCAGGAAGATAGGTTTGACTTCAAAGGGAATGGAGAAGCCAAATTGTTTTAAGGAAACTCACTCGTTGTTTGTAGTCGAGATTTTTCACTTGAAGCGTGACAAAAAATGTCAGCCTTCAAGCTGCTATGTCCATAAAATGGCAGCACTGGTTGAGTAATACCCCGAACAGGGTCACGCGAATGTGCGCATCTATTTCGCTCTACTCTCAATGCCAGGTGAAATGCAGTGGTTTTAGGGAAAGATCCATGAACAGGTTATCCGGGAACCCTCAACAGGATTTGAGTGGGAGAAGGCCTGACTGGCAACATAAACAGCTTAAGTGTCTATTATTTAATGAATTACATTGCTTATAGGGCAGGTTTTTAACTGGCAAAATGAATAAATGGGAGTACTGACAACCCCACTCTCTGTTGAGTGCGTAGATGTTTATTGGCATGAGAGTTTAAAACATCACCTGGTGCTCGGGGTTGGCTTGGATTTTGCTGATAAAGAAACTCAGCAGGGCAAACCCTGAATTTAAAATACCTCTAAGGGGAAACAAAAGGAGATTTTCATGAAAAAAGCTTTTTCACTGATCGAACTGATGGTTGTTATTGCCATCATCGCCATTCTTGCGGCAATCGCATTGCCTCTTTATCAACAATTTACTTGCAAAGCGCAAGCTGCAGAAAGTATGAACGCACTTAAAGACACCAAAGCTGCTTGGGCTGGCTTCCGCACCGCCTATGAATTTGACGATGCAAACGCCTTTAACGCATCTGATGCACAAAACAGCGTTAACATTGAACTGCCAGAAAGAAACTGGGATTACACCTTCGCTAACACGGGCTCAGATATAGTAAACGTAACTGTATCAGCCACCTCCGGAACCAACTTGAAGGACTGTGTACAAGGTGAATCTTTCAACTTTATCATTGAGTATAATGAAGCTGAAAGATCCATCGAATTTGGTGTTTCAGGTTCCAGCGATACCAGCCTTTGGAAGAACGTACCAGTAGGTGGTTGATTAGTACGAATCGCTTAAATTTTAAAACTTTTACGAAAAAAGGCTACCCGATCGTATTATGGGTAGCTTTTTTCGTTTTTTTTAATGGCAGAAAAAGAGTCCCCTTTGATAGAACGCTATAAATTTATATTGTTGTTTTTTATTGGAATAGCGTTTTATTGGCTTGCGTATAATCCTTACCGAATCAATCCGGTTTACATTGACCCCGATTCAACATACCAAGTCAAAAGGGTCAAGGACTGCCTTGATAATTACCCAAAGGTTCAATCACACGACTCCAATTCGCATTATCCAACAGGTATGGCGACTCATTGGGAAAATTTTTATACCTTTGCTCTGGCCTCCATTGTTAAGTTGACAGAATTAGGTTGTCAGCGGGATATGAGTCATATCCTTTCTTTCGTACCTGTGCTTGTGGGTCTTCTTGCCCTGTTATTTCTATATTGCATTCTTAAAAAGAATAAGGCTCCTTTGAAGTGGTTTTGGCTGTATGCTCCTTTTGCTTTATTCGCACCAGAGTGTTCATCCAATTTTTACCTTGGCACCATTGATCATCACGCCTTCATTCAACTGGCGGTATTTCTGCTTATTTCGAGTTTTTGGTTCTTTAGGAAGTCCGTCTATGTTTGCGCTTTGTTTTTCTGTTTCTTTTTTTCTCCGGAAAGCATGGTCTTTGGCACCCTCTTTTTATGCCTGTCCGCGCTGCTCATTCTGAATCCCCTCTGGGATTCCTCGCCCTTTAGAAAACAGCTCTTTTCAAAACCCGTTCTGGTTTTGTGGCCGGGTTGTTTTTCCTTTGTTTCCTATGGGGTTCATTGGTTGTTGGAGCTCGAACGCACTGACTTTTTCAGTTTTTCCGTTCTTCACAAGAGTTTATTTCAGCCAGTTTGGTTTTTGTCCCTGGGCGTGTTGCTTTGGCTGTATATCTGGCTTTATCAAAGCCATAAGTCCAACAAAGTGTTGTTTGGTAAAATCATTCTGGTGTCGTTTGTTTTCGGTGTTCTTTGGGGCTTTCTCTTTTGGGAAAGCGGGATGCTGGATTTAATCATCAAGCGTTTTTCAAACCCTTCGCGTCTTTTCGTGGCGGAGGAATCCAGCCCTCTGTTTTTCCCGAGCTTTACCCGGTCGTTCTTGCATTACAAGCTCTATTTGGTCTACTTGGCTTTGTCTGTGTTTTTGGCTGTCAAGTCCCGTTTTAGAGATCCGAAATGGGTGGTTTTGAGTGTGGTTATCCTGTTTGGAATAACAGAAATGCGATTTTTGAAGGTCATTTCAACCTGTATGATGCTGTTCTTTGTTCAAGGCTGTCGGGATGTTTGGCGTCTGGTTTCCATGGGTCAGTTAAAGCGCAAGGGGGTGCTTTTTGCACAAGTTCTGCTGACCGCTGTCATGTCTTTCGCACTCATACAGCTTTTACCGGCCAGGCTGGCTTCAAGAACAGAAAGGGAATTTTTACATATTGTTGGGGAGTTGGAAAGCTGGAGCAAGATGAATCAAGTAACAAAACAGCTGCAACGCGGAACAAACGCCATTCTGTGTCCCTGGAGTTTGGGACATCATGTGAATTACTTTACAAATTCGGGTGTTCTGGTGGATCCTTTTAATTTTCCTGTTCCCATCGAGCCAACGTTGAAAGAGATATTTTCCCAAAAGAATACAGCAGAATTTTTAAGCTTGTTGAGGGGCAAGGATACAGAATGGGTTATTTACTACAAGCCTCTGCGTGAATATCAAAACATCATGCGGGAACAGAAGTCTGAAGCGATCCATACCCTGCCCTACCGGGGCTTCAACATGTTTGTCTATGATTCAGACGGGTTGGATGTTCCCTTTTTAAAACCCGCTTACAGTTTAAATGCCGCCAATTTTGAGTTTGGTTTTCAAGTCTCGCATTTTTCCGATCAACACGAGCTCTTTTTCAACAAGCAACAGGAACTCTTGCTGGATAAGCGTCCGAAGTTCCAAATTTTCAGGATAGTTCCGGGAATGACCGTTTCAGGCCGTGTACCGGATCAGTCCAGCCAGATCTCCATTGGTTACACCATTGTCAACGGATTGGGAGAACGTCGAGAGATGCGCTACGTGGTACCGGTCTCAGAGGATGGATCGTTTAGTATCAATATCGCCAATCCCGCCCCATCCATGACATCTGGACTGAGGATCCTCACGCCCTATATCTTGCGGTCGGATACTTATCAGGCGAAGGTATTTGTATCGACAGAGCAAATTGAGAAAGGTTCGTTCCGGAATCACCTGGACTGGGTTCTCAAGTAACAGCCAATCCATTGAGACCTAAACGAGTGCGTTCGATAAAAGCCTGCTGTCGTCTTACTGCTCCATTTGCTTGCTTTGCGTTATTTGTTTATCCAGAAATGAGTGTAACGCCAGAATTTCCTTTTCCACTTGCTCTGTATCGTAGTTTTGACGGATCACTTCCGCGTTCAATTCAAATCTCATCGCTATATTCAGGACTTTCAAAGCTTTGCTATGCTTCCCTTGCGCTATGAGCACTTTTGCGGTTTTTAGCTGACCTATTTTAATATCGGGATAATCCTGATAACAGACCGTGTAATAGGAAAGTGCTTCTTCCATTTCACTTAATTGTTCAGAACAATGACCCGCTTCAATTAAACATCGCGCGCGATAAAAGTGATCATCGTACCTGTTGATGCCCTGAATAAAAAGGGCTCTGGCCTCTTCGATCTTTCCCATCGCCTTGTATGCCAACCCTAAGAGATAAAACGATCTGGGTTGCGGTTCCAATGAGTGCAACTTGGTGAAGCAGGTTAGCGCTTCCTTGGCATCACCGCTTTTTAGTAACAAGGTTCCCATGACGGCTAACATGTCGGGGTTTTCAGGGTTAACATCCAACGCGCGTGAAACCAATGATTCGCTGTTTTGCCAGGTTTTTGTCAGTTGATGTGATGTATAGCCAAAACATGCAACAAGTATCAACAAGATGCTGAGAAAAAAAGTGCCGTTGCGCTTTTGGATGTCACTTAAAATCAGCGCACCGATCAGTGAAATGCCAATAGAGGGGAGATACATATAGCGATCGGCGTGCGACATAGTTCCAATGCTTACGATGCCAATGACGGGCAACAAAGTGAGGAGATACCACAACCAGGAAAAGGAATACAGTGTGTATTTTGTAATGAACTTAAAAGAGAGGAACGTTATGACGACAATTATCAGCAGCGATACGATTCCCTTGAGTAGCAGACCCTGAAAACTGAAGTGATAGTGACAGGCCAGGTTGACAGGAAAGAGAGTGTCTAACAGGTAAACTAAATAACTTTTTGCTGCATTACACAGTCTGGCAAACAAGTGAACTTTGCCAAGAGAGTTGACAGCACCCGATGCACTTTGAACGTTCATGGTTATCCATGAAGAAGCTAGAGACAGAGCCCAATAGGGTGTTCTTTCAAGTGAAAAAGCTCTCCATAAATTATCCAGGAAGGTCTTTACAGCGAACTGGTTTTTGTTTTGGGAAAAACTTTTGAGCAGATCGAAGAGGAAAAGCATTCCTGGCAAGGTGACGCTCATAGGTTTACTCATTAAAGACAGTGCAAAAAGAAAAATACTGGCGACATAGTCGCGTTTCTTTTTGTTTTCCTGATATTTTAAAAAAGTCATTATGGACAGCATGAGAAACATGAAGCAAAGCAGCTCTTTTTTTTCAGAGGCCCAGGCAACCACTTCTACTTTTTGGGGATGTATTGAAAAGAGCAATGTCGTTAATAACGCTGCGAGATTTTTTCCTGTCAGTTTATGGGCTAGGCGGTAAACCAGAATGCTGTTGACAATATGCAAAATGAGGTTAACCGCATGATGGGCTCCTGGCATGAGGCCGTAAACATGACAATCCAGTTGATGAGCCAGCCATGTGACAGGGTGCCAGTTGGCCATAGTGGTTGACTGGAATGCCCATTTGAGGTTCTCAAGACTGAGTCCGGTTTTAACAAAAACATTGTCCCAAAGGTATCCGCCGTCATCAAGATACACAAAGCTGTTTTTAAGGGTGGGCAGAAAAACCAGTAAGAGAAGGGTTACCAATAAAAAGATATGCAAGAAGGCAGGGCGAACATTTTTTTTGATAGGGTAGGGATGCCCTTTGATTGTCGTAAGCATAGAAGACTTGTGCATTGGGTGAGATCTCTTTTTAGTTCATTGACTTGCTTGGTTTTCTGTTTCGTTGTTTTTCCAATTCGGTAATCCCCTTTATAATTCTTGGGTATGTTTCCTCTCCTTGTTGTCGTTGAAGATTATCTACCTGTCTCCAACAAAAGATGGCATTCTTATAGTCCTCGAGCTCTCGGTAGCAAAAACCCAGAATGTAATAAGAAGCAGTAATTTTTTCTATTTTAAATCCGATACTCCATTCCTCGATGTTGCCAAGATATGTTTTAAGGTTTTTTATCGTTGAATTCATGTGTCCACAATAAAAGTGGCTTTTGCCTTTGGCATAGAAATAATCACTTTTTGGATTTATACTATTCTCGTTGATGCGTGCCAGTTGCTCAAGCGCTTTTGCACCACACTTTTCCTGTGCTGCAAATAAGGCTTTTTTTCGATCTGTCAAAGACCCTTTGCTTTCTAGTTCTTTGTTGCATGAGTTGAGAATGTGTAGCGCGTAGTTTGATACATTTTGATCACAGGGATATTTCTCAGCCATAAAATGCCAAATTGATTTCGGATCACTCCACTCTGACAAATAGGATTGAGATTGATACGACCATGCCGTGAAAAGTATCAAATAGATCAAAAGAGATAACGGTTTTAAAAGCGGAAAATCCCGGTAATGGTAGAGTTTGATTAAACCAAGAGTGATCAACCATACTAAACCTACAGATGATAAAAAAAGGTAACGATCGGCAACCGGATACAGAAAGTTCATAGAGAGCGGGGGAAGTAACATGCCGCCTATCCATAGAGTTGAAAATAAAATGAGCTTTTTGTTTTTCTTTGCCAATACGAAAGCCAGGATAAAAAATATAGAAATAAGGCCGCCTAGAATCACTTCTATTTGGCTTATAGATTCCAGCCTGGGTCTAAAAATGGCGTGCTTACCGAACCCGCTCAATATCCAGATGGAGTGAAAACTTTCAGCAATTAAAGACCCAAAAGAGAGAAGTGGATTTCCCAGGTCAGGTTGCACTGATTTGACTATGGCTATAATCATCATGGTTATAACTGCAAAAGGTGTCTTGTTAACCAGGTCAACTGCGGATAATTTCTTGTTTTTTAAATAGTCATGGAGTAAAAGAAAAAGTGGCAAGAGGGCGATGGAGGTTTTACTTAGAATGGCGATGATATAGGAAATTAAAGAAAGCCAGTAATAGGATCGTGTCTTTTTACTATCTGAATAACGAAGCCAAAAATACAAAGCCAAAAGACCGAAAAAAGTCGCCAGAAGATCTTTTCGAGAGGAAAGCCATGCAATGACCTCGACATGTGTGGGGTGAACCGAAAATAAAAGAGCAGCCAAAAAGCTGAAAACCCTGTTTTTAAGATGGTAGTCTATGACGAAAAACATAATGACCGATACCAAACTGCCCCAAAGCACGCTGGATAAGTGCAGTGTGTAGGGGTTCATTCCACCAGCCAGCTGATTGTCCATAACATAGGACAGGATATGAACCGGTGAGTAGTTAAAAAAACAGGGTTCAAACAGAATGGTTTTGAGGCTGTTTAGATTGGTGTTGGTTAATGCCGGATTTTTTATTAGATAAAAGGGATCGTCAATATCAAAGTATCCCAAACGCAATACATTAAAAAAAAAGAGGTAGTTAAAAAGAATAATCAACAATGAGAAAAAGGCAGTTTTTTTAATGTCTTTCTTATAGATAACCGTTGATTTATGATCCATTTGCACTTGTTCAGTTTTGATTTTTGTAGACTGCATTTTATTGCCTTTGTTGATGTTGATATTTACATGATACAGTGAGTCCGGTTACAGTGCTCTTTTTTCCTTTTCTCGCTTTAGATGATCGAGCCATGATTGATTATAGGCTGTACCTTGACACATAGTTTCCAGTACTTCAAAGGGAATTGTTTCAGGTGATTTCAGGAAGTCGATACTCTTTAGATAAATTTGAAGTTCTTCAGCAAGCGTTTCCGTTTTTATAAAGAGTTCATTTGTTTTATAGTATCGTTCTAAAACACGAATGCAATCTTCTGCTTGCTCTATGTTTCCAGCCAGTAAATGAAATCTGATCAAATAGAGATAATCGTTTTCGCCCAGTCTAGGCAGCCTTTTTAATAGTGCGAGTCCCAGCTGGTGGTTTCCGTCCCTATCAGCGAGTCTGATGGCACAACGTGTCAGTATCGGATAAATATAGTATGGAGTCATTTGGGGTGAACTGAGAGCCTGAGAGCCCTGTTTGAGATAAAGATCATAAAATTGCAGTATAAGTTCTTGAATACCATCTAAATCACCGTCACTGTTCTCCAAGTCAAGCTTCATCTGCTCAACTGTTTCAGCGGTTAGCAAATCAATTTCTCTGTACAAGACCTGCGACAGTTTATTGGGCTTTTCAGTTTTAGCTAAAAACGTATAACCAATATCACTGCATACCAACTCAAATCTTCCAGATAAGAGTGCGGTTCGCAAGAGGGAGCACCATGCCAGATCATTTGGTGCCAGGATATAGTCAAATGAATAATTCGCTAGAAGAGGTTGAAATCGTTCCGGATAGTTAGAGGCAAATATGTATTCATTGCGTGAAAAATCATAGGGATACAAGATACCCATTCTGCCGTCGATGAAGACTTTGACATCGGGATACAGAAAATAACTGAGATAGCCGCCTGCCTCTGCATGGTTATACACATTTCCAGAAATACCTTTATGCTTCATGTATTTCACTACTTTAGCTGGATGTCTATGGCGGGATATTTTAAACCCCAAACGCCGCTTTGGAAGATTAAAGCTGAAAAGAAACGAAGTCATGACCAAAAGAACTCCGGCTAATGGCTAAAAAGCTAAAGGATCGGGAAGAAAACCAGACTCCATAAGAGAAAACAAGAACGATAAATGTGGCACCCCATTTTTTCTGTCTGCCTGCCCAGAATGCCAGAAAAAGAGCGTAAAGGATAAATATGCGGTAAAACCAATCGGAACCTTGCTTGTATTCGGCAATCATGCCGTACCATCTTGAATCAAAATGCAAGGGCACCAGCAGCGGGGTACTGAGTGACGGGTTGAGAAAGCTCAGAAACAAGCTCAATAAGCCCAATGGTATCCATACTTTGATCAAAGATTCAAATTCTTTTGTCATCACAGCGTTTACCAGTAAATGGATAAAAAAGCCGCCCAGGAGGACATAGCCGTAAAATGAGGTCCCAAAATGGAAGTTACTCCATAACAGCAGGATGAGCAACACACCTAAAAAGGGCTTCACCCTGGGTTTATCCATTAAACGCAACAGCATATAAACAGCTAGAATACCGAAACCATACACGGTTATCTCTGGTCGGATAGCCCAGCGTTTTGTCATTACCAGGCATGCCAGAATCAAGGGGGGAATGGTTGTG